>RRZT012200298.1_pt1 | contig 13030 bp, 14 predicted proteins | sample 2165551 | NCBI WGS metagenome assembly RRZT01 (sample SAMN10456910, study PRJNA506462) | wastewater metagenome | biome: wastewater; feature: sludge; material: wastewater sludge; isolation source: wastewater sludge with Escherichia coli K12::gfp cells carrying plasmid... | place: USA: Moscow, Idaho... | reverse complement strand
GTGCTACTCAGTAGCGGTTGACCGGCGGCGGCTCGGGCGTCGGCAGCACGGTGCCCGCCGTGTTCTCCCACGCCTTCGCCCACGAGCCGTCCTCCATGGCCGCCTCGAGCACGTCGTTGATGAAGGAGCGGAACTCGTTGTCGCCCTTCTTCAAGCCGATGCCGTACGGTTCCTCGGTGAACGTGTAGTCGACCACCTCGAACTCGTCCTTGTTCTGGTCGACGAGGCCCGCGAGGATCACGTTGTCGGTGGTCAGCGCCTGGGCGTCGCCGTTGCGGATCGGCTCCAGGCAGTCCGAGTACTTGTCGAGTGTGATCACCTTGCTGGTGAACTCCTTGATGTTCTTCTCCGACGTCGACCCCGTGACCGTGCAGATCGTGTTGTCACCGATCGTGTCCGTGCTGGTGATGCCGTTCGGGTTGCCCTTCGGCACCAGGAACGACTGCCCTGCGATGTAGTAGGGGCCGGCGAAGTCGATGACTTCCTTGCGGGTGTCGTTGATGGTGTAGGTCGCCACGACGATGTCGACCTGCCCGTTCTGGATGAACGGCTCGCGGTTCTGCGAGACCGTCTCCTCCCACTTGATCTTGTCAGCGGGGATGCCGAGCGCGGCGGCGACGAGCTTGCCGATCTCGACGTCGAACCCCTCCGGCACGCCGTCGGGGCCCATCAGGCCGAACAGTGGCTGGTCGAACTTTGTGCCGATGGTGATGGCTCCGGCGTCGGCCAGCTTCGCCATCGTGGTGCCGGCCGCGAACGACGGCGTGTCCGTCGGTTCGCCGGGCGTCGGCGCGTCCTTGATGCACGCCGTCAGGGCGAGCGCTGCCGCGAGCGCGACGGCGCCGGTGGCCAGTGTGAACTGCTTCATGGTCTTTCTCCGTTCTCGTGGGTGGATTAGGACAGGATCTTTGACAGGAAGTCCTTGGCCCTGTCGGACTTCGGGTGGGTGAAGAACTCCTCGGGGGTGGCCTCCTCAACGATGGCGCCGTCGGACATGAACACGACGCGGTCGGCGGCCTTGCGCGCGAAGCCCATCTCGTGGGTGACCACCACCATCGTCATGCCGCTGCGGGCGAGCCCGATCATGACGTCGAGCACCTCGTTGATCATCTCCGGGTCGAGCGCGCTGGTGGGCTCGTCCAGCAGGATCAGCTTCGGGTCCATCGCCAGCGAGCGCGCGATGGCCACGCGCTGCTGCTGGCCGCCGGAGAGCAAGTGAGTCTGTCTCCTCCCGGTGCCGCGCTGGAAGTCGGCTCGTGGGTCACCCGGGACTGCGGCCGAGATCCCGGGTCAAGCCCGGGATGACGGTGATTGAACGTCCGTCGAGGCGCTCGGCAGCGAGGGTGAACCGTGGTCCGGGTCGCCCGCCGGGAAGGCGAGGGTGAAGCCGCGGAGTTGGTAGCCCTCGATCAGGTTGTCCCAGGCGAGCGCCGGTTCGGCGGTGATCCGGGGACGGAGTGCGAGCAGGCGGGTGAGCAACAGGTCGGTCTCCAGCAGCGCCAGGGGTTGGCCGGGGCAGCGGTGGGCACCGTCGCCGAAGGACAGCGCAGCGGCGTTCACCCCGGAAGGCAGCGGACGGGCCGGGCACAGGTCGAGCGGATCCTCGCCGACCGCCTCAGGGTCGGCATTGGCCGGACGGATGCACAGGTCGACCAGGTCCCCGGCCGGGATCGTCCAGGCCTGGCCGCCGTCCGTGACCTCGATCGGCCCGGTGGCCCGCCGGTAGAGGTGGCCGACCACCGGCTCGAGCCGGATCACCTCGTTCAGGATCGCGAACCGCTCCGGCTGCCCGGCCACGAGGTAGCGCTCCAGCAGCCGCGGATGCTGCAGCAGGTGCCAGGCGCACATCACGATGAACTCCCGGGTCGTCACCATCCCGGCGGTGCCGTAGGTGACGCACTCCACCAGGATGTCGGCATCGCCATAGCCCTCATCCAGCAGGTGGCTGATCACGTCGCGCTGCCGCTGCCGGCGACGCGACCGGATCGCCGGGCGGACATCGGCGAGGTAGAACCGCCCGATCGGCACCAGGGCATTCACCGCGGCCCGCGCCCACATCGCGCGGGTGCGACCGAAGTCCGGCCGGGTGAGGTCCACCGGCGGCTGGTTGAAGAAGCTCACCAGCCGGCGGGCCATCGCCGGCACCGGCGCGTGGGTCAGCCCCACCACCTCGGCGGTGACCTCGACGGTGTACAGCAGTGCCAGGTCGTCCAGCCGGCAGAACCCGGTGGCCCGGGCGTCGGCCAGCAGCCGGTCGGCGCAGGCCGCCGCTTGCTCGGCGTAGCGCTCTTCCACCACCTTCGGCGCGAAGAACCGCGCCACCTTGCTGCGCTGTTCGTCGTGCAGCGGCCCGTCCGAGACCAGGATCGGATGGTGGCGCAGGTATCCCTTCGGAATCGCCTCGGCGGTGAAGCCGGCCTGCGTGGTCGCATCCCGGGCGCGGAGCACCTGCCGGGCCGCCGCGAGCGACCGGATCCGCCACACCGCGCCGTCGCGCTCCACTCGCGGGGTGTCGCGCTCGCCGGCCTTGACGGCCCGCCGACGGTCCGGTCCGCTCATCGCCGTGCCGACCAGCGCTGGAAGGTGGTTGCCGCCGGGTCCGCCGCCTGCCACGATTGCGCACAGATCGGGAGGGCTGGATGGACGAACTGGACGGCAGAACAGGCCTTGCCGACGCCTTCGACTCCGCGGCGACCCGCTACGACCTGCTGACCGGGCTGAACCCGGGCTACCACCGCCATCTGGACGCCGCGGCGCGCCGGCTGGCCGAGCGGCTCGGCACCGAGGCGAGCCTGCTGGTCGATCTCGGTTGCGGCTCGGGGGCGTCCACCGCCGCGCTGCTGCGTCATGTCCGGGACGCGAGAGTGGTCGGCATCGACGCCTCGGCCGGGATGCTCGCCCAGGCGCAGTCCAAGCAATGGCCGGCCGGCGTGGAGTTCCACCACCTCCCTGCCCAACGGCTCGCCGAACTCGACCTGGCCCCGGTGGACGGGGTGATGGCCGCCTACCTGCTGCGCAATCTCAACGGCTCCGACCGTGATCGGGTGCTCGCGACGATCCTCGACGGGCTCCGTCCGGGCGGTTGGCTCGTGCTCCAGGAGTATTCGGTGGCGGGCCGGCGCCGGGCGGGCCTGGTGTGGACGCTGGTCTGCTGGCTGGTGGTGATCCCGCTGAGCTGGCTGGTCCGCGGGTCGCCGAGGCTCTACCGCTACCTGTGGCGCAGCGTCCGGGACTTCGACAGCACCGCGGCGCTGCACGACCGGCTGGGGCGCGCCGGCTTCACCGGGGTGGAGCAACTCGCCGTCACCGGCTGGCAGCGCGGCATCCTGCACACCTTCCTGGCTCAACGTCCTCATCGGCCGACCGCCAGCCGGTAGCGGGTGAGCGCCACGACGCGCTCGGCGGCGTGGTCGACGATCCGGGCCGGGTAGCCATCGGCGTAGCCGTCGGGATGGTTCCACGGCCGCAGCGCCGCTGGCCCGGCCAGGTGTGCCAGTTCAGGGATGTGACCCCGCACGTAGCTGCCGTCGGGGTCGGCGGTTCCGGCCTGGGTGTCGGGATTGAAGATCCGGTGGTAGGGCGCCGCGTCGGTGCCGGTGCCCGCCACCCACTGCCAGTTGTGGGTGTTGGAGGCGGTGTCGTAGTCGACCAGGTGGTCGCGGAAGTGCCGCGCGCCGAGCCGCCAGGAGAGGTGGAGGTCCTTGACCAGGAAGCTCGCCACCACCATCCGCACCCGGTTCGGCAGCCAGCCCTCGGCGAGCAGTTGCCGCATCCCGGCATCCACCAGCGGGTATCCGGTGCGTCCTTCCCGCCAGGCGTCGTAGCGGTCGTCCGGTTCGTCGACCGCGATCCCCGCCGGAGCGGGGACGAGATCGGACGCCGTCGATGCCGGGTGGTGCCACAACACGTCGGCGTAGAACTCCCGCCAGGCGAGTTCGGAGCGGAACCTGGTCGCACCCGGATCGGTCCGGCCGGCGAGGTCGGCGAGCAGCGTCCGGGGATGGAGAACGCCGAGGGCGAGATAGGGCGAGAGCCGAGACGTGGACGGGAGGTCGACCCGGTCGCGGTCCTCGGCGTAGCCGTCGAGCCGTTCAGTGCGGAACTCCGCCCAGGCCCGGCGGGCTGCCGCCTCACCAGCCGCCGGCAGCCGGATCGGACAGTCATCCAGCCAGCGTTCCAGGAGCGCCGATGCCTCGGGAGTCGGGGTGGCGGAGGGCTCGCCGGACGGTGGCTGAGCCTGTCGAAGCCCATTCCGTTCCGCCGGCGCATCCAGCAGCCGGAGATCATTGGGCTCGCCCGCCGGGCCGGGCCAGCCGTGCGCCCGCCAGGCCCGCTCGAAAGGGCCGAACACCCGATAGCCCTGTCCGGACCGGTTACGCACCCGTCCCGGCGTGACGGCATACGGTGAGCCGGTCGCCACCCAGCCGACGCCGTCCCGTCCGAGCGCTTCAGCCACCCGGGCATCCCGCTCCCGGCCCTTCGGCGTGGTCTCGCCGGTGACATGGACGGACTCTGCGCCGACCTGCTCGGCCAGCGCCGGCAGCACCCGGACCGGATCGCCGACCCGGACGCAGAGCCGCCCCTCGTACGCCTCCGCGGTGGCCCGCAGGGTGGCCGCCAGCCAGCCGAGCCGGGCCGGTCCGATACCGGCGGTCTCGACGGGATCGATGACGAAGACCGGGACTACCGCGGCCCCATCCGCGGCCGCCGCCACCAGGGCAGCATGATCGTGCCGACGCAGGTCGCGGCGCAGCCACAGCAGCGCGGTGTTCATCGCTCGGCCAGATCGCGGGCGACATCCCGGGCGGCGTCGGCGATCCGGTGCCCCAGTCGGCGACAGCCCGGTGGGGCAAGCCGCTGAAATTGCCCACCGACCGCAAGCGGAACGCCGGGATGGTCGGCGCGGAGTCGCTCGGCGAGCGCGGTCACCCGCCGGGCGTCGGCGCGCCGCGGGATGGCGGTGATGCTCATCACGGCCGACGTGGTGGTCACCGCGTCCGCCCAGGCCGCCGGCGGGATGTCGGAGCCGAGGTAGATCGTGGCGACTCCCGCCCTTCGGACGGCGACGGCGAAGGACATCAGTCCGAGTTCATGGCTGATGCCGGAAGGGGCGCCGACGATCACCGGCAGGGTTGGCGGGTTCGGGCCGACGGCGTCGAAGGCCGCAGCCAGCCGACGCATCACGACATTGGCGACCAGGTGCTCTCCGGCCTCGGAGATGGTCCCGGATGCCCAGGCCGAGCCGACCCGGACCAGGGTGGGCATCAGCCAGTCGTCGACCACCGCCTCGTAGCTGCGTAGGGCGAATTGCTCGTCGATGATCCGCTTGGCGACGGTGGCGTCGAGCCGGGTGAGCGACTCGATGAGTTCGTCGGCAGCGTCCGGTTCCCCGGTCCCGGACGCCGCCATCCGGCGCACCTCGTCCGAGGCCTGCCGGGGGGAGAGCCCGGTCTCGACCAGTTCCCGCATGGTGCGAATCCGGTGCAGCGCGTCGTCGCCGTAGACCCGGTAGCCGCCGCGCGTCCGGGAGGGCTGGAAGGCCCCGTAGCGGCGCTCCCAGGCCCTCAGCGTGTGTTCGGCGACGCCGGTGAGTTGTGCCGCCTGACTGATCGTGACCATCTCGCCGCAGAGTCTATGGCTCGGGACGCGCAAGAGCGACAGTGTGAGCAAAGAATGTGCAATGTTGCGCATCCAGCTTGTCTAAGGTTGCGCGGTAGGGCACTCTTGTTGTCCAGAGTTCAAGTATCTAGACAGGAGCAACCTTTGACATCGGATCCGATCCTCCGAGCCAGTCTGGTCACCGCCTCCGCTGTGGTGATGGTGATCGGGACGCTGGCCGGCTTCGGCCTGCTGGGCACCCGGGTGGAGGAGTCCTCCGGCGGCGCGTTGTCCTCCCAGGCGACCTTGGTGGCGCCTGCCACCACGGCGTTCTCGATCTGGTCGCTGATCTACCTCGGCCTGATCGCCTATGTGGTCTGGCAGTGGTGGGCCCGCGGCAACGCCCGGGCCGCGCGGATCAGCTGGTTGGCGGCGCTGTCGATGCTGCTGAACGCGGCCTGGCTCGGCGTGACCCAGGTCGGCTTGCTCTGGCTGAGCGTGGTGGTGATCCTCACCCTCGCCGTGGTTCTCGGTCTGCTGGTGCAGAGGCTCGGGCAGAGCCCGCCCGCCTCCCGGGTCGAGGCGGTGGTGGTGGACGGAACCTTCGGTGTCTACCTCGGCTGGGTGAGTGTCGCAACTGTGGCGAACATCACCGCGGTGCTGGTCGACGCCGGGGTCGACCCCGGCGGAATCTGGTCCGAAGCGCTCGCGGTCCTCGTCCTGGCGGTGGCGGCGTTGCTGGGTGCGGTCTACGCGTTCCGGCTGGACGGACGCTGGGCGATCGCGGCTGCCATGACCTGGGCGGTCGGCTGGATCGCCGCGGGACGCCTGGGCGGCCCGCTGTACTCCACCGCGACCGCCGTGGCGGCGATCGCCGCCGGAATCGCGATCCTGGCCGCGACCGCCTATGCGAGGAGCCGTCGCACCGCCCGCCCGGCGGATATCGCGCCCTTGGCGACCACGAGTGCGGGCCGTGGCTGACCAGGTGGTGCTGCTCGACGACGCCGGCCGGCCCAGCGGGGCGGCGGATCGAGTCAGCGTCCACACCGGCGACACCCCGTACCACCTGGCGTTCTCCAGCTATCTGTTCGACACAGCGGGTCGGGTGCTGCTCACCCGGCGGGCGCTCGGCAAGGCGACCTGGCCCGGGGTGTGGACCAACAGCTGCTGCGGGCATCCGCGCCCCGGCGAGTCGCCGCGCGACGCGGTGGTCCGGCGGGTCGGCGACGAACTCGGTCAGGTCCCGACCGACCTTCGGCTCGCGCTGGCGTCGTTCAGCTACCGCGCGGTGGACGCCGGCGGGACGGTGGAGAACGAGCTCTGCCCGGTCTGGGTGGGCCGAGTGGACCCGGCCGGGCTGGCACCCGATCCCACCGAGGTGATGGACGTAGCATGGGTGGCGTGGCCGACCCTGGTCCGGACCGTCGCCGAAGCCCCGCAGCTGCTCAGCCCGTGGGCGGTGCTGCAGGTGCCGCTGCTGGCCTCCGTCCTGGCAGCCGAGGAGGGAGCCGCGTGACCGCATCCCCGCCCCACCAGGCGATGACCACCAGTCCGCTGGAGCTCGTACCGGCATCCCAGCCGGAGGTGGCCGAGCGCCACACGGTGAACGCGGTCCTGCCGCTGGTCGAGGCCACCTTGGACGAACTCAGCCGGCAGTGGGAGGTGTTGGCGAGCGCTGTCGTCCCCCGGCCGGGAGTGCTGCACACCGACTCGATCCTCTCCCTGGTGCGCGGCTTCGCAGCCACCACCGGCAAGCTGCTGCGTCCCCGGATGGCGCACTGGGGCTGGGTCGCCGCCGGCGGCCTGGACCACGGCCGCGGGCACGACGACCTGATCCGGATCGGCGCCGCGCTGGAACTGCTGCACTGCTTCGCGCTGGTCCATGACGACGTGATGGACGCCTCCGACACCCGCCGGGGCAACCCGTCGGTGCACGAGGTGGCGCGCGCCGAGCACCGCGAACTCGGCGGGCTCGGCGATCCGCAACGCTACGCCGAGAACATCGCCATCCTGGTCGGCGACCTGCTGCACAGCGAGGCCGACCTGCTGGTCGGCGGCCTGCCGGAGCCGTTGCGGGCGGCCTGGCGCACGATGGCGATCGAACTGATGATGGGCCAGGGTCGCGACCTGGTCGGGGCCGCCAACGGCCGCCGCGATCTGCAGCACGCCCAGGAGGTGGCCAGGGCCAAGTCCGGTGCCTACACGGTGTGGCGTCCGCTGCAACTCGGCGCGCTGGCCGCCGGTGCCGGCCCGGATCTGCTCGCCGTGCTGCACGAGTACGGGCATCACGCCGGACAGGCCTTCGCGCTGCGCGACGACATTCTCGGGGTGATCGGCGACCCGGCCCGCACCGGCAAACCGGTCGGCGACGATCTGCTCGCGGGCAAGCCCACCGTCCTGCTCGCGCTTGCCGAGCAGCGGTTCGGGCCGACCTGGCGGCTGGAACTGCGCCGGATCGGACGGGACGCGGTCACTGCCGGGGAGGTCGCCCGGCTCTGCACCGAACTGGAGCACTCCGGCGTGATCCGCGAGGTCGAGCAGCTGATCACCACCTCGGTGCTGGCCGCCGAACGCGCGCTGTCGTCACCGCTGGTCGACCGGCGTGCCGGCGAGGGGCTCCGCCGGCTGGTCGGGCAGCTGGCCTGGCGGGACTCATGAGCCGGGTGGTGGTGGTCGGCGCCGGCTTGTCCGGGCTGAGCGCAGCGTGCCACCTGGTTGCCGACGGCCACGACGTCACGGTGCTCGAGCGGGACGCCACCCCCGGCGGCCGCAACGGTGTCTTCCGGTCCGAAGGGTTCACCTTCGACACCGGGCCGACCGTGCTGACCATGCCCGGCCTGCTGGAACGTCCGCTCCACCGGATCGGGGGCAGCCTCGATCCGCTGAGACTGCGTCGGCTGGACCCCGGCTACCGAGCCTTCTTCGCCGACGGCTCCCGGATCGACGTCCGGGCCTCGGTGGCGGCGATGACCCGCGAGCTCGCCGAACAGGTCTCGCCGAAGGACGCGGCCGCGTTCGAGAATTTCGTCGGCTGGCTGGAGGAGCTCTACGACGTCGAACTGCCGAACTTCATCGAGCGCAACTTCGACAGCCCGCTCGACCTGCTGACCCGGCCCCGCGCGGCCGCGCGGCTGGTGCGGCTGGGCGGCTTCGGTCGTCTCGGACCGGCGATTCGGCGCAGGTTCGACGACGACCGGCTGGTCCGGCTGTTCACCTTCCAGGCGATGTACGCCGGACTCGCCCCCGAGGACGCGCTGGCACTGTACGCGGTGATCACCTACATGGATTCGGTCAGCGGGGTCTGGTTCCCGGCCGACGGGATGCACGCCGTGCCCACCACCATGGCCGGCGCGCTCGAAGCCGCCGGCGCCCGGCTGCACTACCGCACCCCGGCCGAGCGGATCCTCACAGACGCGCGGGGCCGGGTGGCCGGCGTCCAGGCCGGTGGGCAGAAGCTGGTCGCGGACGCGGTGGTGCTGACCGCCGACCTGCCCGCGGCCTACCGCACCTTGCTGCCCGACCTGCGGCCACCCCGGGCGGTGCGGACGGGGAGCTACTCGCCCTCGGCGGTGGTGTGGCACCTGGGGGTGCGCGGCACGGTCCCCGGGCACGTCTCGCACCACAACATCCACTTCGCCGACGCCTGGGGAGAGGCCTTCGGGCAGCTGATCAAGCGCAAGGAACTGATGAGCGACCCGTCCCGGCTGGTCACCATTCCGACTCTCGACGCGCCTGGGATGGCGCCGGCCGGGCACAGCGTGCTGTACGTGCTGGAACCGGTGCCCAACCTGACCGCCGACCTGGACTGGGCGGTCGAGGGCCCGAGGCTGCGGGAGCGGCTGCTGGGCTTTCTGCAGGCCGGCGGCTACCCGACCGACATCGTCACCGAGTCGCTGGTCACCCCGGCCGACTGGGCCGCCCAGGGAATGGCTGCCGGGACGCCGTTCAGCCTCGCCCACAGCTTCAGCCAGACCGGCCCGTTCCGTCCGCCCAACCTGGAGCGACGCCGTCCCGGCGTCTTCTTCGCCGGGACGGGGACGACTCCCGGAGTCGGCATCCCGATGGTGCTGATCAGCGGCGAACTGGCGGCACGCCGCGTCCGCGACTACCTCGGAGGCACGCGATGAAAGACGAGGTTCTGGGTCGTGGCTACGCCGAATGCACCCGGCTCACCCGTGCCTACGGGACGACCTACTACTGGGGTGCGCTGCTGTTGCCGAAGCCGCAGCGGCGCCACGTCCATGCGGTCTACGCGTTGTGCCGGCTCGCGGACGACATCGTCGACGCTCCCGGCGCGACCACCGATGACACCAGCACGACCCGCGCGGCGCTGGCGGGCTTCCGGGCCCGGTTCGAGGTTGCCCTGGCCGGCAGTCCGATGCCCGGCGACGACGTGCTGGCCGCGGTCGCGCACACCGTCGAGGCCTGCGCGATCGACCCCGAGTGCTTCGACCGGTTCTTCGACGCCATGGCGATGGACCTCGACGTGACGAGCTACGAGACCTTCGACGACCTCTGCGGCTACATGGAGGGCTCCGCGGCGGTGATCGGAGAGATGATGCTGCCGGTTCTGCAACCCACCTCGCCGGCCGCTCTCGGCCCGGCACGGGCGCTCGGGCTGGCGTTCCAGCTCACCAACTTCCTGCGCGATGTCGGTGAGGACCTGGACCGCGGCCGGGTCTACCTGCCGCAGGCCGACCTGCGCCGGTTCGGGGCCGACCCCGCCCGCCGGGTGGTGGACGAGCCGTGGCGGGCGGCGATGCGCTTCGAGATCGAACGCGCCCGCGAGCTGTACCGGCAGGCGGAGCCCGGGATCACGCTGCTGCCGCCGGCCTCGGCGCGGTGCGTCGCCACCGCGCACCGGCTCTACTCGGCGATCCTCGGACGGATCGAGGCGCGCGACTACGACGTGTTCAGTGGACGGGCGCGCGTCCCCACCCTGTCGAAGGCTGCGACCGCGGTGGCCGCACTGGTGCGCCGCCCCGGCAGCGCCGTCCCGGTTGCGGCCGGAGGCTGAGGTGGACAGGTTCCAGTACCTCGCCCTGATGGCAGGCTGCCTGCTGATCACCCTGCCGCTGGAGTTCTGGCTCTCCGCCCGGGTCTATCGCCGGCCACGCCGGATGGTGCTGGCCGTGGTGCCGGTGGCGCTGCTCTTCATCGCCTGGGACCTGTTCGCGATCCAGCGCGAACACTGGACGTTCTCTCCCGAGCACACCACCGGGATCGTGTTCCCCGGCGGCATCCCGCTGGAGGAGGTCGTGTTCTTCCTCGTCATCCCGATCTGCGGACTGCTCACCTACGAGGCGGTCGGCACGGTGCTGCGAGCCCGTGGTCTCGACAAGCTCGACCGGCGAGACCTGTTCCAATCGCAGGAGGCAACGGATGCCTGAGTACACCGTGGGGACGCTGCTGGCGATGCTGGTCGTTGTGCTGGCTGAGCTGCTCTGGGCGCGGACCGGCATCTTCCGGAAGGCGCAGTACTGGCTCGCGTTGGGGATCATGTTCGCCTTCCAGGTGGTGGTGGACGGCTGGCTGACCAAGCTGTCCGACCCGATCGTCAGCTACCACCCCGAGCAGTTCTCCCGGATCAGGTTCCCCTGGGACATCCCGATCGAGGATTTCGGCTTTGGGTTCGCGCTGATCACCGCCGGCGTGATCCTCTGGGAGGTCCTGGGCCGCCGCGAGTTGAGGGCCGAGTCGTGAAGCCGTGGCGACCGGGCCGGGACGCCCGGGCAGTCCGGGTCGATCCGCCGGCCCCCCGTGGTACCGGCCAGGGGCGTCCCCGGGTAGTGGTGGTCGGTGGCGGCATCGCGGGGCTCGCGGCTGCCACCGGGCTGGCTGAACGCGGTGTGGCGGTCACCCTGCTGGAGGCACAACCCCAGCTGGGCGGCCGGGTCAGGGCCTGGCCGGCCGGGGACGGCGAGCGCACGATGAGCCGCGGCTTCCACGCCTTCTTCCGGCAGTACTACAACCTGAGGGCGCTGCTGCGCCGCACCGACCCGGCGCTGGAGCGACTGGTCGGGGTCGCCGATTACCCGCTCAAGCTGGCCGGCGGCCCGACCGACTCCTTCGCCCGGATTCCGCGGACCCCGCCGTGGAGCATCCTCGGCTTCGTCGCCACCAGCCCCACCTTCCGGATCAGCGACCTCGCCCGGGTGGACGCGAGGGCGGCGCTCGACCTGCTGCGGGTCGACTTCCCGGGAACCTACTCCGAGCTGGACGGGGTCAGTGCCGCGGAGGTGCTCGACCGGCTCCGGTTCCCGGCGCAGGCCCGTCACCTCGCTCTGGAGGTGTTCGCCCGCAGCTTCTTCGCCGACCCGAGGGAGTTCTCCGGGGGAGAGCTGCTGGCGATGTTCCACACCTACTTCCTCGGCGGTGCGGAAGGCCTGCTGTTCGACGTCCCGGACGACGACTACGACACCGCGTTGTGGGCACCGCTGGGACGGTATCTGGAAGGGCTCGGCGCCGACGTCCGCACCGGGGTGCGGGTGGGGGCAGTCCAGTCCGACGGCGACGGCGTCCGGGTCGTCCACACCGCGGGTGAGGAGCGGGCCGACGGCGTCGTGCTCGCGCTCGACACCACGGCGCTGCAACAGGTGGTGGCGAGTTCGGACAGGCTGGGCGACCCCGGCTGGCGGGAACGGATCGCCCGGCTGAGGGTGGCGCCGGGGTTCGCCGTCGGACGCCGCTGGCTGGCCCGCCCCCAACCCCGCCTGCCGGCCTTTCTGGGCACCAGCGGCTACGGCCCGCTGGACAACATCTCGCGGCTCGACGCCTTCGAGTCCGGCGCTGCCCGATGGGCCGACCGGCACCGTGGCTCAGTGGTCGAGGTGCACGGCTACGCCCTGACCGATCCCGGTCCGGGGACACGCACCCGGTTGTGGATCGAGGCGGAACGGGTCGTCCCGTCGCTGGCCGGGGCACCGGTCCTCGCCGAGGAGTGGCTGATGGAGTCCGACTGCCCGCTGGTGGACACCAGCCCGTGGGCGGACCGCCCGACGGTGGCGACCTCCGACCCCAGGGTGGTGCTGGCCGGGGACCTGGTGCGTTGCGACCTCCCGGTCGCCCTGATGGAGCGCGCCGCCACCACGGGCTGGCAGGCCGCCAACCAGCTGCTCACCGGCTGGGGACGCCGCGGCCACACCCTCTGGTCGCCCCCGACGAGCGGCCTCCTGGCCCGAATGTCGATCCCGCGGAAATCCTTCCACCGGCCGATGCCTGGTACCCCGATGCGCTGATAGCGTCTTGCGGTGCACATCCGACTCTCGGACCGCCGGGCACCAGCGAAGGGTGGCCCATGATCATTGAGTCGCAACCGGATCCGGTGGCGGGACGACCGGACGAGACCGGGGGAGTCGAACTGGAGCCGGGAGATGAGGACGACGTGGGGGTGGCCGACGTGAGCGCGCAGCTGGCGGCCGACACGAAGCGG
>RRZT011130280.1_pt1 | contig 13031 bp, 4 predicted proteins | sample 2165551 | NCBI WGS metagenome assembly RRZT01 (sample SAMN10456910, study PRJNA506462) | wastewater metagenome | biome: wastewater; feature: sludge; material: wastewater sludge; isolation source: wastewater sludge with Escherichia coli K12::gfp cells carrying plasmid... | place: USA: Moscow, Idaho ... | reverse complement strand
TTATGAAGGTGATGATGCAACCATTAAAGAGGAAGTCGAAAAGATTAACTACCTCACTAAAGTTAGTTCTGACTACTCAGAACTTTTAAGCGGATACAGCACCCTTCATGCAGGTGGAAGAATGAACGTTGAACTGACACCTTACAGACATGATATTAACAAATTTAAACTTGATATTATTGAAAAGTTTGGATATGAAGATTCGAAAATAATTCTTAATTTAAAAGAATATGAGACTGAATCTTATTTGCGCGCTGAGCAAGTACGTTATGAAAAACTACTTTCTGTAATGACTGCGGATGATTTTAATAACTATACTGTAACTGTTGCGAACTATCCTGGAAAAGCAGTTGAAGGTTACATGCTCTTTGTAATCATGGTCTTCGTTTTAGCCTTGTTCTACGATTTATTTTCAAAAGATTTCGAATTCAATACATATCGTACGGTCTACACAGAACCACATACTCGAAAGAGTATTGTGAACTCTAACATTCTCTTCGCAATTCTTTACACAGTATTGTTGATTGGAATAGGTATGTTAATAACGACGCTATACTTACTCTTCAGTAAACGCATTGGCTATAACATTATCAGTAATCGTATTGGATACATGTTTCATCCCGTATTGATCAATACAAACATTCTTTCGATGTTCGGCCACGAACCTATCTATAGTACCGTTCCTGTTATTCTAAAAAATATTGTTATGTTAATTGTCGGACTTTCATTAGTCTACTTATGGATCCAATGCATCTTATATTTATCATTGAAGAGCAAGTCCTCCGCAACAACCTTAACGATAAGTGTCTTTGTTTTAATGGCAGCCTTCTTCGTTAATTTAACAAATTTTAAAGATATTCTGTCATTTCTCATTCCAATATTCGGATTTAACTTTAACAGATTTTTCGATGGAAGTTCAAACTTTTATCTCGCATTCTTTATTATCATTATTGGAATTTATAACGGACTTTTACGAAGTCAATTTAAGTCCTTCTATTCAAACGACATGCTAGGTGGTGATTCTCATGATTAAATGGATTTTACAAGATGTTAAACGGACATTAAAAAGCAGAAAGACGTTTCTTTTACTCGCTGTTGTTACGATTTCAATTATCGCACTCTTAACGCAAAGTTTTAATAAGTATAATCCAGGAAACTTTGAACAAGAATCTCATGATTCAAGGATCCATATTGATACATCCACATCCCAAATATACAATCTTCAAAGTGCATTTGATTACGAATGTGTTACTTACGAACAACTAAAAAATTCAGAATATGCTCCTGAAGAATTAACAGCACCTGATAAGGATTGCTCTGACTATCTGACATATTTAGAGCTCATGAATCAATTTGAAGCAATCGGAGCAGAAAACTTAGAAGAAAATTATGCTCTTCAATTACATATTCTTGATATAAGCACAGATAGCTTCATGAATTATTACGATGAAAGTAATGATACGATGAAGGCTTCTCTTCAGGAAAAACTGATCGACATTAATATGATTAAAGAAATCAAAACTTATGTTAAGGAGAACTTGTCTGATGCTTACCCAAGTTTTAAACTGGATGATAAAGTACGGTCTACTTCAATTTTTAATGAGCGGGCAGTAAGTCTTTATGAAGTTTATATTTCATACGTTAATAATTATCCACTAGATTTAAAGATTCAAGTAACGAGTAGTTTCTTTATTGCGAATTACTTAAATGAGTTTTTCTTACTCCTTGTCGTTGTGGGAATTTTAGTAGTATTCGATAGTATTTATCGAGATTACCAGTCCGGTGTCATTAAAACAATACTATCCTCCCCAACTCGAAGATTTAGATACATTATCATGAAGACACTTTCTTCGATAATTAGCGTTAGTTTTATTATTTTGCTTCCTTTACTATTAACCGGATTAGGGCTTTATCTCTACAATGGGTATGATTCATCTCATTTCCCTATTTATATAAGTCGAACAACACTTAATTCCTTCGATCCTGTTCTTAAATATTCCCGATTTATATCTGCGGAAAAACCAGCAGCATTCTTTAGTACTTATAAAAATGTATGTACTATAGCGCCAGTTTCAAAATTTCCAGTGGATATTACGGCTGCGGCATTCGATAGTACACCACCATGTACAATACCATATGCTAATATTGACATTGTTTCCTTAAGTAAATACATCTCAATGTTGTTTGGATACTTCTTGTTTATAATCGTGTTTATTTCAACACTAAACACACTATTCAGCTTAGTTTTCCACAACCAAGTCATGAACTTAATTGGACTAATGATTGTCGTTGGACTCAGTGTTTCACTTAATACTTTGTTAATTGGAAACCCTTTATTGAAAGTATTACCCTTAACCTTTATGTCCCCAGCTTCCTTACTGATGGGAACGACCCCTTATACGTTCCTTAATGGACTAGTGACATTAAGCGTTTGGATTATAATATTAAACCTATTAAATTATGTAATCTTAAAGAAAAAAGATTTTTCTTACTAAAAGTTTATTTCTAGACAATATAAAAGTGAACAATCACGTTATTATTTAACGTAATTGTTCACTTTTTTATTTACTCATTCATTTTAGTTCTATTTCTTAAACAATAAATTTCTTTTCTTCAAGATAAATAACAAAGAGACTGACGCAAGTACTAACGAAATATATACATATGAAACATTTCCTTCAATACCTGTTGGTGGTTGTTTATCTTTTCCACCCTCGGTTTCTTTTAATTTTAGATTAGAGAATGCTTCAGTGAGTGCTGTGTATGCACGATCAACATCATCTTGAGATTTCGCATCTTTAAGAGTTAGTCTTGCATTTTCTATAACTTCTTTGAATACTCTCACACTTTGATCTGTATAAAGACTTAGATCTAAAGCATCAGCTTGATTAATGAGTTCATTTAAAGCGTCGGTATTAATTATTATAACTGGTTCTTCTTTTTTAATTAACCCCTCTACTTTTTCTTTTAATAATTTGACCATTTCGTCAACTTCATCTTGTGATTCTGGATTTTCAAGCACGTCTTTTGCTTTCACGAGTGTTTCCTTAAGTGCTGCTACACTTTCATCGGTGTATGGTGTTAAATCTAAAGTACTAATTTCATCTATTAACACTTCCAGAGCACCCAAGTCAAAGACTATTTTTTCTAAATCTTTGATTGCATTGTTCAGGTCATTTATAGCCTGATCGACGTCCTCTTGTGTCGTTGGATTTTCTAAAACATCATTTGCGATACCAATCATGATTTGAAGATATTCCACACTTTCTGGAGTATACTTCGTTAAGTCAATTTTCTTCGCTTCATTTATTAGAGTTTCTAATTCTGATGTATCGATTGGCTCTACTAACTTAAGACTCTCTCTAACTTCTATTAAGGCTTCAATCATCTGATCGACTTCTTCTTGGCTCGGATCTTGAGTAAGTAATTGTTTAGCATTTAAAATTGCCTGTGTAAGAGCTTCTTGACTTTCTTCATCATAATCTTCAAGCGTTAAGTTTTCAAGTTCTAAAATTAATTCTTCAAGAGCAGAAACATCTACTTGAACTTTTTCAACGAGTCCTGCTTTTATTTCGCTCAACTCTGTTAACATTTCATGAACTTCTTGTTGTGTTTGTGGATTTGAAATTATTTGTTCTGCTCGAACAAGTGCTTCTTCTAAACCAAGTAAAGATTCTTCTGTATATAAGTCATGATCAATTTCCTTTAGCTCTGAAACTAAAATCTCTAATCGAGAGGTATTAATTTCTTCTCCTTTTTCAACTAAATTATCAAATGCTTCTTGTAGTGAATCTTGGGAAGAAACGACATCCTCACTTGTTGCCTGATTATCTTCAATTACTTTTAGTACTTCTTCAAGAACTTTTTCAAAATGTTCTCTACTTTCTTCAGTGTAATTTTCCAGTTCTAAGTTATTATACTGATTGTAAAGTTCAATTAAAGCAGACTTATCTGGAGCTTCAAATACGAATAGTTCTGTAAGTCCCGGTTTTGGAGAACCTGAATCTGTGGAATATGATGTAAATGTCACTCTAACTTGAGTAATGTCATATACTTCGTCTAATTCTATTTCAAAATCATAACCACTATCAAGTCCTGTTTCCCCTTCATATACTTTTGTCCAATTATTTTCTACTTCTATTTCAACGATAAATCCTAATTTCGTATTTCTATAACCATTTTCTTCTAGCATTACTCTTAGTTTGTTAACTGAGTGAGTTTCATTAAACTTGATTCCACCAGATACTGGTACTGATGTGTCAGCTGCTGCCCAAACGCTTAGAAGATCCTCATCATTTATCTTTTCTTTAGAATAGAAGCTACTATATTGACTATCCACATATGCTATACCTTTTGGCGCTATATTCACATCAGATTTTCTGATTAAATGTTTTTTAGCGAGACGCGCATTATCAATTGCTTTATTAATTTCAGTTTGACTTGCATCATCCTTACCTAAAGTAATTGTAGCTTTTTCCAAATACTCATTATGTTTCTCAATATAATTTTCTTTGTAATCAGAAATTTCTAAGTCTTCAATTTCTTCAAGTATTTCTTTAAGTACTTTTACACTGATTAATTTATCCATTGCCTTTTCGAGTTGATCTGCAGCGTTAATAGCAAGTGCAACGTTAACTGGTTCTGATTCTAAAACTTGTTTTGCATTTACTAATGCCGTATTAACTTTTTCAAAAGTGTCTTTTGTATAGTCTTCTTTAGTTAAGTTTTCAGCACGTGTTATCAAGTCTTCTAAGACTATGATAATATTGTCTTCATCAACAACTTGTCCAACTTCTAACACTAAGTCTTTACTGTTTTTTACTTCGATTCTTTCAATTAAGGATGCACTTGCATCTTTTGCTAAGACATTATTCTCACTATCATAACTAAAGATATTATTATGCTTAGCATATATAATCTGTTGCTCTACTTCCTCAACTGTTGCATAGTTTTTCACACCGTATAAATCATTATTATTCACTGACATTGTACTGTTTTGTGATACTTTCAATCCTTGACTACTAAAAATCATAAACTCTGCAATCGCAGGATACATTGTATTCTTGTTTTCTGTAAAATTAACTCTCACATTTTCAACGTCAATAAAGTCCTCGAACATGTATTCTACTGTATACATCTTAGTGTCTTCATCGTAATTTGTCGCACTAAATAAAGTATCAATAACATTATTATTCTTATCTAGAAGTTCAACATCATATTTCATAATATCCGCTCCAACTGGTGTTCGCGGTTCAAATACAAGTGTCATTCCATAAACTTTTTGATTTTCATTAAATTTAATTCCTGCATGTGTTGGTAAGTTCTTTCCATCTGACCACCAATAAGTAGAGAAACTACCATCATTGATTAATGCTGGGACACGATTCCCACTTGTCTTAAGTGCATAAGCAGTTCCCTTCGGAGCAATATTATCTGTAACTCGGCTGTCTTTTTTAGCTATTTCAGCTGTATGATTTTCGAATATGCTTTCGTACAGTGAATAGAAATCATCCATACTTTCACTACGTGTACGTGAGTATTGTTTATCATTCATCACCATTGCCCATCCTACATTAAAGAATTCAATAGTATGAGACGGTTGTTTAAAGGATCCTGTTGTAAATGATTGTTCCATTCCATCAAGCCACATTTCCCAAATTGGGTAGTGGAAATCTTCTACTAAACCAGTATATTGACGGTGTGCATATGTAGACCAATACTTACTTCCCCATGTGCTCACAAGTGCTTTTGCATTTATAATCATCATATCTTCGCCAAAATCATCATAGTCAGAATTTCGTGGATCATTCATATAATCTTCAGCATGACCAATCCAAGTTCCATACAATGAATTTTCCTGATACGATGATACTTCATCAAGAAGCATTATTGTTTCTAGAAATTTATCTCGGTATTCTTTAAAAGCATCAATGTCTTTATACGAGTATGATTCAATAATCCTATTAAAGTATTCGTACTGACTGTTTGATACAACTTGTCTTAAGAAATGTACCATATCATAGCGATAGGTTTCTTCATCTTTATATTGATCAAAATCATTAAAAATTAGATTGACTCCTTCTTCAAATTTATCAATATCATAATGAATCGGAATATGACCTAATCCTACTGCAGGTTGAAATTGCGGCAGTAAACTTGATACTGTATTCGCAGTTGCTTGATGTACATAAGGAACACCATCTTCATTATGGTGAGCATATGCAGTTTCCATAACTAATTTCCAGCCAGCTAAAGTATCTGCAGAAGTACCACCATAACGTCGATTTAAATAATTCTCTAACCATTCATCTAAATCTACCGCTTCTTCTTCCCAAATCATCTCAAAGAGCAATTCATAGTTTATTGGATTCTGTTCGGTCCCTTCCGATGTAAATCCTAGTCCTTTTAAGTGAGTCGATGTTTTCTTAGCCTCTGCAATTCTTTTCGTGATAGTTTCTAATTCTCCATGAACCCCTGGTCTTCCACCATAATTATCAAGCATTGTCCATGCCCATGATGTTCCTCCAAATTCTTTTGATCCCCATCGTGAAGTATTACTCCATCTTTCATCAGAAGAAGCATTTAAATCTAAAACTAAAACATGGTTTTCTCTGTTTTCTTGACCAAAACCATTTAATACATCTTTATTTGGATTTGCACCCCATGACTGAATGACCCAAATACTGTCTTCATTGTAATCTAACATTTGATTTAAGATTTTTAGTGACATTTCCGATTTATTTAAGTAATCAGGAATATATCCACCTTCGTGAGCAAGATCCCCTGCATAATATTGAGTAAGTTGTCCAAATGCAAATTCTTGAGACTCATAATACTCTTTAGCAAGATATTCATATCCATCATAATCAGTACTTAACAATAGAGGTTGAGTATAATTCGCCCAGTCTCCTTGATCAATTAAATGTGGTGTAATATCTTCAAATCCTTTATCAATTAGTCCATCTTTTGCAAATTTCGCAAAATCCGTTGGTAATGATCCTACAAATGCTTGCTGAACAGGTTGAATTCCTAAAATACTCATCTTTCTTTGATTTGTTCTTGCTAGTTCTAGATTATCAATAATCCATTCATCTGTTACAGGTCCACCATATTCTTCAATGTTATCCATTAACCACCATGCTTTATAGGATTGTCCTGTAATATATCGTTTAGCTTCATCAGTATTATAATTAAATTTCTTAAGGTAGTTAACCATCATTGCCTCAGTACCTGATAAATCTAAAATAACATTAATACCAGAGAGTGCGAGCCAGTCCATTTCACGTTGCCACTTATCATAACCCCAGAATGGCATCGTATATGACAATGTACAATAATTATATGCATATCTAAATCTCATGTTTGTTTCTTTGAAAATCATTTGATCGACATTTACAATACTCTGAGGCATCGTAACTTGTTCGGTCTCTTGAGAAATATGAACATTAGCGTAATATTTTAAATAGTGATTTAATCCTGAAGTTATTGATACCCCTTCATTTCCTTTGATGTGAACTTTACCATTTTTCATGGATATTTCAAAAAAATCAATCTCACCATTTTCCTTTGGATTTTTCGTTATTTCAAAAGTAAACCAATCCTTATAGTTTGCACCAAGTATACGTTCTACCAATGCATAAATTTCAGCATAAACGTCCATATCACTAAATGTATCTTTGATATCATAATTTCCTTTTGAATCCTTCAATGGCGCTAGATCAATTCCTTGAGTGTCTTTCATCCAATCATCATAGGATTTGATATTTAAGTGCTCACGAGTTGGCATAACTTCAGTATCAAGTTTCGTACCATGGGCTCTAATCTCTTTTACGATTGAATTTGTTCTCATACCACCATCATTTGATGTCACATTCAAGCGAATAACACGATACGGTTCAGATGTGTTAACCGGTATTACATGACCTTCATTCGTTGCTTTAATTAAATCGTTTTGTTCAAATATTCTGGTAAAGCGAACACCATCTAAACTTCCATACAGAGTATATGTGTAAGATGTATCTGTATTCATAAACACGACGACATCTTCCAATGCATAGTTATCTAATAAATCAACATCAACGTGTTTTGGGAAATCTTCTCCGACCCATTCACTTACTAAACTACCGTCAGTAACATATTTTGATGCTTCATTATTTGATGTAGCACGCGTAGGTTTTTTGTACGCAATATTTAATTCATCAAGTGGATCTTTATCATGATCTATTTCAATAACTTCTCCATAAACTTCAACTTCCACTAAATGTGAAGCGACATTTTTATTATTAAAAGTAACATTAACTTTTATATAACGATACTCTTTACCTTGATATAGATAACTGTCCCCTGTTTTAGTTGATAAGTCGTCACTGTCTTTTACAGTTAATAAATCGTAATTTAGACCATCATTACTTCCAGAAATTTCATAGTGGTAATAACGCGTATCCTTAAAGTAAGTAACAACCTTTATTTCTTCTAAGTCTACCCTATCTTGTAAGTCAATGATAACGTAACTAGGATAGGCCCCACCATCCCAATAACTGTCTAAATTTCCATCAACGATATTTTGAACACCCTTTGTGACTGCGGTATTTCCAGCCGTAACGGGTTTGTTTAAAGCTAAGTTAGTTCTAACATCGCTTTTAGTATCAAACGATAATATTTCTTCCGTCTGTTTTTCATCCTCTTCAATAACGTGTTCGTTTTCTAGTTCAACTAATTCACTTTGCTTCGTATTCTCTAAATCTTGTTCAAGATTTGATTGAGCTTGAATTGGAATTGTTGATAACACTACGAACAGTGTTATGAAAGTAACTATTATTCTTTTAATTTTACTCATGTATCCTCCTTATTCCTTTCTTTAGAAAGCCCTTTCATCGAAATTATAACAAAATAGTATGAGTAAAATAATACAATCATAAGTAATTTAATACTATTTCAACTTATTTTATGTGTCTTTTACAAAATACATTTTCTTATTTACTATTCCAACAAAAAAACATTCAAATTAGGTTTAAACCTTAAATTTGAATGTTTTTTTGTTTAAAATTGATATATTTATTAAATATCTAGACTGTCATATTTCAAATCATGAGCTTCAGCAACAGCTTCGTTGACGAGTTTACCATCAAACGTATTGACACCTTTACTTAGACCGACATGATTTACCATTGACTCTTTAAATCCTTCGTTCGCTAGTATTAGGCCGAACTGGATCGTTGCATCTCCTAATGCTTTAGAACTGGTCTTAGGAACCGCACCAGCCATGTTTGAGACACAGTAATGTAAGATTCCATCAACCTTATAAACAGGCTCACTGTGTGTTGTAGCACGACTTGTTTCAATCGATCCTCCTTGATCAATTGCAACATCTACAATAACACTACCTTCTTCCATTTCACTCAAATACTCGCGTTTAATTAACTGTTCTGTTTTAGCTCCAGGGACAAGAACACTGCTTACCACAACATCTGCCTTTCGTAAGCAATATAAAATGTTCTCAGTTGTACTTACGAGTGCTTCAACTTTAGGGAATGATTTCATCAGTCGATTCGCATCGTCCTGCGTACGGACAAGTGCACTGATAGAAGCCCCTAAATTATAGGCTTCACGAAGTGCAGCATTACCAACACTTCCCACCCCTACGATGACAACGTGAGCGGGAGCTACTGTCGATGTTCCTGAAAGTAAAATTCCTTTCCCTCCGTAGTGGCTTTCTAAATATTTATTCGCTTCTAGGATTGCGAGTTTCCCAGCGATTTCACTCATTGGTCTAAGTAAGACAAGATTCCCGTTTTCATCTTCTACTGTTTCATACGCTATTGAAGTAATTTTTTGATCAATAAGAGCCTTTGTCAATGCTTTATTTGCGGCCAAATGAAAATACGTATAGATGATTTGTCCTTCTCGCATTAATGGAAATTCTTCTGGCATGGGCTCTTTGACCTTAACAATCATCTCTGCCTTATCCCACACAGTTTTCGCATCAGAAACAACTTCAACACCAACTGCTTCATACATCTCATCACTAAAACCACTCGCAACACCTAAACCTTGTTCCACAATTACATGATGACCTGCATCCAAATACATTTTCGCATGTTCCGGAATTAAACCGACACGTTTTTCTGATTCTTTTAATTCTATTACACTACCGATTATCATAAGAAAACCTCCACATCTTTTTTACTATTATATAATATTTTTACCACAATATTTGTACAATCTATTAAAAAGAAGGAATCTTTCGATTTCCTTCTAATCTTGATTAATTAATGCATCATCTCTTACGACTTCTGAAATAACATCTTCAATCTCATAATCTTCTTTTGCACGATCTACAACGCGCTTAATATTCTCTTCCATCTCATACTCTTGTTTTAAAGCAGAATTTAAAGAGAAAATCATAATTAAAAGAATTATTGCGAACGGCAATCCGGTAATGACAGACGCTGTTTGAAGAGCAGTCAAACCTCCACTAATAAGTAAGGTCGCAGCGACGACACCTTCTAAAGAAGCCCATAAGAATTTCTGGCGTTTTGGTGTCTCATGTTTGCCACCAGAAGTTAAACTATCAACAACTAGTGCCCCTGAGTTTGCTGAGGTCGCAAAGAATACTGTAATAAGAACGATCGCAACAACCGATAGAATTAACTGTAGAGGTAATCCTTCTAACATTGCGAACAGTGCCAATGAATCATCAATTTGAACTGCCTTAAAGACATCCACAATTCCATTCATTTGTTGAAAGATTGATGTCCGCCAAAAACTGAAATCCAAACCAATGAAATCAATTATGGTATTAGCATCTCACCGAGGATAAACTCTCTGATTGTTCTTCCTTTTTAAATTCGAGCAATAAACATCCCTACAAAAGGAGACCATGAAATCCACCAAGACCAATAGAAGAAGGTCCACGCTGACTGCCAACTCGTATCTCTAAATGTTTCTGTCCACGTACTCATCTCGACAAAATTCGCTAAATAGTATCCTACATTTTGAGTAAACCCACTTAATATATATACTGTTGGTCTCGCTAACAAGATAAACAATAAAAATATTCCCGCAAGAATAAAAAACCATCCTAACTTCCATCTACTTAAAAAATAAGTAACTTGTCCATAGTATAATATTCTTTAAACTCTTTGAAATAAACACAGTATAAAAACATCTCTGGTTTTCCCTTATTACACTTAGATTTTATTCACGTTAAAAGTGAAAACGTTAACATTTACGGTGTCGTTATGATTGATTTAGTGTTATAATTTAGTCGTTGGACAAATACCAAAGAGTATTTGTGTTAAAGGGAGGCTTATATGTTGAAGAAATTGACTAAAATCATGTTGACAGCACTGTTATCATTATCGGTACTGGCTGTTAATACTGAGATTGTTAAGGCAGAGAACAGTGGATTTGCAAAACCTGAATTCATTGAACTCTTAGATCAGATTATTGAATCTGAAACAAAGTATGGACTATCAGGGGTACAATTGGCAGTCTATAAAGATGGTAATCTTATTAAGAATAATGCTTATGGACACACAAACAACTATTACAATGTTTATGAAGATGGTGTGAGTGTTCTCAAAGAAGCAAAAGCATTGCCATTGGATGAAAGAAATGCAGTAACTACAGATACATTATTTGATATGGCAAGTAATACAAAGATGTACGCAACTGTATTTGCAATGCAAAAACTTGCTGGAGAAGGGCACTTTACATTAGATACTTTAATTAAAGATATTTACCCTGAGTTTACTGAGTTTGGTAATGAAAAGGGAGAGAAAGACATTATTACTATAAAACATGTGTTAAATCACTCAGCTGGTTTTGCACCAGATCCACAATATCATAATAATAATTATGATAAGAACACTGGATCAGAAACTGGAATAAATCACCTTTACTCTCAAGATAAAGAGAAAACATTAGAAATGATTATGAAAACCTCAATTGATACTCCACCAGGTACAAAATGGGCATATTCTGATGTTGATATGATGCTTGCGGGATTCATCGTTGAGAAGTACTCAGGAAAAGATCTTGATACTTATGTTAAAGAAAATTTCTACACACCATTAGGATTAGATCGTATAACGTTTAATCCATTAAGATTTGGATTTGTAGAAAATGATACTTCTTCATCTGAGTTACACGGTAATACACGTGATGGTAGAATCGACTTTAATAATGTACGTACAGAAATCGTAACTGGAGAAGTCCATGATGAAAAAGCATTCTACTCTATGGATGGTGTTTCTGGACACGCGGGATTATTTGGTACTGCACAACAAGTTGCATATTTAGCTCAAGCGATGTTTGATGGAACGTTAGATAGTCAAACGTTCTTCGATGAAGAAACACTTAAAGCATTTACTGCTACAAGTGATATTAACGCAACTCAAACAAACGGTGGATGGAGAAGAAAGAGTGAAACTGGAGGAGCTGCAGGTTGGTTCTCTAAATTTGCTCCAGCAGGAACAATCGGACATACTGGTTGGACTGGAACAAATACGATGATTGATAAAGACAACAAGTTAACGCTTGCTCTATTTACAAATGCAAGAAACACACCAATCATGGGTCCTAACGCTAACGATTTCTATACTAAAAACTCAAACATCTCATCATATGGGACTGTATCAGAATTTGTTTACAGAGCATTAGGGTTTGGAACAGAAACTGCACACGAAGTATTAGAATCAATGGTACTTGGAGAAATTCCTGCGGATATCGCGGGATCCCAATCGGCTAAGCGTAATGTTGTTCGTTCTCTCATTGATGTTGTTGAACTAAGAGCAGAAACGGATGCTGAAGCAAAAGCATTATTCGAAGATACTAGAATTCAAAATACAATTAAAGAATTAGAAAAATATGAAGCAAAGGACTTAAAATTCTTAACAGTTACTAAAAACTTTGAAGCGGCACTAGAAGAAGCTAAGAATCTTGATACAAGAAGTTATACAAAAGAATCAGTCAAGACTTATGAAGATGCAGTTACTGAAATTGAAGCTATCTTAGCTGGGGAATATACA
>RRZT011210790.1_pt1 | contig 13032 bp, 11 predicted proteins | sample 2165551 | NCBI WGS metagenome assembly RRZT01 (sample SAMN10456910, study PRJNA506462) | wastewater metagenome | biome: wastewater; feature: sludge; material: wastewater sludge; isolation source: wastewater sludge with Escherichia coli K12::gfp cells carrying plasmid... | place: USA: Moscow, Idaho... | reverse complement strand
CACCCACGAAACCGGACGTTGCTACCGCTTGATTATCTTTGAACCAGTAATACATTCTGTCCGCTTTAATTTTTGCTTGGGGCGGCGATTGATAGGGAGGAATATAGGTGACATGGTGTGAACGTATAGCTGCTTCGGGTAGAGTAAAAGATTTGGGCTCAGGTAAAATACTGGGGAAGTACCCTTCTGGAAAAATGCTGAAATGCTTTTCCAGTTCACTCAGCGTCATTTCTATACGAAAAGTTGCTCCTGCTGGTACTGTATTCTTTTCCACATACAACCCAATTGGTGACTCAATGTCTTTATTAGGAGGTATGGGTAGCATCATTGGATCTACTTGAACGTAATCAAACACAGGAATGTCCCAAATTTTTTCCAGTTCGGTCGGGCTGAAATGGTACAAGCAATCATCTTCTAAAGCAGTTTCAAACATTTGCTTGATTAAATCGTCTCGACTGGTCACTTTGTGCAGTGTTATAAGACAGCTTGTTTTGGCTTGCGCAATTGCTTCAACGGTCAATGCCTTCTGACCGCTTTTTTGATGACTGTGACTGTTTTCTTCATATGGCGCAGAACAACCAAACATCAAAATGCTGTAAAGAACCATCACTGTTTGTAGCTTCATATTCATCACCTTAATACGCCATTGATGTTGGAATGTTTGTATTTAAATTTTTTGATAAAAATGACTATTTTGTAAAATCATCATGCAGATACGCAACGGTATTTAAAACCACGAAGCGCTTACATGACCATAAAACGTAAAGAGATGTGTATGAACAAGCTGAGCACATGTACAAGCGGCCTGTACGTTCTCTGACACTTTACAGGCCGCTTATACCAAGCCAACTGGCAGTGATACTGACTTGGAACGCTGTCTTTCTAACTAATGCATGGCTGGCAATGATTTATCTTGTCGACATGCTGCGATGGCTTTCACTTGCGATTTGTTGATTTCCAATACTTCACGCGTCGAAGTATTGACTCGACCTTGTATGCAGGCACAGCCGTAACCATAGCCTCTTGATGAATCATAGGCCTTCCATTGCGAGTCCTTAAACTCTGGCAAATCGCCCTCAGCCTGGTGCCCGCCTTGCAAGCCTATCACCCACTGCCCACTCTTATCGGTCAGATAAAAATTGGCTGGAGTAGGATTTTCATACCAACCACACAGCGTTTGATTGCGTATCGCACCTTGAGCCCAGCTTGCGCTGACCAAGGTCACCCCAAGCAAACATCCCAAAACTTTGTCTAATTTCATGTCACTCTCCCAGCCCTAATGGAACATGCCTTTGGCAGTCCTTGGTTTGCATAGAATTAACCAAACAAAAGATTAATATGGATTGCATTACAATACAATTTTGTACACAAATGACGGCTTTCAAGGCCGATGTAGAAATCTTAACTTAATTGATTTTATTTGGATTATATTCTTGAAAACACAGTCAAAACCAATCTAATCAAATCACACGCCGCCCCAACATCGGCGCATCTAAACGACCATCCAAGCTAAGCGCATTAATCTCTTTCTTGGAAACTTAATTCGCCTCATCAATCAACACTTGGACCACTGTTTTGGCCACAAGCCATTTCTTATCATATCAAGTTTGCAGTTCTGTATTATTACTGATAAAAAACAACTAATAGATGGTGCCGCCATTTGCACATAAGCAAGGCCTGAGCTCTCAGGCTTCCACTCAGCCTCGCTGCGCAATGGATTGTTCATCACGCTTGAAACTGCCTTGCAATGTTTTGGCGATTGCCTTATCGCGTGAATGCGCCAATGGCTCGACACCTTTTTGCAGACTTATTGGAAGTAGCATTGCAATGAAACTCAGCGGCCACCTCGCACCTTTGATTAACTTCACTGCTAAACGCAATGGTAAATTGCCTTTTCCTGTGCCGTCAATGCGAATTTGTACGCCTGTTTGCATTAGATAGTGCGCCACCAAATTGCACATGTCTTGTGTGATATCCGCTTCACGCGCTGCGCCATGGACTGCACCCACATCTGTATTGCTGTGTCCTGCTATAATTTGCAGTGGGAATTGTGATATGTGGGCTGTCATGATTAATTTCGATGACTTATCACCCATAAAACTGTTATTAATTGGGACTGAATATTCAAATGCGGCCTGTAAACCCATATGAAGGCTTACAGGCCGCTTGATTTGGGGTTTAAACCAGCATCAAAGCATTACGCATGCGTGTCTTCGTCTTCAAACGTGCGGGCGATTTTGTCGATGTTGAGGCTTTTGGCCATGGCATCGAAGATTTTTTTGTACACGCCACCTTGGTGGTACAAATCATCGTGTTCGCCATGCTCGGCCACTTCGCCGTTTTCCAACACATAGGTGTAATCGGCATCGATGATTTGCGACAGACTGTGCGAAATCATGATGACGGTGCGGCCTTGTTTGATGGCATCGAGCGATAGTTTGATTTGCTCAGTGGCGATTGCATCTAGGCTGGCAGTGGGTTCGTCCAAAAAGATAATCGGTGGGTTTTTCAAAAACATGCGCGCCAAGGCGATGCGCTGTTGTTGCCCACCTGACAGCATGGTGGCATCGCTGTCGTAAGCGCGTTCCAATGCCATGATTTGCTCGTGTACCGATGCTTGTTCAGCCGCCGCCATCACTTCCTCATCAGTGGCGTTCATTTTGCCATAGCGGATGTTGTCAGCAATGCTGCCTTGAAAAATGTGGTTCTTTTGCAAGACCAAGCCTATGTGTTCGCGCAAATAAGCCGTGTCTATGTCGTCTATGTCGACGCCATCCACGCTGATTGAGCCCGAGTTGGCTTGGTAAAACTTATCCAGCAAACTAATAAGGGTGGATTTACCTGCACCCGATAAGCCCACCAAAGCCGTGATGCGGTTGGGCTTGATGACCATATCAATGTTTTTTAAGGCATGGTGGCCATTGGGGTAATTGAAATTGACATTTTTCAACACAAATTCGCCTGTCAGCGGAGCAGGTTTTAAGCGGCCTGTAGGCTCGATTTCATCGTCGGCTTCAAGGATATTGAAAAAGCTTTCTGAATAAATCAATGCGTCGTTCATCTCATCGTAAATGCGGTGCAAAGAGCGGATGGGGGCGGTGACATTGCTGAACAACAACACGTGATACATGATCATGCCTATGGTCATTTGCCCATCGAGCACCAAAAATGCGGTGAGGATGATGATGATGACCACGCCGAATTGCTCTATCAAGGCTTTGCCACTGTCAAATGCAAAACCCAATTGGCGGGTGTGCATTTGGTTGAGTGTGAGTTGGTGCTGAAGCTTGAGTTGTTTTTCCGCTTCGATGTGCTCACGGTTAAACGACTTGATGACGGAAATAGAATTGATGATGCTCAATATGCCTTGGCTTTTTTGCTCACGGCTGTCGCGAAAGCTGCGCCGCCAGCCGCCGAGTTTCTTGGCTTGCAAATAGGTAATCCAAAAATACACGGGCACAGTGAGCAAGCCGACCAAACCCACCCACACATTGGCGTAAAACATCAGCCCCAAGGCTATCGCGGCACTGGTAAACAGCGGCAAGATGTCGATGAAAAAGATTTGTACCAAGCGCGTGAGTGAGGCAATGCCGCGGTCGATGCGGGTTTGTAACTTGCCCGCTTGGTTGTTTTCATCGGAGAAGAAAGCCAAGCGGTAGCGCAGGAATTTTTCAATGATGGATTGCGCCAAATCTTGTGACACCAAAATTCGCAGTTTTTCACCGTAGTATTTTTGGCCGAAACCCACTGCCGTATTGATGATTTCTTTGCCCAATAAGATAGCCGAAATGATGATGAGGATTTTGGCACCTTGTGCGACACCACCACCGGCCTCAACCACACGGTTAATGCTGTCTACAGCATATTGCAAAGTTAAGGCATTGACTTGGGCAGTAATAGAACCTATCAAAGTCAGGAACAGAGTCGCGATGACCAGTCCCCGATAGGGGCGAACAAATGGGCGCAGTTTGAGAAACAATTGCCACAAATTCATGCAAGTATTCCAAATTGAAGGTGGAGAAACAGTTTAACGCAATTTTTCTGCTGATACGGTAGCGCTGGCCAAAATAAACGGCAAAATGAGCGATGAACGTGAAATTATCGGGAAAACTGGTCAAGTGTTGTAATTGAGGGAAGTTTGATGCAAAGCAAGAATATGCAACTTGAGTGTTTATTTCAGTTGTATTAGTATGCGAACACTATTGCAAAGCATACAACAAAATAAGGGAATAAGCATGAGCGATGCATACCAATCAACCGTGGTCGCAACAGCCAATCAAGACAACGACGATGTGATGTCGGTGAAAGAATGGCTGATCACTTTATTGATATTGTGCGTGCCTTTGGTCAACATCATTATGATGTTTGTCTGGGGATTTGGCAGCAACACCAAGCCAACCAAAGCCAATTTCTGTAAAGCGTATTTGATTTTAACAGCCATCTTTGTTGTGTTGTATGTGCTGTTAATCATGGTTGTAGGCGTAGGGGCAGCCGCCAGTGGTGTGAGTGCTTAAGCAGCAATAGGGGAAGTGAAAAGCGGCCTGTAAACATTTACAGGCCGCTTTTTTATGTTTGATTAATAGCATCAAAACAATGAGTAAGCCGATTTCAAACCGACTCACTCATTGCTTTCATTGAGTTTCAATTGCAGCATCACATTGCCGCCTGAGAGCAAATCGGTTTGTATCGCAATTTTTGCAGCTTGAGGGTCTTTCTCTCGAATGGAACGAACCACCAAGTAGTGATAATCAATCATGTGGCGACCGCCTTTGGTATAGCTTTGGGCAATCAAAGGGCCTATCTTGATCCACAACTGATGCAAAATGCTGGTGAGTATCGGCATTTGGGCAATGCGACACAATTCAAAATGAAAGCTTTGGTTCAATTCCAAGCCTTTTTGTGAGTCGGATGCGCTCAGTGCGCTTTCATTGAACACCAGCATTTGTTCCAATTTTTCAATGTCAGCAGGTGTGGCCAATAAGGCGGCTTTGGCTGCCACCATACCTTCCAGTTCCATGCGTATGGACCGAATTTCAAGGTATTCGGTTAAGGTGAGGCTGCGCACACGGATGTCGCGAGGCGAGGGCATGATGAGTGCGCCGTCTTGCACCAAACGCAGCACCGCATCGCGTACCGGTGTCACACTGGTTCCCATTTTTTCAGCCAAATCGCGTATTTTCAGTCTTTCGCTGGGCAGTAACAAGCCGTTCATCAAATCATTGGCCAAGCGGGCATAAATGATTTCTCCTTTATTATCAGACTCTAATAACTCTTGTAGGTGATCCATTTGTCTATCCCTGATGTGATTAAGCCAATTGCTGTGATGCATCATAGAAAAGCTCTAATTTAAAAATTCCTTAAAAACAATGATTTAAATATTTAAAATTTGATTACGTTTTAACAATTATTGCTTATGATGCATCATCGTAACTATACTGAATGTGACAGTTTGATGGCAACCACAATTCTTGGCAAAACTGCATGCAATTGAATGTATTCATAAAAAATAGATCAATGTGCTTAAAATTTTGGCTTAGAGGCTGGTAGGTGCTGATTTCATTGTGTTGAGCGTAAATCGCTATTGAGGAAGAAGATGTGAGCATTTTAACGGTATCACCACCTGTGGTTACAGCAGATGATGCATCAAAAGTGGCGGCAAACCTGTATGGCTGGCATGCAAGCGTGGAGGCTTTAACGGGCGAGCGCGATAAAAACTATTTGCTGCGCACCCAAGAAGTGGGGGAAGTGGTATTGAAGTTTATCAATCCAGGCGAAGAAGCTGCTGAAACGGATTTGCAAACCCAAGTCTTGCTGTGGTTGGAACAGAAACACTGTGCGGTGGTGGTGCCTCAAGCCTTGCGCAATAGCAAGGATGGCTTGGTCAGTGATTATGCAGTGGATGAGCAAGTTTATAAAGTGCGCGCCTATACCTACTTAAATGGCGTGGCTGTGGCGCAAGCCCAAATGAGCGATGCTTTACAGCAGTCGTTTGGTGTGCGTGCCGCGCAATTGGTGATTGCCTTGGATGGTTTTGACCATCCTGCTTTGAGCCGTGTATTGCTGTGGGATGTGATGCACTTGAACCAGTTGCGTGATTGGGCTGTGGAGGTTTTGACTGACGATGCGATGGGGCCATTTGTGTTTGCGTTTCTAGACCGCTTCGACGCCAGCATTTTGCCAGCCTTACAAGCATTGCCACAGCAAGTCATTCATGGCGATATTTCCAAAAGCAATACGGTTATCAGTCAAGCCGATGGTACGGCCATACATGGTGTGCTGGATTTTGGCGACTTGTGTAAGGCGCCACGTGTGGTGGAGTTGGCTGTGACGGCTTCCTATGCATTGGATGCAGAAACTGGGGATTTACAGGCCGCTTTGGCGCGTGTGGTATCGGGATACGAATCAATATTGACATTAAGTGAGGCAGAAAAAGCGCTGATTCCCGATTTGATCATAGCGCGTTTGGTTCAGCGCATAGTGATTTCAGAATGGCGTGCCAGCCATTTTCCAAACAATCGTGACTATATTTTACGCAGCAATGCCCAAGCACGTCAGTTGTTGGGCCGATTGATGCAAGTGTATGCAACAAACAAATAATCAGGCAAAGGACACAGCAATGCTCAAGGAATCAAATAGCTTGGATGCCATGTTGGCAAAACGTGAAGTATTGGGGCCCGCATACCGTTTGTTTTATGAAGAGCCTTTGTACCCTGTTAAAGGCGAAGGTGTTTGGCTGTTCGACCATCAAGGACGACGTTATTTGGATGCCTACAACAACGTGCCCGTTGTTGGACATTGCAATCCCAAAGTAGTGGCTGCGATGACGGCTCAAGCGTCTACCTTGTGTACACATACCCGTTATTTACACGATGGGATTTTGACTTATGCCGATCGCTTGTTGGCACGTTTCCCCAGCTATTTAAACCGCTTAATGCTTACCTGTACAGGCAGTGAAGCCAATGATTTGGCCATACGCATTGCCGAGGCAGTGACAGGAGGCACAGGTGTGGTGGTGACCAGCAATGCTTACCACGGTGTCAGTCATTTGTTGGCAAAATTGTCGCCATCATTGGCTCCGATAGACGATTTTGTGCGTGTGGTGGCACCGCCACGTGCTGCTGCGGATGAGGCGGGCAATGCTACTGAAGCCAAGCGTTTTGCTGTGGATGTGACTAAAGCGTTTGAGGATTTACAGGCCGCTGGATACCAGCCTTGCGCCTTACTGATGGACATGATTTTTGCCAGCGATGGCATATTACCTCCGTCTGCGGGTTTGTTGAATGAAGCGGCAAAAGCCACCAAAAAAATGGGCGCCGTCGTGATTGCCGATGAAGTGCAGTCTGGATTTGGACGCACCGGTGACAATTGGTGGGGCTTTGTGGATGCGAATTTGCAACCTGACATCGTGACCATGGGCAAACCCATGGGCAACGGCTATCCCATAGCAGGTGTGGTGGCTGGGGATGACTTGGTGGCCACTTTCGCTGCAAAAGGACGCTACTTCAATACCTTTGGTGGCAATCCTGTGGCGGTGGCCACAGGGATGGCGGTATTGGACGAATTGGAAGAACGGCAATTGCCTGCCAAAGCAGAAGAACTGGGATTGGGCATACAGGCCGCCTTTGCCCAAGAATTAACGGGTTTGGGTACTGTAGACATCAGAGGCAGAGGCTTGTATTGGGGCATTGAAATTGCCGCAGATGGCAAGGAAACAGCCACTGAACGGGCGACACGCGTGACCAATCACATGCGTCAAAACGGCGTGTTGCTCAGCAATTCTGGCCCTGATGCCAAAGTTTTGAAGATTCGACCGCCATTGGTGTTTGAACAAGAGCATGCCCAAATGTTGGTTGCTGCGTTGAAACAAGCTTTGCAAGCATAGAAAGGGGAAACGCACACACAACATCGGGTTTTTGGTAGTTCAGTCTGTTTCATGTTTGGGTTACAAGCATCAAGTTGGCAACACCTCAAGATTAGGGAGTGAGGTTCAGCATAAGCTTGTGACCTGCGGTAATTGATGTACCGAGAAACATTGGCGCTCAGGACACACTTCCTGTTTGGCCACACTTCTCAAGTAAGAATGCATTAAGCATATACTCAACTTTAGGAAGGTAATCAAAATGAACATCACTCGTCTTGCTCTGATCATGGGAACTTTGGCCATCACTGCCTGTGGTGGCGGTTCTAACACCACACCAGCTTCTAACACGCCTGCAGCTTCTAATGCGCCAGCTTCTGCCGCACCTGCTGCCAGCTCAGGCTCACGCGATTTGACCATCGCCTCTTGGGGCGGAAACTACCAAGATGCACAGAAAAAAATCTATTTCAAACCGTTCTCAGAAAAATTGGGTAAGCCTGTTTTGGATGAAAATTACGACGGAGGTTATGGTGTGATACAAGCCAAAGTCCAAGGTGGCAATCCTAACTGGGACGTGGTGCAGATTGAATCCGAAGACTTGGCTCGCGCCTGTACCGATGGCTTGTTGGAAAAACTGGATTGGAACAAATTGGGTGGCAAAGACAAGTTCATTGATGGTGCGGCCGGCGATTGTGGCGTGGGTGCGATTGTTTGGTCTACCGCCATTGCTTACGATGGTGACAAACTCAAAACCGCACCGCAATCTTGGGCTGATTTCTGGGACACCAAAAAATTCCCAGGCAAACGCTCATTGCGTAAAGGCGCCAAATACTCGCTGGAGTTCGCTTTGCTGGCGGATGGCGTGAAAAAAGAAGAGTTGTACCAAGTTTTGGGCACTCCTGAAGGCGTGGACCGTGCATTCAAAAAGTTGGATGAATTGAAACCCAATATCGTGTGGTGGGAAGCTGGCGCGCAACCTTTGCAATTCTTGGCTTCAGGTGAAGTGGTGATGGCATCTGCTTACAACGGTCGCATTGCCGGCCTGAACCGTACTGAAGGCAAGAACTTCAAAGTGGTTTGGCCACAAAGCATTTACGCTATCGACAGCTGGGCCATCTTGAAAGGCGCTGCCAACAAAGATGCTGGCATGGACTTTATCGCGTTTGCCAGCTTGCCTGAGAACCAAGCCAAATTGCCAGAATTTGTGGCTTATGGATTGCCAAACAAAGAAGCCGCCACCAAAGTGCCTGAGAAATTTGCGGCTGAATTGCCAACAACGGCAGCTAACATGACTGATTCGATTCCTTTGAATGTGGACTTCTGGATCGACCACTCTGAAGAATTGACTGAGCGTTTTAATGCCTGGTTGGCCAAGTAAGTGAAGAAGCGTTCCACCTGTGTTGCAGGTGGAACCTTTTTGCAGCAGCGATAAAAAGAAGGGGAATCACATTGGAAAAAAACGCTCACATTCGTTTCGACAACATCAGCAAATTTTACGGCGATGTCAAAATCATTGAGGATTTGGATCTCAATATTAAAAAAGGCGAATTCATCAGCTTATTGGGCCCATCTGGTTCAGGCAAAACCACATTGTTGATGATGTTGGCAGGCTTCGAGTCGGCCACCAAGGGCACGGTATGGTTAAACGATAAATCATTAAACGACATCCCTTCCTACAAGCGCAACATCGGTGTGGTGTTTCAAAACTATGCATTGTTCCCACACATGACGGTCGCGCAAAACATCGGTTTCCCATTGCAAATGCGCGGTGTGAGCAAGGCCGACATCAAACAAAAAGTTGAAAAAGTCTTGGACATGGTGCAATTGGCGGCGATGAAAGAGCGCAAGCCCGCCCAATTGTCGGGTGGTCAGCAACAGCGTGTGGCCTTGGCGCGTGCTTTGGTGTTTGAGCCAGAAGTGATTTTGATGGACGAACCATTGGGCGCTTTGGACAAGCAATTGCGCGAACAAATGCAATTGGACATCCGTGCTTTGCACCAGCGTTTGGGCGTGACCATCGTGTTTGTGACCCATGATCAAGAAGAAGCCTTGACCATGTCTGACCGCATTGCCGTGTTCAACAAAGGCAATATCGAACAAATCGCCAGTCCGCGCGAAATTTACGACCAACCGAAAACCAAATTTGTGGCCGAATTCATCGGCGCGACCAATTTGATTGAAGGCAAGATTATTGCTTTACAGGCCGATAAGGCCCAAGTGCAGCTGTCCAGTCAGCAAAATATTTGGGTACAGGCCGCTCAAGATGTGGCAGTGAACGATGAGGTATATGTGTCGGTGCGGCCTGAAAAAGTCAATTTGACCCAACAAAGTGGCGCTTACGACAATCAGTTTCCAACCACCATCAAAGACATCGTGTATTTGGGCAACCACTTACGCGTACAACTGGATGAAAATGCCCACCATTTCATCGTCAATCAAGACCGCAAAGTGGTGGAGTGGGCTAAGGGGGCCGCTGTGGTGGCTGGGTTCAATGCTGCAGACTGTTGGATGATCAAGCGATGAAACTACTGAATAGCAAAAAGACCCGTGCGTATATGATGCTGGCGCCATTGATTTTGTTTGTGGTGGTGTTTTTTCTGTGGCCTTTGTTGGTGATGATGAAGCAATCCATTTCTGACGATGCGGTGTCCAGCGTGTTGAAACAAACCGCCAGCGTGATGCATGAGTGGGATGAGAAATCACCGCCAACCGCAGCCATGCAACAAGCGTTTATCAAAGACATACAAACCGAGCAAGACCCGCAAGCCATCGGTAACATGATACGCAAGCTCAACAGTGAGCAAGCTGGCTTTCGGACTTTGTTGACCAAAACCTCAACCAAAATCAACGGCACTCCGACTGTGACCGACTTGGTGAGCATTGATGAGCGTTGGTCTGACCCGAAATACTGGCTGGCCATCAACAAATTGCTCTCACCTGTGACCGATCGGTATTTACTGGCCGCTGTGGACATGAACCGTGATTTAAAAGGCGACATACAAAAAATGCCCGCTTCACAGTCTGCCAACTTGGACATTATGCTGCGCACGTTTTGGATAGCCGCTTTGGTAACCATCATTTGTGTGTTGATTGGTTATCCGTATGCGATTTTGTTGGCGTCCAGCAGTGGTTGGGTGAAAAACGTGTTGTTCATGGCGGTGTTGCTGCCTTTGTGGACATCGCTGCTTGTGCGTACCGCTGCTTGGTTTATCTTGTTGCAAGACCAAGGCTTGATTAACGATGCCTTGCAAGGCATAGGCTTGATTAATGAGCCGCTACACCTGATTTTCAACCGTGTCGGTGTGGTGATTTCGATGACACATGTGTTGTTGCCTTTTATGGTGTTGCCGATTTACAGCGTGTTGAAAACCATACCTGGCAACTTGATGCCAGCAGCGTCTTCATTGGGCGCAGCGCCTTGGAAAGCCTTTTTGAAGGTGTTGTTGCCTTTGAGCTTCCGTGGCATTTTATCGGGCATGTTATTGGTGTTCATGACCTCCATCGGTTATTACATCACTCCAGCTTTGATCGGTGGTGCTGGCGATCAAATGATCAGTTCCATCATTGCTTACTACGCCACTGGCGCCGCAAACTGGGGCATGGCAGGGGCATTGGGTGTGATTTTACTGGTGGTGTGTTTGGTGTTGTTCACGGTGTATGAACGCATCACCACCGATAACACAAGGAGCGCATGACGATGGGTAAATTTTCCAAAATCCTGTTTGGCTGTGTGGCAGTGACCTTCTTATTGGCACCCTTGTTCGCCATCTTGCCCTTGGGCTTTACCTCGGGCGGCTTCTTGACGTATCCAACGCCTGGCTGGTCTATGCGTTGGTTTCAAGAATTGTTCACCGCAGACTCATGGCGCCGTTCGATAGTGAACAGTCTTATCATAGGTGGAGCCACCACGGCTTTGGCGACAGTATTGGGCACGATGGCGGCTTTGGGCTTGCGCAACAAAGGCATCTTCTTGGCTGGCCCCATCCGCATCTTGTTTGTGTTGCCCATGGTTGTGCCTGCGGTGGTGTTGGGTGTGGGCATGCAGTTATTGTTCACCCGCTTGGGCATCGCCAATACCTATTTCGGTGTGGTGGTGGCGCACACAGTGATTGCCATACCTTTGGTGCTCATCAGTGTCAGCGGTGCTTTGGCGGGCATAGACAAGCGGGTAGAGCTGGCTGCAGAAAGCTTGGGCGCAGGGCCATTCACAGTGTTGAGCCGCGTGACCTTGCCATTGGCAGGCCCTGGCATCATTTCTGGCGCGGTATTGGCATTTGCGACCTCGCTTGATGAAGTGGTGTTGACCATGTTTGTGGCTGGCCCGAACCAGCGTACCTTGGCGCGGCAAATGTTTTCCACCATCCGTGAGAACATCAGCCCTACCATCGCCTCAGCCGCGTTCATCTTCATCATCGCTACAATTTTGTTTGGTGTGGCAACGGTATTGGTGAAAAAGAAAGTCAACGCGCTTAAACCTTAAACATGCGGCCTGTAAAGTTGGCAATCTTGTTTTACAGGCCGGGAGTGTGAGTATGGAAACGAAATACATGTTGTTAACAGGCGCCAGCCGTGGCATCGGACATGCCACCGTGAAGGTGTTTCAAGAGCAGGGTTGGGAAATCCTCACCGTGTCACGCCAGCCTTTTTCTGAGCGCTGCATGTGGCCATCAGGTCGGGAAAACCACATACAGGCCGATTTGGCCGACATCAATAATATGGATGCCTTGGCCGACATTGTGCGCAGCAAACTCAAAGGCGGCAAATTGGCGGCCATGGTCAACAATGCGGGCATTTCACCGAAAGGCCCCAATGGCGAACGCTTGGGCGTGCGTGACACCGATGCGGCGACATGGATGCACGTGATGAATGTGAATTTGATTTCCACTGCCTTGTTGGTGCGTGCGCTTACGCCAGAATTGATAGCGGCCAAAGCCTCTATCGTGAACGTGACTTCCATCGTGGGCTCGCGTGTGCATCCGTTTGCGGGCGTGGCTTATGCGGCATCCAAAGCCGCATTGGCAGCCTTAACCCGTGAATTGGCACATGAATACGGCTCGCTCGGCGTGCGCGTAAATGCGATTGCCCCTGGTGAAATCAGCACCGATATTTTGTCGCCAGGTACCGAAAAAATCGTCAATGATTTGGTGCCGATGAAGCGTTTGGGCACCACTTTG
>RRZT011611171.1_pt1 | contig 13035 bp, 11 predicted proteins | sample 2165551 | NCBI WGS metagenome assembly RRZT01 (sample SAMN10456910, study PRJNA506462) | wastewater metagenome | biome: wastewater; feature: sludge; material: wastewater sludge; isolation source: wastewater sludge with Escherichia coli K12::gfp cells carrying plasmid... | place: USA: Moscow, Idaho... | reverse complement strand
GGTTAATTTACACTATTTTTCAATTTTTACAAAGGCTAAAACATTAGATACTGAGATTTCCCCATATTCTTTTAAATATTCTTCTTCTACTTTTTTAAGGATATTTTTTGTTATAATCCTTTTATTCTCTAAAGAACTCTGAGCACCTATAGCTTTTATTGCTTTCAGAAAATCAATCAGGCTTTCATAATACTCAGTATAAACTTCAGACTTTAATATTTCTCCATAGTTTAATAAATCTTTTGTCTCTATAAAGTTTTGTGAATATTTATATTCAGGGGAAACTTTTAGAAAACTATTACTAAGTTCCTCATAGGTTCCTTTACAAAAAGTTGAGAAAATTATTTTTCCCTTTGGTTTTAATATTTCTCTAAATTTACCTATGCTTTTATCTAAATTCTCAAACCATTGGAAAGTAGCATTAGAAATTATCAAATCATAATTATCTGAAAATTCATAAGTTTCTGCATCAGCTAATATATAGTTCAAATTAAATCCAAATTCTTTTTTACATTTATCTAGCATTTTATTTGAAATATCCATTAGGGTAATTTGAGAATCTGGATATTTTTTCAAAAGTTCCCTAGTCAATATCCCTGTTCCTGAACCTATTTCCAAAATATTAATATTTTCTTCTAAAGGTCCAAAACTTATGAGTTCGTTAGCCATATATTTTTGAACTTTTGCAAATTCTTCGTAAGTTTCGCTACCTCTAGAAAAATTTTTTTGTACTAAATCTTTTTTAATCATTTAGTAAACTCCTGACTATATCTTTTAATTCTTCATTTTTATAAATAAAATTATGCCCTCTACTAAAAGCTTTAGAATACCCACAAGATAAAAACTCTTCATTAATAGGAATAATTCTATCTTCTTTATCATAAAAAATATATGTTTCTTTAACATTTGTAAAATCTAAATCTTCAATTTCTTCATTTTTTAAAAATTCTAAATCATTTATTAAATCCAAAACTTCCAATTTTTTAATTTCGTTTTCATAATTATTCCAAAATTCTCTGAAATTCTTCAAATCTTTAAAGTTCATTTTATAAAAATTTTTTAAGGTTATTTCTTTATTTATATTTAAACCTTCTATCATTTTATCTATTACTTCTGCCTCTATATTTTCAGTAAATTTCTTTGTAGGAGCAAAAAGTATAAGTTTATTTACTTTATTATTCTTAATAAATTTCAAAGCTTTCAAAGTACCCATAGACCAAGCTATAATATTTACTTCTTCATCAATAGAAATTTCTTTAGCATTATTTACATAAAAAAAATCCTCTTTTAATTCCTTCTGATAAAAGGATTCAAAAGAGGCCCAACCAGGGAAAATTAACGTTTTCATTATACTTCTACAATAAAAGCTGCAAATTTTAAAGCTTTATCTCCTATATTTTTAAGAGCATGTCCTTGACCTTTTTTTGTATATATTAAGTCCCCAGGTCCTACTTTTTCTTCTAATCCATTATCATTAACTATTCCTATGCCATCTAAAATAAGATAAATCTCTTCATCTACAAGATGTTTATGGAAGCCTACTTCACTATTTGGCATTAGTTCATTTATATAAAAACCCTTTAAAGAGTTAGAAAGTTCAGGTCCATCTAGATATCTGTACCCTTCAATTATTCCTTTTCCTTCTCTTGGGTTTTCTGTAACAATTTTAGTTGTGTATTCTTTTTTTACTACCATTTTTCCTCCCAAATTTATAACTACTATTAAGGGTATATTGAATTAGAAACTCCTTTTAAAACCTTGGGCGTCTGCCCAAACCCGACCAGCAACGGTTGCTGGACACCTATAAATTAATAATTCAATTTAAATTTATACGGATTAAACGTCACGATTCTAGATATTCTTATAACGAAGGAATTAGAATATTTTGATGCGTTAGCAAGTGGTTTGGACGCGTAGTCCAAGATTTGAATGTAAGTTTCTAAAGTTATTTGTTAAAAAACGTACATTTCATTTTTAAAAATAGTATTTGACACTTTTAGAATCAAAGTATTTATATTTTTCAGCAAACCATATCTAGTAATTTATATAAAGCCTATTCTCTTTTATATAGTCTTCTACTTCATTTGACACCATATACTTAATACTTTTTCCTTGTCTTAATCTCTCCCTAATAAAAGTTGCTGATAAGGATATTTTTGGACTATCCATCACTAATATGTTAGGATTCTTAGAAATATAAGAATAATTTTCTCTTCTAAAAACTAAAAATTTACACATTTTTATAAGCTCTTCATAATTTTTCCATAGATGTAGATAATCTGCCGAATCCTCACCTATTATTTGAATTAATTCATCCTCTTTATAAAGTTCTCTTAATTTTAAAAAAGTATCATAGGTATAATTTTCTTTATCATTTATAAGTTCTATATCTGATACTTCAAAATTTGGATTATTTTTTATAGCTAAATTAATCATATTAAATCTATGAGTATTACTAGCAAGCTTATTTTCCCTATGAGATGGTATTCCCACTGGGATAAAGATAACTTTATCAAGGTTAAAAAACTCTCTAGCATACTCTGCTATAATAAGATGACCTGTATGAATAGGGTCAAAACTGCCTCCAAAAATACCAATTCGCATATTATTCTCCAATAGATAAAAGCTCATCTATTAGGTCATCTGTATCCTTAGCTAGAAGCACATTATCTCTTATATCTTTTTGTCTAAACCATTTAGAAATATTTGACAATAATTTAAGGTATTCGCTATTTTTTGATTTTGGAGCTCCTACCATTATTATTAATTTAGGACTTTCACTATCGGGTGTAAGGTAATCTTCTACTGGGTTAGACACTAATGCCACCACAAAGATTATATCTTTTACTTCTTCACATCTAGCGTGAGGAACGGCTACCCCTCTGCCAATCCCTGTAGTTCCCAATTCTTCTCTTGCAAAGATTTTATCAGCAAAAGCTTCTTTACTTTCCATAAAATCAGTATTTTCCCAAGCAAGATCAATCAGATAATCAAGAATTTCTTTTTTACTCATTTTTTCATCTAATTTAACTATAAGTTTTTTATCCAAATATTTTAACATTTCTCCTCCTACCCTTAAGAAAGTTTATATGCACTATAAACTATAAGCACCACAGATATTACGATAGCTAGTATAAAAAATAATTTAAGACCTATTAAGACTTCTTTTTTTATCTTCTCTTTTCCTAGCTTTTTCCCCGTCAAATCTGTTAAAGAAAAGCCTAACTTTGCTATTGCTCTATTTATATCTCTTAATTCCTCTTCATCATTTATTGATTTTTTTATAAGTTCATAATATTCCATAGCTTCATCATAATCTCTTCTCACTTGAGCATCATCTGCCATTTTATACAATAAATTTTTATGATTAGCTCCACATTCCTTACAAATTGCCTCTTCTAAAGCTACTCCACATTTTGTACAGTTCATTTTGCGCTCTCCTTCAACATATTCATAAGTTTTATTTCTTCTTCCTTAAAGTACATATCTTTTATATAAGAACTTAACTTTCTCAAATATTTCTCTTTATAATCTTCATAGCCATAAGCTATCAAATTTAAATAAGATAATGCTCTTAAATCTAAGTTTTCTTTATCAATTTTTATAATTTCTTTATTGTTCAAAGGACAAATATGACTAGGATAAGTTACTATGTAAGGAAGATACGAATACAAAAATATATCTACATTTTCTTTATTAACTTTTTCCAAGGCCTTTATAAAAGCTAAAGTTATTATAGCTTTTTCACTTTTTATCTCATCTAAAAGTATAAAATGTGAAAGTTTTTTTATAAATAACTCTTTATCCTTTAAAATAAATTCCTTAGCATATCTATAAGCTATGCTTAAATCTCTATTATAGAAAACTTTATAAAGATTTTTTTCCAAATGAGAAACATCATATTGAGAAAGTCTATCAATTTTATGAATTTTTCTCTTTTCAGTAATATAAAGCCCCTTAGTAAAATAATTTTCTAACTCTTCTTTTCCAAAAAAAGTTAAACTAACTAAAGGCATGTTTAATTTTTTTGTACTTATATTTCCCATAGAATCAATTTTATGATAATTTCTATAAGAATTAAATTCTAAAGTGTCTTTAAGTACGTCCTCTAGGGATTTTTCACTATATTCATTTATAAATTTATCTAAGTTTTTTTCCCTTAGAAGTTCCAGCATATATTATCCTCCAAAAGGGTAAACTCTATAGCTAACACATAAAGTTTATCCATTTCTAATTTATCTTTAAATTTTACATAATCCTTTTCTGTACTAATTATTAATTGTGCCCCAAATTCTTTTGCTTTATTTTTTATTTCATCATAGTCTTTTTGTTTATACAAATGATGATCTTTAAAATTTAGCACTTCAATTTCTTTAGGTTCATATTTTTTTATAGTATCTGTAAATTGATTGGGATTAGCAAGGGCTGAAAAAAGCAATACTTTTTTCCCTTTTATATTTGTAAGCTTTAATTCTTTATTTTTTGAATTATAAAGTCTTGTAGGCCCGTGACTTGCTATTGAAATTGGTTTATCATAAGACTTTAATCTATCTTTTATTTTTTCTAGTTCTTCACTTGTTACTAAATCTGCTTTGGTTATTATAAATTCCTTAGCTCTTTCCAAACCTTTTAGTTCTTCTCTCAGTCTTCCTTTTGGAAGTATATTTTCTCCTCCAAATGGATTTGTTGCATCTATAAGAACTATATCTTTGTCTCTCCATAATTTTCTATGCTGAAAACCATCATCTAACACTACTAAATCACAGCCGTAAACCTTATGAGCTAACAAAGCTCCTTCAAATCTGCTTTTACTAACTATTACAGGTGTTTCTAAATTTGTACTATGAAGCATAGCCTCATCACCACAAGTTTTTACAGTTCCCATTATTCTTTCATAGTCTCTTGCTACAAAGGGGTCTCTCTTTCTTCTACCCTTATAACCTCTAGAAACTATAGCTACTTTGTAACCTTGTTCTAAGTATTTTTTTGCAAAATACTGTACTGCAGGAGTTTTTCCTGTTCCTCCAACTGTTATATTCCCAATGCATACTACTTTTACTCCATTAACTTTATGTACTTTTAGAAAAAATATATCATAAAGATAATTTCTAAATCTTGTAATCATTTTATATATAACGCTTAAAATCCCCATTTATACTCCTTTAGTCTATCATATTTTTATTTCTTAAGCAAGAAAAGTGAGTTTCCTATTAAACATATAGATTTTTCTTAAATCTATTAATAACTGCTGCTACTTCATATTTTCTAGCAAAAACCAATGAACCATTTTTACAGCCCAAAACTTCTTCTATTCCTTCTTTTTCTATTCTCTCTTCATAAATATCCAAAACTTCTTTAAGTGTTTTTCCATGAAGTTCATTTCTTGTAAATATTTTTTTTATAAGCTCACCTATATAGTTAAGTTGCCCATTATCAATTAGAGCATTATTCTCTTTTAGCTTGATTTCTTCTTTTCCAAAAGAAATATTGCATTTTCCTTCTGTTTTTATTTTTACTTTTTTATTAATAAACTCATCTAAGTTAGAACTAACATTTAGCTTTCTTCTACATATTTTCAAATTCACCAAATGCTCTTCAAAATCTGTTTTCTCAAAATTTTCAGTAATATCTTCTACTTCAAAATCTCTAACAAGCAGAATTTGATTGGCATAAGGTATAAAAGCTCCTAAAGAACCTGTTACTATTATTGAAGAAATATTCAATGTTTCATATAAATCCTTCATTTTTTCTATAAAAGGCGTAAAACATTCTTCCCCTTTTAAATAATTTTTTAAAAATTCATCTCTGTATAAAAAATTAGTAACTGAATTATCTTCATCAATAAGTAAAAGTGGTGTTCCTACTTCAATTGCTTCAAGTAAATTAGCTGTTTGACATAAAAGGCTTGAACTAGTTGATTCTTTATTTACTTTTTCTTCACCCTTAATAAAACTACTCATATCTAAACCGTTTATACTTCTACCTTTTTCAGCCATAATATTTACAGCTTCTTTATCAGTCAAAAGAAATTCTCTTCCACAGCCTTCAATTTTATTATATACTCCAGACATTATACCCTTCAAAAGAGTACTTTTTCCTTGAAAATCAAAACCAGTAATAAGAGTTATCCCTTCTTTTAGAGCCATTCCTCTTATTAGCTTCCCATCATCTAATTTATATTCTTTCAAAAGTGATTTTGGAGAAACAAAGGGAATTTTTTTCCCTGCTTTTTCAAAAACTGTTCCTTCTCCAACAAAAACTTTTATTTTATCCTTTTTAAGTTGTTCTCTTAAATTTTCAATATTCTCATAAAAATTTACATGACTTCTTGCCTTATTAAGAGGCAAGTTTTTTAAATAATCATAAATAATTTTTCCATGACTAGAAATTTTTTCAAAAGCCTCGTCTCCTAGTACATTTCTACCTCTAGCTGGAAGATTAAAATAATACTTAATAAAAAGCCTTTCTCCCTTAAAACTTACTACACTTCTTTTCAATATTTCTACTTGAGGTTCCAAAATAAATATTTCTTCCAGTATCTTATCATTTTTAAAATTCTCATGTAGATATCTCAAAATAAAGTCTTCAAAGGCAAGTTTTTTATCTTTATTGGTAATTAAATCATTAGAATCAAAAACCTTTTTAGTAAGTATACTCCATTCAAACATTGTGGGACTTGCAAAAGGATCTCCCTGTACATTCATTATTTCCAAAGAATAATCTTTAGTTTCATATTCTCCTGCGATATCTTTGTAAGCTTTATACCCTTTCCCATCAATTTTTGTTAACAAATTCTTTAATCTTTCCATGTTACCCCCTACAATCCTACATTATTTGCATTTCAGCAAATATCTCCCACTATTACCAATTTTGTAACTACTCAGGCCACACCAAGCGTCCACGCCGTCGGCGTAGACGCTTGGAGATAAATTATGGGGCGTTGCCCCTAACCCCATAAAAACAAAGGAGTTAAATTTATTTATCTCTTTATGCCTGAGCAGTTACACCAAATTTCAATATTACAACACTACCGACAATATCTTTGACTCTCCAATTTCCTTATTCATAGTAACACCATATAGCTGATCTGATTCTTTCATTGTATGCTTATTATGCGTTATTAATATAAATTGTGACTTATCAGTAAACTCCTTTAATTTCCCAAGAAGTCTCTTAGTATTGCTTTCATCAAGGGCTGCTTCTATCTCGTCAAAGAAAGTAAATGGACTAGGTTTATACATAAATATTGCCATAATAAGGGCAACTGCAACCATTGATTTTTCTCCTCCTGATAAAAGGCTTAGACTTTGATATTTTTTATTCTTGAATTTAACCATAAGTTCTACTCCTGATTCTAATAAATCATTTTCATCAAGGAGACTTAAGTTACCTATAGAATTATTTAAGATTTCTTTACACATATAATTAAAATTATTATTTATTTCATTATAAGCCTCTTTAAAAGATGCCTTAACTGTATCTTCTATTTCTTTAATTAAAGTTTCAAGAGATTTTTTACTCTCTACCAAATCTTGTTTTTGATTATAAAGAAATTCATATTTTTCTTTAGCACTCTCATATTCTTCTACTGCCAAAAGATTTACATAACCTAAACCTTGAATTTTTTGCTCTAAATCAGTTAATTCTTTCCTAGCTTTAGTTATGTCTTCTTCTAGCTCTACCAATTCTACTTCTTGTAATTGTTTTAATTTTTCTTCTAAATCTTTTATTAAATATTCAAGTTTACTCATTTTTTCTTTAGTATTTTGAACTTTATTTTCTTCCTTAATAAGTTCATTTTCAATATCTTTTAACTGAATTATAAGAGTTTTTTCTTGTTTTTCCAAGTCTTTCACCCTAAACTTGTACCCTTCAAGTTCAAGATTTTCTTTACTCTTATTATTTCTTTTTTCTTCAATTTCTAAAAGTAAGTTTTCACTTTCTTTTACTTTTTCTTCTTTTTCAAGATTTCCATTGGAAATATAAGTTTCTAACCTTTTTATTTCTTCTTCAATTTCAGATAACTCTTTAGAATAATTTGCAAGCATTGTAGAAATTTGTTTTCTTTCTTCTACCTTTGCTATAAATGCCATTTTTTTATCAGAATTTTCATTTTTGTATTTTTCCAAAAATTCTTTTTCTGCTATTCTATTTTTTTCCAAAACTTCATTGTTTTTCTTAATTTCTTCCAAGGCGTTAGCAAGTCTTACTAATTCTTTTTCTGCTGTTTCTTTTCTTTCCAGATACTCTTTTTTGCTTTCCAAAAGTTCTTCTTTTTCCAAGTTCAAAGTATCAAGAACTTTAGTTATTGAAGTATACTCAAAGGATTTTTCATTAAAATCTCCCTTTTTATCTTCCAAGTCATTAGCTAATTTTTCTTTTCTATCTCTAAGTTCTTTTAATTTTTCATTAAGTTTATTATTTTTTTCATTAATCTCAAAATAAATTTTAGACTTATTGTCATAATCTTCTTTAATACTTATTAACTCTTCTTCAAGTTTTTTAAGTTCTTTTTTTCTTTCAAAAATTTGAGCACTAGCAGATTTTGCTTGTTCTCCTCCAGTCATTCTACCTGAAGTTGACAAAATATCTCCTGATAACGTTGCTATAGTTCCTCTAAAATTACCATTTCTTTGTACTTCAAGAGCTACTGTCATATCATCTACAACTAATACCTTATCAAATATAAAATCTACTGCTTTTTTTATTTTTTCGTCAAATTTAATAAGATTATTTGCAGTTCCATAAACTCCCTTTTCAGTTTTAACATTAAATAAAATTCCTGGTGGCTTTATAAGGTCAAGAGGTAAAAAACTTGCTCTACCTCCTTGTTTTTCCTTTAAGAAATCTATAAGTTTTTTAGCAGTTTGTCCACTATCAACAACTATGTCCTGTAAAGAATTTCCTAAAGCACTTTCTATAGCTCCCATAAATTTTTCAGGTATTTCAACAAGAGAAAGCATAGGTCCATAGACCCCTTTTACATTTTCATTCATTATAAGCTTTACGCCTTTAAAAAAGCCTTCATTACTTTCATCTATTCTTTTCAGGTTCTCAAGTCTAAGACCCTTATTTCTCAAGTTATATTCAGTATCATCTTTAGTTTTTAGGGCATTTTTAAGTTTTAATTCTTCTTCATTTTGCTTCTTTTGTGTATCCAAATAAGTATCTTCTGTTACTTTTTTTTCTATTTCCAAATTTTCTTTTTCTTTTAGAAGTTTGTTATAGTTCTTTTCTATTTCCAAAAGTTCTACTTGTTTTTCACTTATTTCTTCTTCCAAAAGCTTCATTCTTTTTTCTATAGAAGTATCTTTTTTACCTGCATCTTCTAGATTATTAAGATATTTAACTTTTTCTACTTCAATATCTAAGATTGTTTCTTTAGACTTTCTTAATTGTTCTTCTATGTTTTCTAAATTTTCTTCTTTTTCTCTAAGAACTTTATCTACTTCTTGATGACTAAGCTCTTCTTTCCCAAGAACTTTATTCAATTCTTCTTCTCTCAAAATAAGTTCTTCAATTTGAGCTTCTTTTTGACTTTTTCTAGTTCTTTGATTAATGATTTCTTCATTTTTTTCTTTTAATTCTTTTTCTAAGCTACTTAATCTTTCATTTATTCTAATTCTATTATTTCCTAATAATTCCAAGTCTCTTACAAGATTCTTATTTCTTTCAGAGAGCTTTTCATATTTTTCATTATATAAATCTCTGTCTTCTACTGTTTTTTCCAAAAGTTTTTCTTGATTAGTAAACTTTTCTTGTAATTCGTTAATATACTTCATATTTTCATCATATTTATTAGTGATAAGACCTAAATCATATCTTTTCTCATTACAATCTGCTTTATAAATAGATTTTTTAAGTATTTCACTTTTACTCTTCAATTCTTTATAATTTATAGCTTTTTCTGCTTGTTTAGCTATATTTTTATAATTATTATAAAGTTCTTTTTCTACGTAAGATATTTTTTCTATCTCAAGCTCAACTTTTTCCAGTCTTTTTTCTGCTTCTACTTTTCTAAGTTTTATTTTTTTTATCCCAGCTGCTTCTTCTATAATAGAACGTATTTCAATAGAGGAAGACCCAACTATTCTTTCTACCTTTCCTTGACCTATAACTGAATAGGCTGATTTTCCTACTCCTGTATCCATAAATAATTCTTGTATATCTTTTAATCTTGATTTTACATCATTAATAAAGTAAAAATTTTCCCCTTTACGGTTAATATATCTAGTTACTTTTATTTCTGTAGCTTCATGAGCCAATGTAAAATCACTATTATCTATAAACAGGCTTACTTCTGCAAAGGATTTTTCTTTTTTATTTTTTCCACCAGAAAAAATCACATCTTGTGATTCTTTTGCCCTTATATTTTTATAACTTTGTTCCCCAAGTACCCATAAAATAGCGTCAAGTATATTAGATTTTCCTGATCCATTGGGCCCAACTACAGAAGTTATTCCTTTGGTAAAATCAATTTTTACCTTTTCTGCGAAGGATTTAAATCCATTAACTTCTAAAGCCTTTAAATACATCCCTCATCACCTACAATATATAATCGTTAAGATTTTCGTTTTTTCTTGCTAAAGTAAATGCATTATCTACTTCTTTTTTTCCTATTTTTATAATTTCTTCTTTATCAAAAGGCGCTTCATACATTATGTTTTCTAAGAGTTTCTCAAGGACAGTATGAAGCCTTCTAGCTCCTATATTTTCAATAGTTTCATTCATTTCCATTGTTATTTCTGCAATTCTCTCTATTCCTTGTTTTGTAAAACTTAGTTTTACTTTATCAACTAAAAGCATAGCTTCATATTGCTTTAATAAATTATTTTCCACCATAGTAAGTATTTTTACAAAATCTTCTTTACTAAGGCTATTTAATTTTACCTTTACTGGAAATCTTCCTTGTAATTCAGGCATTAAGTCGCTAGGTTTTGATTGGGTAAAAGCACCTGCTGCTATAAACAAAATATGTTCAGTTCTACAAGGGCCGTACTTAGTCATAACTGTTGTTCCTTCTACTATAGGAAGTATGTCTCTCTGAACTCCTTGACGAGAAACTTCTCCCCTAGAAGCACCTTCTCTTTCGGCAATTTTATCTATTTCATCTATAAATATTATACCGTCTTCTTCTACTCTTTTTATTACTTCAGGAGCTAGTTCATCCATGTCTAAGGTATTTTCCAAATCCTCTTTTATAAGATGAGATAGCGCATCTTTAACTTTCATTTTTATCTTTTTATTTTTTTTACCTGTTATATCTTTCATAAGGTTATCCAAAACATCTTGAATACCTTCTCCTTCAGAGATGTTTCCACCAAAAACTTCTATTACAGGTCCATTATTTTTAGGAGCTGACTTTTCCACTTCTACTTCTTCATCATCAAACTCACCTTTATCCAAAGCTTCTAATAAAAGTTTCTTTTCTTCGTCATTTACTTCAAAGGGTCTTAATTTTTTTATTATTCTTTCTTTCACTCTAATAGAAATTTCTTCTTTTAAAGTCTCATATTTTTCATTTTTAACTAGTCTAAAAGTAATATTAACTAAATCCTTAATCATACTTTCAACATCTTTTCCCACATAACCTACTTCAGTAAATTTTGTAGCTTCTACCTTTAGGAAAGGAGAATTGTTAACTTTTGCTAATCTTCTTGCTATTTCTGTTTTTCCAACTCCTGTTGGTCCAACCAGAATTATATTTTTAGGATTTATTTCTCTTGCTAATTCTTTATCTTCTACACGTTTTCTTCTATATCTATTTCTCAAAGATATAGCAACAGCTTTTTTTGCTTCATCTTGAGATATTATGTACTTATTCAATTCTTCTACTATTTGTTTTGGAGTAAAATTCATTTCTTCTCACTTTCTACTAAATTTTTGGCTAAGTTCCATTTAGTTGTGGGGTTCGGGGGCGACAGCCCCATTCCCCTCATTGCACCGAGGCGCAATTATTTGAATTTTAATAAGACCCCAGTTAAAATACAACAGAGCCAATTTTTTTCCTCATTAAATTAACTAAGTATACATTTAATGTATATTTAAAGAGATTTTTAATATTTTTGAGTTATTATCAATTATAAACTATTTTGGTTTTTTTTACAATAAAATAAGTATTTATAGGCATTCTTTTTATCTTTGGTAAAAACATAAATTGGAAAAAGCTACATATTTTTCATAAAAAATATAAATTTAAAAAATATATTCAGTTAATCAACAGATAAAAACTTATGTTTATCAGAACTTAAAAGTTAAACTTTTTCTTTTTTAAACATTCAAAATTATACGGACTTAAAAATATTTATTTTTATTTATTTAGAATCTCTTTCTCAAAATCCTTTATTTTCAATATTCATATTTTAAATCAATGATTAAAATATTAAACATATATTTTACTAATAACAAAAAAAGTTGTACACTCATCACATGAAGGAAATTTAAATATATTTAAGGAGGTTTCAAAATGAAAAGTAAAATTTCAAAATTGTCACTAGGTTTATCTGCTTTTTTTATCACAAGTTCTTTTATATTCCCACAAGCTGACTCAGTAGAGTTAAGTGAAAAGGTTTCAACTTTAGCAGTTGGAATAGATACTCTTTGGGTTATGATAGCAGCATTTTTAGTATTCTTTATGAATTTAGGATTTGCAATGGTAGAGGCTGGACTTGCTAGAGCTAAAAATACAGTTAATATCTTAGCAAAAAACTTTGTTGTATTTGCAATAGCTTCACTGGTATTTTGGATTATAGGTTTTGGATTAATGTTCGGTAATGGTAGTGGATTTATCGGTAAAGAGGGATTATTCTTAGTTAAAGGTAGTTTAGAAAATTACAGTTCTTTATCATGGACTAATGTACCTTTATGGGCTAAATTCTTCTTCCAATTAGCATTTGCTGGTACTGCTGCAACAATAGTATCAGGGGCTGTAGCTGAAAGAATTAAATTCTTATCATTTGTTGTTTTCTCTGGTATATTAGTTGCATTCATTTATCCAATTATTGGACATTGGATTTGGGGCGGAGGATTCTTAGC
>RRZT011091537.1_pt1 | contig 13035 bp, 15 predicted proteins | sample 2165551 | NCBI WGS metagenome assembly RRZT01 (sample SAMN10456910, study PRJNA506462) | wastewater metagenome | biome: wastewater; feature: sludge; material: wastewater sludge; isolation source: wastewater sludge with Escherichia coli K12::gfp cells carrying plasmid... | place: USA: Moscow, Idaho... | reverse complement strand
GTGGGCGGTGCTGATGAATGAATTTGGCCAAATTGGGGTCGATCAGGCCTTGCTCCCACAAGATGAGGGTTATGCAGTCAAAGAGCTATTAGGAGGCTGTTTGTGCTGTAGTAGCCAAATGCCCATGCAAATTGCTTTATCGCGCTTATTAAGCGAAAACAAACCAGACCGCTTATTTATAGAGCCCACAGGTTTAGGTCATCCTGCACAACTTTTAGAGCAATTGACTGAGCCACATTGGCAGAGCCATTTAAACATGCGCGCGTTGGTGACAGTGGTGGATGCATCACGTTTGCATGATCATGAATGGAGCAAACAGCATTTATATGCGGATCAATTAAAAGCTGCTCATATTGTGGCATTGTCTCATGTGGATTGCATGTCGGATGAAGATCAACACGCCTTGGAGGCTTTAAAACTGGAATATCAACCTTATCAGCAGTTGTGGTTAGATGCGCCATTTGGACAGCTCAGCTTAGCTCAGCTAGATGTTGCCTACCAACACGGGACTCGAAAAATGCAACCGCTATTACAGCGTGTGAAACAGCAACCTGAGTTGGCCCAACAAGTAATCAAACAATTGCCTTATCATTATGTTGAAACTACGCAGGAATACAGCGTTGCAGGTTGGAAGCTACCGAAAAGCTGGCATTTTAATTTTATGGATCTGCTAGATTTACTCTGTGAACAGCAAGATTGGCTACGTATTAAAGGCATATTTTCTACAGATGCAGGTTGGAAAAGCTTTAACTTCAACCCTGCGCAGTTTAATTACCAATCTGTAGAAGAAGGCATAGATAATCGAATTGAGATGATTTACCGAACCAGCACAGAAGAGCGAGATTGGTTGGCTTTTGAAACTGCCCTGATGCAATGTCGTATTGTAGAGACTGAATAAGTGGATCTTTAACCATAGGGGGGTGAACAGTGTGCTCGACAATCTATGCTTAAGATTAGGATGAGCCTGCCAACGGAAAATGAATCATCCGCCTTAAGTGAGGTTTAATCATCAGCAAAGCCACATTCAAACAGCGAAATCGAGTATGCTAAGCGCGAAATTTGAGGACTCAATGTATGGCGCTTAAAGCTACGATTTATAAGGCAGACTTGAACATAGCCAATATGGATGTACACCAATATGGTGACTTTCAATTGACCATGGCGCTGCATCCATCTGAAACCATTGAACGCCTGATGGTGCGCATTTTAGCGTACGCGCGCTATGCGGATGAAGCGCTGGAATTTACCAAGGACTTGTTTGAAACCGATGAACCGGCATTGTGGGAAAAAGACCTGACGGGTCAGCTGGTGAAGTGGATTGAAGTCGGCAGCCCGGATGAAGACAAAGTGAAAAAAGCCTGCGCGCGCTGCAGCCAAGTCGCGATTGTAACTTATGGCACTGCTGTCGATGAATGGTATAAGCGCAACAGCAAGCTGAAAACGTTAAAGAATCTTGAAATTTGGAAACTGTCTCTGGCGACGACAGAAGCGATTCAGGCGTTATGCGAACGCACCATGCAGCTGCAGCTGAATGTCATGGACGGTGAGTGGACGCTGATTGGCGATAATGCTCAGGCCGTCATTGAGTGGGAGCAGCTGCAGTAATTTTGCTGCTGCCACTGTGCATGAGAACAAAATAAGATTCCAAAAAAGATGCAGGCAAGGCTTGCATCTTTGCCCTAAAGCTGGGTATATCTGGATCAGAACATCATCATAATAAGGGTACAGCGGCATGTACGCAGATTATTTGGATCTCATCCATCTGCTGATTGCGTTAGGGATAGGCGCGGTGATAGGCGCAGAGCGGGAATACCGCAGCAAATCAGCGGGCCTTCGCACCATGATTATGGTCAGCCTCAGCTCATGCTTATTTACGATATTGTCGCTGAAAATTGGCGTTGAAAACCCTGACCGCTTAGCCGCCAATATTTTAACGGGCCTCGGCTTTCTGGGTGCAGGGGTTATTTTTAAAGACGAAAACCGCATTTCAGGCATTACCACCGCGACCACGATTTGGATGACAGCAGCCCTTGGCATGGCGGTAGGCGCCGGCTATATTGTGCTGAGCCTGTTTGCTGCATTTATTGTGATGATTGTGCTGGTGATGCTGATTTACGTGCAGGAGCGCATAGAGCAGCTGCATCAGGCGCGGACATACCGCATAGTCTGTCCATACCGTCAGGAAACACTGGATAAATACGAAGAATTATTCAAAACCTTTGATATGCACGTGATCCGCAATACGCAGCATAAAACAGAACATAAAATTACAGGGCGCTGGGTGCTGATCGGCACGGCAGAAAATCACCGCAAGCTGACCGAATACTTGCTGGATGATGCCAGCATTATGGAACTCAGCTTTTAATGAGGTGGGGCTTTTAGCCAAACGGTGCAGAAAACCGCAGATTTTCGCCAGCAGCGGTTTATAATGCAGCACGGTAAAGCTTTATTTGAGGTGTATGAAGATGTCAAACGAATTGGAAATTATTGATTTAAAAATCGGCGAAGGCAAAGAAGCCGTTAAAGGCGCGTTAATTACAACACATTACACCGGCTGGCTGGAAGACGGCACCAAATTCGATTCATCAATTGACCGCGGCAATTATTTTGAAACGGTTATTGGCACTGGCCGTGTCATTAAGGGCTGGGATCAAGGGATTATGGGCATGAAAGTCGGCGGCAAGCGCAAACTGATTGTGCCTGCGCATTTGGGCTACGGCTCACGCAAAATGGGCAATATTATTCCAGCAAACTCAAATTTGATTTTTGAAATTGAATTATTTGATGTGAAAACACGTGATTAATCTTTAATCTGCGTCAAAAATTGACCGGCAAGGATGCTGTTGATCAAAAAATAAAAAAAATATTTGGAAATCATCGAGTTTCATTTTACATTGAATTTTATGTCGATAAAAGGAATAGGACTCCTTGCGTTATTTGCATGATGCAATCCGTATTTTTCAGGGATTACTGCTGCTGAGCTGTGTCATTGTTTTTGGGCAAACTGCTGTGTTTGCCCAATATGAGCCTGTACCAGCGTCTTTTTATGAAAAATACCGAGACAGCATTAATGATGTGCAATTCACAGAAAACAGCAGTACCCAGCTGCCAGGGCAATGGCTATTTTATCCGCGGCATTTCTTAACTGAATCCAGCACCATATTGGCCGCACAGCCTGTCTTTTTACCAGCGTCATTTAAAGAGTTGACCGGCAGCAATGAAAATTACGGCACATTTGTCGGCTACTTTAAAATCCCGAAAGAATTCATCGGGCGCCGCATTGCCATCAAAATTCCAAACCAATACGGGGCATACCGGGTTTATCTGAATGGTGATTTTCTCATGCGCTTGGGTGAAGTAGGAACTTCGCCCGATACCCAATTTCCCGAAAATGCCCCTAGAATTGCCTATTTTGTCGCTGAAAAAGAATATTTCACCTTAGCGATTCAAGCTTCAAACTTTTCCAGCCTGCATGGCGGCTTAGAAAACCCGATGCGGATAGGCTTATCGAAAACCATCAACCGCCAGTTCCAGCAGCTGATGATGAGCGTTTCTGTCATCTGCGGGATTGTACTGGGGGTAGGCCTGTTTAACATCTTATTTTCAGTATTCCGCGGTTCAACACAGCGCAACAGTAAAAGCATTTTTGTCTTTGGTATTTTTATTGTGTTTTTGGCGCTGCACAACTTTTTTTCTGCGCCCTATGCCTATACGGCAGTGACGGAAATCAACTGGCTGTGGGGCACGCGCTTAGAATATCTGTTTACCTATTTTACGGTAGTTTTTTTTATCAGCTATATTCACCTGCTCAATGCGCGCTATCTGCACCGTTTGATTTATCAAATCGCCATGCTGCTGCTGGGGCTGAATATTGGGGTGACGCTGGTTGCGCAGCCTGAAGTTTTTGAGCGCTTGGCGCTGTATTGTTCAGTATTTAGCCTATTTGTATTGGCCAATTTTATTTATGGCTTTTATCAGACTCTCAAGTTAAAGGAGTCCTATTCTGTCCTGAATTTATGCGCGGTCATTTTTCTATGCGTGACTTTCTTAAATGATTTCATGCTGCTGATGAATTGGATTGATTCGGTGAATTTATCCTTTGTCTCGACCAGCCTGTATGCCTTGCTGATTATGTTCCAGCAGTCACGCAACTATGCCTATCAGACCTATCATACAGAGCAGCTGAATAACAACTTGATGGAGTTGAATGCGCTGCTGGATCAGAAGGTGAAATCGCGGACGGAACAGCTGCATGAGCTGAATGCAAAACTTGAACATCAGGTGAAAGTGGATGCGCTGACTGGCGCCTATAACCGCCGCGCGCTGAATGATGAAATTCAGGAGCGCTTTTCTGAAGCCAAACGCCTGCCGCACGGCACCTTAATGTTCGCGATGCTGGATGTGGATTATTTTAAAAATTACAATGATTATTATGGGCATTTGAAAGGCGATGAAATTCTAAAGCAGCTGGTGCAGGTCATTGCGAAAACTTTGCCGGCTTCGGCTTTTCTGGCCCGCTATGGCGGCGAAGAGTTCGCCATTGTGATGCATAATGTGCCGCTGCAGGTTTCATTCGATCTGATGGATAAAGTCATGAATGCTATCCGTTTGGCCCAGTTTGAACACTGCAAGCGCGGTGACCATAAAAACTTTGTGACCGTCAGCATGGGCATGGCGTGTATGGACCGGGAGCAGCATTATAAGGATATTCATGCCTTAATGAAGGCAGCGGATGAAAAATTATACGAAGCGAAACAGGCGGGGCGTGATCAGCTGAAAGCCGCCTAGCTCAATCTCAGCGCGTGCTGTAGATTTAATTCAGTTAAGCCAAATATTTAACCAAATGGGTAAGCGCCGCGCCAGTTTCATCTTGCTGCGGCTGATGGTGCTGAAAGCCGCATTTTCTGTAAAAGGGCAGTGCGGTATGCGTGCTGTTCAGAGTGATTTGAGCAATGTTCTTTTCGCGCAGGCAGTCAATCATATTCATCAGCAATGCTGTGCCAATGCCTTGCTGCTGCAGTTCAGGGCGAATGTAATTCAGCAGAATTTTTCCATGATCATTCACAAGAATAAAGCCGGCGATCTGCTCCTGTTCAAGGTATACCCAGCTGTCGTTGTAAAGCATTCCAAGCAGCAGGCTGGACTGATTGGTTTTTTCCAGCCATATTTGAATCTCACTTTCATTGCGCTGATGGTCTTGAATGCAGGAGCGGACGCTTTCGTGGATGACCCGTATGATTTCGGGAATATCTTCAATCCTTGATTTGCGTATCATAATTGTTCTTATCGAATTGAAAAAGTCGGTACATTTCAAAAGATAAATCCACTTTTAGAAAGTTGAATTATGTTGCTTTATGATGCATTTCTGAAGCATCTGCTGTGCAATGATGGAGTTTTATCTCAGTTTTGTTTCAGTGTTTTAATGGCTTAAATCATAAAGTGATTCAAATCACATTGCTGCGTTTGAATCCATTGGGCGGTTTTAATATCAGACGGTCTCAAAATGATTTTGAAGGCGGCGGGAAAGAGCCTGTCGGAAATATTCAGAAAGTGCAGGCGCGCTTGACCGCAATGCTGAGCATAAGTCTGTCCCTGAAGGCCCGCTTAGGTATAAAAGCGGTTTCAGTCATGTACTGAAATTGTTTAAAAAACACTCAAGTCCGCCGTGTTATACTTCATAAAAATATAAAATTAAACTGTTGCGGGGATTTAGTTATGGTCAAACTGCTATTGATGCTATGCGTCGTGATTGTGATTACTGTGGCTTGGGTAATCGGCTTTAAAATTTATAAAACACAGAAAATGAGTCAAAAGTGGCGTACATATCAGGCGCCTGAAAAACGCGCCAGCGTGACCGATACCGCTGCTGCTGAACGCGGCGGAGATGCCGTGGCCGTGGTGGACGCCTATGAGCAGCAGCTGTTTGATGATATTGCGGCACTGTTCATGGAGAGAGGGAAATGGCATGATATCGCCGATGCGGCGCAGGTGCAGGCTGAGGTTTTCCGCAAAATGCCTGTCAGTTCAAAAACCCAAATCCGTAAAATGGATTTGGGTGAATGGTCCATTTATTGGACGTTTTACGACCAGTCTTTAGAATATTATGTTGGGAAATACGGTGTGTTTTATGCGCATGTTGACCGCTTCGGCGAAGAGCATAAGCATGATATCCGAACGCAGGGCCGCTTTAGCTGAGCATGGTATCGCCTCTGTTCAGCTGGCTGATAATCCGCTGCTGCAGCAAACTTAAATAGCCTGCTTCAGGCCGAATGCGGGACATTAAAATGGCGCCTTCATAATCGGCAACAGACAGCTTTGCCCAAATCTGCGCTTGCGTTTCGTGCATGCATTGGCAGAAGAAGGTAAAAAAGGCCTGCTCCCAGTCCTGAAAAACCTCGATCAGCTTTTTTTGAATCATCTCCGGCAAATTAGGCTGTTCTGCACTGAGAATGCCCGCCAAACAGCCCATGCCGCCAAAACTGAAAAAATACTCTGCATTGGCGTGTATTTGCCTATAGGCGGCTGTCAGATTGCTGTGCGTCTGGCGCAGCTGCAGAAAGATTCCGCTGCGCAGCTGCTGATGCGTGGTATCTAAAATTTCATACAGCAGCGCGTCTTTGCTGCTGAAATCATAGTAAAACGCTGCTTTGCTTAATCCGCAGGCCTGCGCCAGCATGCTGACACTGGCGCCTGTATAGCCATGCTGTTTAAAGCACAATGCAGACTGCAGCAGGAGCTGTTCGCGGCTGAGCTTACGCGGACGCATGCTTTGCGCTTTCCAAAGTGTGCATGGTTTTGAATTGATGCAGCGCCTGATCCCAGATTTTCTCTGCGCCTTTGCGGAAATAGCCCATATGGCCAATGGCCTGCATGCTGTAATCTTGTGCCTGCATATCAATAAACTGCATAGGCGCATTGCGGTAATGCTGCATAAAAGCATGGCGCGAGGCAGGCAGCGCCCAATCATCGTCTAAAGCCGCCACAGCAAAAATAGGGCTTTTCACTTGCGCATACTGAGTTTTCAGGGCGCGCTGTTCTGGGTCGGCAAAAAAATAGGTCGGATTTTTGCACCATTTTCGCCATTGGCGGTAAACATCTACAGGCAAGTCTGCGCCCATATTCAGCTTGCTCCACGGCAGGTAACCAGTTAGGGCGACCAGCGGCGGAAAGACAATATTCCAAATTACCTGAACTTTAATTTTCTCTTTCAGCGGCATATAGCCATGCCAGCCAGCGCCTGTGCCATAGCATTGCATGGCCTTGACCAGATGATGATTGCGGGTGAGGCCCAGCGCCTGGCCGCCGTAGGAATGCCCAATCATATAAATCGGCAAGCCGTCTTTCGCTAAAACATCAATGGCGCTGCTGAGGTCATGGCGTCCCCAGTCTAAATACGACATGCGGAAGCCTTTCAGGCTTTGCGGCGATGAAGCGCCAATGCCGCGGTAATCGAAAGTCAGCACTTGAAAGCCTTGCTGCGCGGCATATTCTGCAAAACGGCGGTAGAAGCCTTGCGGCACGCCTGTAGCGCTGGAGACCACAATGCTCGCATGCGGTTCTGGCGGCGCATACAGCAGGCCGGATAGCGGATAGCCGTCCGCTGCGGTAAATGCAATTGTGCTGGATTGAATTTCAGCCTGTGCTTTTGACGGCGTCATGTAGGTATTTTCGCTCATTTTTTACTTCTTTATTTTTAAATATTTTCGCATTTTTCGGTAAGGCCTGTATGGGCCCGCTATTCTTCAGCCATTCAGCCATTCAGCCATTCAGCCATTCAGCCATTCAGCCATTCAGCCATTCAACTCATGAAAGAAATTCAGCCGCATGAATGGTTTTGAGCAGCCGGCTTTAAATTACTGTCCTTTAAATTGCGGCGCTCTGCGCTGCAGCATCGCCATCACGCCTTCCTGTGCATCCTGACTGTGCAGCAATGGGTTCAAATGCTGCTGCAATTGCGCAAAAGCAGTTTCGGGGCCATGCAGCGCGGCTTCCTGCGCCGAAGCCAGTGTCGCTTGAACCGCTAAAGGCGCTGCGCGGCAAATGTGTTCCGCCAATTCAATCGCGCGGGCCAGCGGCGATGCCTCGGTAATCTCGGTAATCAGGTTTAAGTCTAAGGCGGTGTGCGCATTAAAACGGTCGCCGGTCAGCAGATAGCGCATGGCTTTGGCCCAGCCGGCAGCCTGTACAAAGCGCACGGTGGCGCCGCCGAAAGGCAAAATGCCGCGCTGCACTTCCATTTGCGAAAATTGGCAGTTGTCTTGCGCAATCACCAAATCTGCATTCAGCATCAGTTCAATGCCTGCGGTATAGCAATAGCCTTGCACAGCGGCAATCACAGGTTTGCTGCGCTTGCGGGAAGTGGTGCCCCAAGGGTTAATTTGAGCGTCCGAAAAATCGAAAACGCCTGATGTGAGCTTAGGCTGAAGTTCTACTAAATCCAGCCCCGCGGTAAAGTGTTCGCCATGTGCAAAAATCACCGCACAGCGTAAATCGGGACGATCTTCATATTCGGTCAGCGCCAGCGATAAGTCATGAATCATATGGCTGTCAAAGGCATTGCGCTTTTCAGCACGGTCCAGTCCAATCAGCATCAGCTGTCCGCGGATCTCCCGGCTGACTTTGCCTTGGCTGCTGTGTTCTTGCAGTTCCATCATGCAGTTCCTTTTTTATTGATCATTCTTTAGGCTGAATTTATTTTTAAACGATCGTTAGAATACTGTCAATGCAATAAAAGTGACTGCGCCATTCAAATAGGGCTGCGCGCCGGATTCACCGTTTTAAGTTCAGTCATGCAAACGCAGCGGTGTGTGTTATAAGCGCTATACTAGGGAAAATTGAGAAATTTTGTTGAGGATGGAAGATGCTCATCGACTTTCAGCACGAACAGCAGAAAAAATTTGATGCGCTGGCATTTGAAATTTTGCAGCAGCCCAGCGCCTATTTAAGTTTTGACTGCATCAGTGATTTTTATCAGGCGGATTGGCTGCAGCAGTTCCCTAAGGGAACGGTGTGGTCGGCAACCGGTTTGGATGATGGCGCAGAGGAATACTGCATCCGCATTGAGTATAAAACGCAGTTTTTATGGATTGATTATGCTGAAAATCGGCTGTCGGTACTGTATGAGAAAGCAGGTGAAAAGCATATGTATCAATCTTAGCGGAGGGGCAGCGCTGTTCGGGTTAAGAAGCGCATGCTATTTTTATTTTTGACAGCAGGTCTTTTTAAGTCAGGGTGCAGAAGAATATCAGGCCGCATATTAGGGGTTTGGCATTGCTGCGCAGATTGCCTGCATTTGAGTCAATGACAGCCTAAGAATAACAGGATTTAATACGCTGCAAGCTGTATTGTGCATCAGCAATAAAAACAAATAGAGTAATTAAGAATAGGAAAGTAAAATGGCGCATCAATTTACGGTGAATGCTGCAATTCAGGGCGTTTCATTGGATGATTTTAAACGCTTGGCCGAAAATATTTCATTGCACGAAGCGGTGTGCAGACGAATTCCAGGTGAAAATTTAGAAATTTTAGAATCGCAAAAAGCCGGCGATATTTATACGCTAAAGCGTGCGTATAATTTAGAAGTGAATCTTCCAGATGTCGCAAAAAAAATTTTAAAGGATGCATTCCGCTTAAAGCGTACCGATGTCAGCAATTTATCTCAAATGACCTCTGTGGTGACTTTAGATCCGAATTTGCCTTTAGAGGCCAACTGTCAGCGCAGCGTCACTGGCGATGATTCGCAAATTAACTTTCAGCTGGAATGGACCGTTAAAGTGAAGGTGCCTTTGATTGGCGGGATGCTGGAAAAGCATGCAGAAGGCGAAATCCGCCGTTTCAGCCAGCTGGAAATTGAGATTGTGGAAGATGAGCTGCGCAAGAATTTAAAGGCTTAAACTCCGAATATTTAAGTGCTGAAAGCTGGGGTGCATGTATGTTTCACCATATAGGCCTAAGCGGAAAAAGAGCGGATCATCCGCTCTTTTTTTTGTTTTTTAATTTCAGTGATGGTGTTTAGCTGAACTCTGTTTCCGCAGCATTGCTTTGGCGGGCAGCCTGCTTTTCAAAACGCGCCCGGTACAGCAGAGCCGTTAAAAATGCCGCCAAGCACACCGCCCAAATGTAGTACAAGGCGCCAATTTTGTTGTAGGCGCTGAGCCATTGAACCAAAGGCAAGGTCATGCCGCCAGCAATCGCATAGGCCAGGTTATAGGAAAAAGAGATGCCCGAGAAACGGATCTGCGCAGGAAACATTTTCACCATGCTGTAGGACACCATACCGACGGTTCCTGAGCTGAAGCCCAGCAGCATATACAGCATAAATACGGTCGATGGCGAGACATGGCCTAGGCTGTGATAGAACACGCCAGCTATTGCCGCTACAGAGAATGAACCGAACAGCATGACTCTGCCTGCACCCAAACGGTCCGCCAATAAGCCTGCTGCTATACAGCCTGCCATTTGCATGACAATGGCTGCGCTTTGCATTTTAAACGCATCCGCGCGTTCAAAGCCGAAAGCGCCAGTCAGCAGGTTCGGCATGGCTAAAATCAGCACCACCACGCAGCCCGTTAAGAACCAGGTAAACAGCATGCCTATAGCCACAGCGGTTTTGTGCTCTGCCAAAACCTGTTTTACCGGCAGCTCTTTCGCCAGCGTTTTTTTCGCTTGCATGGCTTTAAACACCGGGGTTTCTTTTAGGTAGCTGCGCAGATACAGCGCCACAAAGCCAAAAATGCCGCCAACGATAAATGGAATGCGCCAGGCCCAGCCATGAATTTCGGTTTCACTGAATTTAAGCGAAATAAACAGCGACATCAGTGCGCCCAGCAGGATGCCTAAAGACAGCCCTGCAGTCAGCAAGCCATTGGCAATGCCGATTTTTTTTTCCGGCACATGCTCTGAAACAAAAGTCCATGCTGCTGGAATTTCACCGCCAATGGCAATGCCTTGCACCACGCGCATCAGCAATAAAAGAACTGGAGCCGCATAGCCAATGCTTTCAAAGGTCGGCATCACACCAATCATTAATGTCGGCATTGCCATCAGTAAAATAGACAGGCTGAATAAGCGCTTGCGGCCAATCAAGTCGCCAAAATGCGCCATGACCACACCGCCTAGCGGGCGGAAAAAATACCCGGCTGCAAAAATGCCGTAGGTATTCAGCATGGCCCAAAATGGGCTGAGTGTGCTGGGGAAAAATAATTCAGAAATGATTTTGGCGTAAAAAACATAAATCACAAAATCATAGAATTCCAAGGCGCCGCCTAAGGAGGAAAGCCCCAGTGTGCGTTTGTCTTCATTGGTCAAGCGTGGCTGAACGTCCATGCAAATCTACCATGTGCGGTTGGCTGTTAATAAAGTGAAATTTTAAAGAACTGAGAAATTGTTGAATAATCAATCTTTATTGCATCGTAAATAACTTTTTTTTATCAAATTGTAAAATTTATATTATTTAAAGGGAGGATTTTTTGTATCGGGCGGTCTTTAAAGCCGGATAAACCTCGGGGCGAGAATCAGTAAAAGCCCTATAGCCGTCATGACTGCGGCGCTGTCAATAAAATAAGGGTAGATCATCAGCGCCAAACCGCAGATGAGGGGAAGCGCCTGCTGCTGTTTTTTACCGTAAATAAAATAGCCAAAGCCAATTGAACTAAAAACGACACTGAGCAATAGCGCTGCTGTATTCATTGCAATTCCCCCTAAATAATCTGAGATATACCAAAGCGTGATGAAGCCAGCCTTAATGAAGAACAGTTGTTTATTGCCCATCGCGCTTATTCAGAATGATCCTGCAATTTAACGACTCTGCCGTAGATAATGCGGGCGATAATAATGCAGCTGATGACGGCGGCGATAATGATGATTTTCTTTTGATGCGGCAGGAGCATATGCCAAAACACATGCAGCCAATGGCTGACCTGCATGCCAACACTGATCACGACAAAGGCCCAGATAAAGCTGGCCAGTAGATTGACGGCCAAATAGCGCATTGCAGGATAGCGCAGAATGCCGAAACTCATAGGAATAATCGTTCTGAGGCCCCATAAAAAGCGCATCAGTAAAATAGACAGTGTCGGAAAGCGGACAATCATTTGGCTGGCGCGTTTAAATTTTTTATTCAGCTTTGGGCGGCTTCGGATGAAATTGTAGCCATATCTATAGCCGATAAAATAATAAAGCTGATCCCCGAGAAAGCCGCCAAACATCGCAATGCCAACCAGAGGCCAAAAAGACAAAATGTGCTGATGCACGGCATAGGCGCCAAGCATGAGCACGGTTTCGCCTTCAAAAAAAGAACCGATTAAAACAGCAAGATAGCCGTAATGCTGCACCAGCGAGGACCAGTCAAACATAGGGAGTTTACTTATCAGTGAATGAGGAATCTTGCAGAAACGGTCTTTTTTACCTTATCAAGCTTAAGCTATGATTAAAGCATGCAAAATATTCATAGACTTTTTTCTGTACAGTCTAGTTTACGCCTTTCATTCGCAAGAGATCATGTATGAGCACAGTATTGCCGGTCGCCCAGCGCGGTGAAGATATTTTAAGACTCAAAGCTGCCCGCGTCTCAGATGCGGAGTTTAATAGCGGCGGGCTCATGCAGCTGGCTTCTGCCATGATTGCGACCATGTTGGAGCGCAGCGGTGTAGGCATTGCTCCACCGCAAGTCTATATTTCGAAGCGGGTGATTATTGTGGCTTCACGGCCAAATTTACGCTATCCCGATGCGCCTGAAATGGACGCCGTGGTGATGGTCAATCCTGAAATTTTAGAGTTTTCGCAAGCAACGACCTTAGGTGAAGAAGGCTGTTTAAGCGTGCCGAATGAACGCGGTCAGGTACAGCGTGCGCAAAGCATTAAGGTGCGGTATCACACGTTGACTGGTGAGGTGATGGAAAGCACTTTTGAAGGTTTTCCTGCGCGCATTGTGCAGCATGAAATCGATCATCTCAACGGCATTTTATTTGTCGATCGCCTGAGTGCGTAGCCGCGAGTATCGTTCTATTCATCTTTATATTTAAACTGTTGCGGGGT
>RRZT010910300.1_pt1 | contig 13036 bp, 11 predicted proteins | sample 2165551 | NCBI WGS metagenome assembly RRZT01 (sample SAMN10456910, study PRJNA506462) | wastewater metagenome | biome: wastewater; feature: sludge; material: wastewater sludge; isolation source: wastewater sludge with Escherichia coli K12::gfp cells carrying plasmid... | place: USA: Moscow, Idaho... | reverse complement strand
GATCGACTTCTCGGCGATCGACAACATCCGCCGCGTCGTCGAGTACTGCACCGGCATCCAGGTGCACCCGCGCCACCCGTACGCGGGCGACCTGGTGTACACGGCCTTCTCGGGCTCGCACCAGGACGCCATCAAGAAGGGCCTGGATTCGCTGGAGAAGAGGGCCGCCGCCGAGGGACGCTCGATGCACGAGATCGCCTGGGAGGCCCCCTACCTGCCGATCGACCCGCACGACGTGGGACGCACCTACGAGGCCGTCATCCGCGTCAACAGCCAGTCGGGCAAGGGCGGCATGGCGTACATCATGAAGAACGAGCACAAGATGGATCTGCCGCGACGGCTGCAGATCGAGTTCAGCCGCGTCGTGCAGGGCCGAGCCGACACCGGCGGAGGCGAGGTCGGCCCCGACGAGATGTGGCACATCTTCGAGGCCGAGTACCTGGCCGACACCGGCCCGCTGTCGCTGGTGTCGTACAACTCGTCGTCGCACGAAGGCCGGTACGCAATGACGGCGACCGTGCGCTGGCAGGGCGTCGAGCACGACATCTCGGGCGAAGGCAACGGCCCGCTGTCGGCATTCGTCGACGCGCTGGGCATGATCGGCCACGAGGTCAACGTGCTCGACTACACCGAGCACGCGCTGAGCTCCGGCGGCGACGCCCTGGCGGCGGCCTACGTCGAGACCGAGATCGGTGAGGGCGACGACACCCGCGTCCTGTGGGGGGTCGGGCGGCACAGCTCGATCGTCACGGCGTCCATGAAGGCGGTGATCAGCGCGGTGAACCGCGCTGCAGCCGCGGAATGATGCCCGCCGGACAGTGACTCCGGCCGGGCGACGCAGGAGCAGAATGGCGCTATGGCATTCGTGCGAGCCCTGGCCGACGTCCGTCCGACCGATGTGGGGGAGGTGGGCGGCAAGGCCGCGAACCTCGGCGGCCTGATCGCCGCCGGCTTCGACGTGCCGCCCGGCTTCGTCGTCACCACCGACGCCTACGCGGTGTCCGTCGCGAGCGGCGGCGTCGCCGACGCGGTCGTCGCGGCGGCGTCCGACCGGACGCCGGAGGAGGCCGCGGCGCTGGCGTCCGGGCTCTTCGCGGGCCTGACCGTGGACGCCGCCGTCACCGACGCGATCGCCCAGGCCTACCGGGCGCTGGGGGAGTCGGTGGCGGTGGCGGTGCGCTCGTCGGCGACCGCCGAGGACCTGGGCGGGGCCAGCTTCGCCGGTCAGCAGGAGACGTTCCTGAACGTGCACGGCGAGGCGGCGGTGGTGGACGCCGTGCGTCGCTGCTGGGCATCCGGGTGGAGCGCCCGGGCCATCGACTACCGCAGTCGCGCCGGCTTCGCGTCGGGCGACGTGGCGTTCGCGGTCGTGGTGCAGGTGATGGTGGACGTGGCGTCCTCGGGGGTGATGTTCACCGCGAATCCCGACAACGGACGCCTCGAGCAGACCGTGATCAACGCCGCCTGGGGGCTGGGCGAGTCGGTCGTCGGCGGCACCGTCACTCCCGACACGGTCGTCGTCGAGCCGGACGCCGGCGTGGTCGTCTCGCGCGACACGGCCGACAAGACAGTCTGGACGCGGCCGCTCGCCGAGGGCACCACCGAGGAGCCGCTGCCCGAGGCCCGGCGCCGCGCGCCGGTGCTGTCGGACGCCGACGCCGTCGCCCTGGCCCGGCTGGGTCAGCGCGTCGAAGCAGCCTTCGGCGTTCCGCAGGACATCGAGTGGGCCCGGGACGCCGCCGGCCGGTTCCTGCTCGTGCAGAGTCGTCCGATCACCGCCCTGCCGCCGCGGGTGGGCGACGTGCCGACGCGGTGGCCGATCAGCGACCCGACCGGCATGTACGTGCGGGCCAGCATCGTCGAGCAGCTGCCCGACCCGCTGTCGCCGCTGTTCGCCGACCTGGCGCCCGAGGCGGTCGTCGAGTCGATCGAGTCGCTCTTCGAGGAGCTTGCCGGTGCCCGGGTCGACGGGGTCGAGTTCCCGCTGATCAACGGGTACGCCTTCTACTACTACTCGCGCGCGGCGTTCGCGAAGCTGCTGGCGCAGACGCCGAGGTTCCTGACGTTGGTGTTCGGCCGGAACGGCTTCCTGCGTCCGGTCGACCGGTGGCGCGACCACTCGCTGCCCGCCTACCGGGCCGTGGTGGGGCCGTGGGAGGACCGTGATCTCACCGCGATGCCGGCCGACGAGCTGCTGGCCGGCCTGAAGGCGCTGCTGCTCGCCGGCTGCGTCTACTACACCTCGGTGCAGTCGGTGATCCCGGTCACCTCGACCAACGACATCCTGTTCGCGAACGCCTACGAGCGGCTGGCGCGGCGTCCGGGCGACCCCGAGTCGACCACGTTCGTGGTCGGCTTCGACGCCGAGCCGATCCGCGCCGACAAGGCCGCCTTCGACCTGGCACGGTGGGCGTCCGGGCAGCCGGGGCTGCCCGACGCGCTGCGCAGCGGGGCATTCGAGGGCTTGGACGCTGCGGCCGCCTCCGCCTGGCAGCAGCGCCTGGACGCCTACCTGGCCGAGTTCGGGCACGCCACCGCGAACCTGGACTTCATGTCGCCGGTGCCGGCCGACGACCCGACGCCGGTGCTGGCCGCGGTGCGGTTCTACCTCGACTCCGACGCCGACCCGCACGAGCGCCAACGCGGGCTCGCGGCGGCGAGGCTGGCGGCGTCCGATGCGCTGCTGGCTAGGCTCGATCCGGCGCGGCGGGCGCTGTTCAAGAAGCTGCTGCGCTCGGCGCAGCGCGACGCGCCCGTCCGCGAGGACGCCCTCGCCGCGCAGGGGCTCGCGTGGCCGGCGATGCGGCGCATCTGCGCCGAGTTCGGACGCCGCCTCGTCGCTGCGGGGGTGCTGGACGCGGCGTCCGACGTGTACTGGCTGACGGCGTCCGAACTGACCGCGACCGACGACCTGCGCGAGCGGGTCGCGCAGCGGCAGGCGGTGTGGCGCGGCCAGCGGCGGGCGTCGCCGCCGCAGATCCTGCCCGAAGCCGTGTGGATGAAGTGGTTCGGGTCGATGATGCCGGCGCGCACCGACGTGACGGCCGACGGGCCGATCCGGGGCACAGCGTCCAGCGGCGGGCGGGTGACCGCGGTGGCGCGGGTGATCGACGGCCCGGCCGACTTCGCCACGATGGAGCCGGGCGAGGTGCTGGTGGCGAAGATCACCACGCCGGCTTTCACGCCCCTGTTCGCGCGGGCGGCGGCGGTGGTGACCGACATCGGCGGCCCGCTGAGCCACAGCTCGATCGTGGCGCGCGAGTACGGCATCCCGGCGGTGCTGGGCACGGGGGTGGCGACGCAACGCATCCGGACCGGGGACGTGGTGACCGTCGACGGTGAGCGCGGCATCGTGACGGTCGGCGAGACCGCCGGCGAACCGGACGCGGCGCTGGAGCCGGCACGGCGTCCGGGCTGGGTGGCGCCGGTCGCGGCGGCCGGCGCCGTGGTGGGTGCGGTGGCGGTGGTCGCGGCGGTCAGGGCGCGGAGGCGCCGCCGCTGAGGCGGGGCTGGCGCTGAGCCCAGGCGCCGGCGCGAGGCGGCGTCCGAACCGGCCGACCGGTTCGGCGTCCAGTGGTCGTCACGACTAGGATCGCGGTCATGCCCAAGGTCCTCATGCAGCTCCCCGTGGGGGAGAAGGTCGGTCTCGCGTTCTCCGGTGGTCTCGACACGTCGGTCGCCGTCGCGTGGATGCGCGAGAAGGGTGCGATTCCCTGCACCTACACCGCCGACATCGGCCAGTACGACGAGCCCGACATCGACTCAGTGCCCGGCCGCGCCGGCGCGTACGGTGCCGAGATCGCCCGGATGGTCGACTGCACCTCCGAGCTGGTCAACGAGGGCCTGGCGGCGTTGGTGTGCGGGGCGTTCCACATCCGCAGCGCCGGCCGCACCTACTTCAACACCACCCCGCTCGGCCGCGCGGTGACCGGCACGATGCTGGTGCGCGCCATGCGTGAGGACGACGTGAACGTGTGGGGCGACGGCTCCACCTACAAGGGCAACGACATCGAGCGGTTCTACCGCTACGGCCTGCTCGCCAACCCGGCGCTGCGCATTTACAAGCCGTGGCTCGACGCCGAGTTCGTCGAGGAGCTGGGCGGACGGGCCGAGATGAGCGCCTGGCTGACCGAGCGCGACCTGCCGTACCGGGACAGCCAGGAGAAGGCGTACTCGACCGACGCCAACATCTGGGGTGCCACCCACGAGGCCAAGACGCTGGAGTTCCTGAACACCGGCATGGACATCGTCGAGCCGATCATGGGCGTGGCGCACTGGCGCGACGACGTCGAGATCGCCCCCGAGACGGTCACGGTGTCGTTCGAGCAGGGCATTCCGGTCGCGATCAACGGGCAGACGTTCGCGACGCCAGTCGACCTGGTGCGCGAGGCCAACACGATCGGTGGACGCCACGGGCTCGGCATGTCCGACCAGATCGAGAACCGCATCATCGAGGCGAAGAGCCGCGGCATCTACGAGGCGCCCGGCATGGCGCTGCTGCACATCTGTTACGAGCGGCTCGTGAACGCGATTCACAACGAGGACACGGTCGCGACCTACCACAGCGAGGGCCGCAAGCTCGGCCGCCTGCTGTACGAGGGCCGCTGGCTCGACCCGCAGTCGCTGATGCGCCGCGAGGCGCTGCAGCGTTGGGTCGGCTCGGCGGTGACCGGGTCGGTGACGCTGCGGCTGCGTCGCGGCGACGACTACACGATTCTCGACACCGACGGCCCGGCGCTGTCGTACCACCCCGAGAAGCTGTCGATGGAGCGGGTCGGCGACGCCGCGTTCGGCCCTGTCGACCGCATCGGTCAGCTCACCATGCGCAACCTCGACATCGCCGACACCCGCACCCGGCTCGAGTCGTACGCGGCCATCGGGCTTGTCGGCGGCGCGATCTCGGAGCTGGTCGGCACCCTGGAGTCGGGTGAGGCGAAGGCGATCACGACGGAGCCGGCGACCCCTGCGGACATCGAGGCCGCCCAGCAACGGGGGGCCGACGAGGCCGGTACCGACTGAGGCTGACGCTCGGGCACCGCTGACGCTCGGGCACCGCTGACTTTCGGGCAGTCCCGGGGGGCACACCTTCCGGATGCCGTAGGCGGCTGCGAAGACTGCTGCCATGAAGTCTTCGCTCCTGGCCGCGGCTGCGGCGTCCGTCGTGTTCTCGCTCGCTGTGCCCGCCACCCAGGCGGTCGCGGCACCCGTCGTGTATGCCGCGCTCGGCGACTCGTTCTCGGCCGGTGTCGGCACGTCGAACAAGGTCAACTCCTGCTACCAGTCGCCCGAGGGGTATCCGGTGTTGGTGGCGCGTCAGAAGGGGTGGACGCTGAACTATCGCGCCTGCTCGGGTGCTGTGGTGGCCGACGTGGTGAACAGCCAGCTGCCGGCGGTGGCGTCGACGACGGGACGCGTCACCGTGACGGCTGGCGGCAACGACGCCGGCTTCGCGCCGGCGCTCACCGAGTGCGCCAAGCCGGGCTGGATGAGCGACTGTGACGGACGCCTCGACCAGGCCGCGTCGGTGATCACCAACGTGCTGCCCGGACGTCTCGATGACCTGTACGGGCGCATCCGGGCCCGTGCGCCGCAGGCACGGGTGTCGGCGCTGGGTTATCCGAGGCTGTTCAACGGCACCGACTGCAGCATCATCACGTTCTTCAGCCCGGCCGAGCAGGCCCGGATGAACGCGCTGACCGACACGCTCGACGGGTTGATCCGGCAGAAGGCGCTGGCCCGAGGCGTCGATTTCATCGACCCGCGTGCGGCGTTCGCGGGGCACGCGTGGTGCTCGTCGTCGGAGTGGGTGAACGGGCCGAGCCTGCCGCTGGAGGAGTCGTACCATCCGAACGACGCCGGCAATGCGGCGTACGCGTCGCTGGTGACCGGCACCAGCGGGTTCAGCGCGCTGGGGCGTCCGGGTGCGGCGACGACGGCGGCGCCGGAGTCGTACGCGCGCGTGCTGCCCGACCTGGCGTCCGAGCAGAACATCGCCCGCGCCGAGCGGGCGGGCATCTCGGCGGCGCTGATTCGCAGGCTGGACGCCGACCTGCGGTCGGGAGACCGGCAGCGCGGCAAGGCCGCGGTGCTGAAGCTGCAGCAGTTGGACGCCGCCGCGTCGGCCGGGACGCGCTGAGGCGTCCGAGGTTGCAGATGGGTAACCTTGTGCGGCTTTACGGCATTCGGGACTGGTGAGTCGACCCCAACGGTGACACGCTGTCGCAGTCCCGGAAGGAAGGCCACTCATGACTGTGCTCGTCGTCTGTGCCCACGGCACTCGCAGCCCGCAGGGGCAGCAGACCATCGCGTCGATCACGGCCGAGGTGGCGGCGCGGCTGCCGGGGGTGATGGTGCGCGACGCGTACGTGGATGTGCAGGAGCCGAATCTGGCCGATCTGGTCGACGACATCGTGTCGGCCGGTGAGCGGGTCGTGGTGGTGCCGCTGCTGTTGAGCACCGGGTTCCACATCGAGACCGACGTGGCGGGTGCGGTGGGTCGGTTTCCGGGGCGGGCGATCAGTTCGGGTCCGTTGGGGCCGCATCCGTTGTTGACGCGGGCGGCGATCCGGCGGTTGCGGGATGCGGGTTCGGGGATGGGTGACGCGGTGGTGTTCGCGGTGGCCGGGTCGAGCCGGCCGGAGGCCGCCGAGATGGGACGCCAGGCGGCCCGGATGCTCGCCGAGGCGTGGGACGCGCCCGTGTACATCGGCTTCGCCGCGGCCGTGCAGCCGGACGTCGCCACGGCGGTGCGCCGGGCGCGGGCGATCGGGCTGCGGATCGTGGTGGCGTCGTACCTGATCGGCGAGGGCTACTTTCATGGCGTGCTGATGGACGCCGGTGCCGATCTGGTGACCGCGCCGCTGGGGGCGGCGCCGGAGCTGATCGACCTGGTGGTGGAGCGGTACCGGGCCGCGTTGGCTGAGCTCGACGCGGGTCGTCGAGGCTGAGCGGTTGCCGTGCCAGACCGCAGGTACGAAGAGACACTTGAGGCCGTGATTGGATCAGTCCGTCGCTGGGTGCCTCGTCACGTCATGGATTTTCGCTGTCAGGCGCGACGGTCAGCCGATTTGGTTGGGGATGGCACCGCCGTAGCGTCGGTCGCGTTGGGCGAAGAGTTCGACGGCGTGCCAGAGGTCGCGGCGGTCGAAGTCGGGCCAGAGTCGGCTGAGGAACACCATTTCGGCGTAGGCGGCCTGCCACAGCAGGAAGTTGGAGGTGCGCTGTTCGCCGGAGCTGCGCACGAACAGGTCGACGTCGGGAACGTCCGGGTTGTAGAGGTGGCTGCGGAACGACTTCTCGCTGATCCGGTCGGGGTCGAGGCGTCCTGCCGCAGCCTGCGCGGCGATGTCGCGCACGGCGTCCACGATTTCGGCTCGGCCGCCGTAGTTGACGCAGAACTGTAGTGTCAGGGTCGAGTTGTGCCGGCTCATGCGCTCGGCGTCCTCAAGTTCGCTGATCACCGACTTCCACAGTCGTGGGCGGCGTCCGGCCCACACGATGCGCACCCCCAGGTCGTTCAGCTCGTCGCGGCGGCGGTGGATGACGTCGCGGTTGAATCCCATCAGGTAGCGCACCTCGTCGGGTGACCGCTTCCAGTTCTCCGTCGAGAACGCGTACGCCGACAGTGTCGGCACGCCGATCTCGATCGCCCCGTGAATCACGTCCAGCAACGACGCTTCGCCGCGTGCGTGGCCCTCGGTGCGCGGCAGGTTGCGTTCCTTGGCCCAGCGTCCGTTGCCGTCCATGACGATCGCGACGTGCTGGGGCAGGAACTTGCGCGGGATCGCGGGCGGGCGCGCGCCGCTCGGGTGCGGGGTCGGCGGGACTACGGCTCGGGTCACGGCCACAGCCTAAGTCGTCGGCGACGTCCAAGGGACGCGGTGGCCGCACCGTCGGCCGGGTGGGCCAGAATGACGGCATGCACGCATGGTTCGACGTCAGCGCCGGAGTCGCCGGCGACATGCTGATGGGCTCACTCCTGGACGCCGGCGCCGACCTGGCCGCCGTGTCGGCCGCGGTCGACGCCGTCGTGCCCGGGGCGGTCACCATCACCACCGAATCCGTGCGCCGCGCCGGCCAACGGGCCACGAAAGCCCACGTCGCCCTGCGGATCGGCGACGAAACCCACCGCAGGTGGGCGTCCATCAGGCAGATGCTGCACACCGCCGACCTGCACGAGCAGACGCGCTCCCGCGCGCTCGCCGCCTTCGGGCGGCTCGCCGAAGCCGAGGCCCGCTGCCACGGCATCGCCGCCGACGAGGTGCACTTCCACGAAGTAGGCGCCTTGGACGCCATCGCCGACGTCGTCGGGGTGTGCGAGGCGCTGCGCACCCTCGGGGTGACGTCGGCGTCCGGCTCGCCCGTGGCGCTCGGGTCGGGACGCATCCGGGCAGCGCACGGCGACATCCCCGTGCCCGCGCCCGCCGTCGCCGAACTCGCCATCGGGTGGCGCACGGTGCCCGTCGCGCCGGCGGGGGCCGCGCACACGCACCCGCACGGCGACCCCGACACCCGCGACCACTCCCACGACCACGAGCACCACCACACCCACTCCCACGCACACGACGTGCACGAGGGGCCGGCGCACGTGACCACCCCCGGCGAGGCGGGCGAACTCGCGACCCCGACCGGCCTGGCACTGCTGCGGACGTGGGCGACCGCCTGCGAGCCGCTGCCGGCGATGACCCTGTCGGCGGTCGGGGTCGGCGCCGGCGGCAAGGACTTTCCCGGACGCCCCAACGTCGTCCGGGTGCTGCTGGGCGAGCCGGCGGCGTCGGACGCCGCGCCCGACGAGACCCGGCTCATCGAGCTCGCCGCCAACGTCGACGACCAGGACCCCCGGCTCTGGCCCGGGGTGATCGACGCCTGCCTGGCGGCCGGCGCGGTCGACGCGTGGCTCGTGCCGATCCAGATGAAGAAGGGACGCCCCGCGTTCACCCTCCGCGCCCTGGCGGGCGCCGGCGTCCGGGACGCGGTCATCGACGTGCTGCTCACCCGCACCACGACGCTCGGCGTCCGGGAACACCCGGTCAGCAGGACGGTGCTCGACCGGCACAGCGTCGGGGTCGACGTGTTGGGCCAGCCGGTTCGGGTAAAGGTCGGCTCGCGGGCCGGCGTCGTCGTGCACGCAACCGCGGAGTTCGCCGACGTCGCCGATGCGGCCCGGGCGCTGGGGCGTCCGGAATACGACGTCGCGCAGCGGGCGCAGGCGGCTGCCGCGGCGTCCGGGCTGGTTCCCGGCCAGCCCGTCGCCGACGGGGCGCGCGGTTAGACTGCCGCCAATGTTCGAGCCCACCAGCACCGACGCCTTCGTCGGGCTGCCCCCGCCAGCCCAACTGGACGCCTCTACCGTCGCCGCCCTGCTGCCGAAGGCGGGGCGGCTGGGTGTCGCCTACTCCGGCGGGGTCGACTCGGCAGTGCTGCTGGCTGTCGCCGTGCGGGCGCTGGGCCGCGATCGGGCGGTCGGGCTGCTCGCCGTCTCCGATTCGCTGGCGCGCGACGAGCTGCGGCAGGCCCGCGAGACGGCCGCCGAGATGGGGGCCGATGTCGTCGAGTTCGAGACCCGCGAGGGCGACAACCCCGCCTACCGGGCCAACGACGTCGACCGCTGCTTCCACTGCAAGGACGAGATGTTCACCGTCATCGACTCGCGGCTGGTCGACGAGCTCGGCCTGGCCGCGGTCGCGTACGGCGAGAACGCCGACGACGCGGAGCGCGTCGACCGGCCGGGCGCACGGGCGGCGTCCGACCACGAGGTGCTGCGGCCGCTCGCCGCAGCCGGGGTGACGAAGCACCGCGTCCGGGAGTTGGCCCGCGCGCTCGGACTGTCGGTCGCCGACAAGCCGGCGGCCCCGTGCCTGGCGAGCCGCATCCCGCACGGCCAGGAGGTCACCCCCGAGAAGCTGAAGCAGATCGAGGCCAGCGAGGAGGCGCTGCGCGACCTCGGCTTCACCGACTCGCGGGTGCGCCACCACGGCGAGATCGCGCGCATCGAGGTCCCGGCGTCCGAGCTGGCGCTCTTCGCGGACGCCGCCCGCCGCGGCGCGGTGCTGGCGAGTCTACGGTCGGTCGGGTTCCGGTACGTGACGGTGGATCTCGCCGGGCTCCAGTCGGGGGCGTTCACGCTGCAGGTGCTGAGCCGACGTGGCTGACGATGACATCGCAGAACTCGACCTCGACCGCGGACGCCGCCGCGGCTACCCCGAGGCGGTGTACTGCGAGGGCAAGTCGGTCGACCAGGTCCGCGAGATCGCGCGCCGGGTGGGGGAGCGTCCCGACGTCGTCACCCTGTTCACGCGAGTGGACGCGGCGAAGGCGTCCGCGATCGTCGACGTGCTGCCGGACGCGTTCCACGACCCGGTCGCCCGGTTGGTGGTCTGGCCGCCGGTCATGCCCGAACCGAGCGGAGAGCTGGTGGTGGTGGCGTGCGCCGGCACGTCCGACCTGCCGGTCGCACGCGAGGCGCTGCTCACCGCGCGCCATCTCGGACGCCGTGCCGAGCTCGTCGTCGACGTCGGCATCGCCGGCCTGCACCGCACGCTGGACAAGCTGGGCCTGTTTCGCCGGGCCGGGGTGATCGTCGTGGTGGCGGGCATGGACGGCGCGCTTCCCGGTCTGATCGCCGGGCTGGTCGGCGTGCCGGTGGTGGCCGTGCCGACGAGCGTCGGATACGGGGCCGCGTTCGGTGGGCTCGCGCCGCTGCTGACCATGCTGAACGCCTGCGCCCCGGGGGTGGGCGTGGTCAACATCGACAACGGCTACGGCGGGGGACACCTCGCCGCGCAGATCGCGGCACCGCGTCCGGGACGTTCGTGACCTGCTGACGCACAATGGTGCGGTGCCGACCTACCGTGACGAGGCGATCGTCCTGCGAACCCACAAGCTGGGCGAAGCTGACCGCATCATCACGTTCCTGTCGCGCCGCAACGGCAAGGTGCGGGCGGTGGCGCGCGGCGTCCGGCGGACGTCGTCGAAGTTCGGAGCGCGGCTGGAGCCGTTCAGCCACGTCGACCTGCAGTTCGCGACGGGACGGACGCTCGACGTGGTCACCCAGGCGGTCACGATGGACGCCTTCACCGAACCGCTGACCCGTGACTACGTTCGGTTCACCACCGGCGAGGTGATGCTTGAGATGGCCGACCGGATGGTGACCGAGGAGGGCCAGCCGTCGCTGCAGCAGTACCTGCTGCTGCTCGGGGCGCTGCGGGCGCTGACGGAGGGGACCGTCGACGGGGTGCGGCCTGCGACGATGATCATGGACTCGTACCTGCTGCGGGCGGTCGCGGTGGCCGGCTACGCGCCCAGCCTGGTCGACTGCGCCCACTGCGGCACCGTCGGACCGCATCCGTGGTTCTCACCCAGTGCCGGCGGGGTGGTGTGCGTGCGGTGTCGGCCGCCGGGGTCGGCGCGGCCGGCGTCCGAGACGTTGGCCCACCTGGGGGCGCTGTTGACGGGCCGGTGGGTCGAGACGCGGGACACGCCGGAGCGCGTGCAGCGGGAGGCGTCCGGGTTGATCGCCGCCTTCGTGAGCTGGCACGTCGAGCACGGCCTGCGCACCCTGGTGCATGTGGACCGGGGCTGACGTTTCAGGAGCGCTGGTCTGGTTGCTGCGCGCCGCAGGCGGCGCACAGGCCGAAGAGTTCGAGTTCGTGCTCGATGTTGCTGAAACCATGCTCGGACGCCGCATGCGCGGCCCACTCCTCGAAGCCCGGGACGGCGACTTCGACGGTGCGTCCGCAGACGCGGCAGACGAGATGGTGGTGATGGCCGGCGGAGCAGTTGCGGTACGCGAACTGGCCGTCGGGCGTGCGGATGGAGTCAACCTCGCCCGCCTCGGCCATCGCCTGCAGGGTGCGGTAGACGGTCGCGAGGCCAACCGACTCGCCCCGGCGACGCACCTCGTCGTGGACCTGTTGCGCCGTGCGGAACTCGTCAGCACCCTCGATCGCCTCGCTCACCGCAGCCCGCTGGCGCGTGCGGCGGGGAATGGGGGCCGTGGTCATCTGAGTCCTCACTGTTGGCTGTGGGTCGACCCTACCAATCCGGGCCAGCGGACTGGCTCGTCGCTGTGGGGCCGGCCTTGTTGCTGCCGCTCGTGGGAAACGTGGAAACGAGGCATTCGAGGAGGGCCCGCGGTTACAGTTCACCCATGATCGCCGTCAGCCGCTTCCGCGTCGACGCCCAGGGCACCGACGCGTTCGTGGGCCGGGCGAACGACGCCGTCAACTTCTTCCGAACCCGCGCGGGGAACCAGTCCGCGGAACTCGTCCGCAACCTCGACGACGCCGACCTGTGGGCGATCGTCACGACCTGGGACAACGTCGGCTCCTACCGCCGCTCGTTCAACGGGTTCGAGGCGAAGGTGATCCTGATGACATTGCTGTCGGAGGCGATCGACGAGCCGTCGGCCTACGCGGCACCCGACGTGGTGGGAGTGAACCGCCCGCGCGGCGTCTGACCCCGGGACGCCGCGGGCGGCGCGAGGCGCTGCGGCGGTACCCTTGGCAACTGTTGTGCGGATGTCAGCCGGAGATCCGCTGCCCGAGACTGGGGGAAAGAATGGCGAGCAAGCTCGACAACGTGATCAGCCTGACGAAGCGGCGGGGGTTCGTGTACCCGTGCGGCGAGATCTACGGCGGCACGCGAGCAGCGTGGGACTACGGCCCGTACGGCGTGGAGCTCAAGGAGAACATCAAGCGGCAGTGGTGGAAGTCGGTCGTCCAGGGACGCCCCGACGTGGTCGGCGTCGACTCGTCGATCATCCTGCCCCGCCAGGTGTGGGTGGCGTCGGGCCACGTCGGCGTCTTCTCCGACCCGCTCACCGAATGCCAGAGCTGCCACAAGCGCTTCCGCGCCGACCAGCTCGAGGAGGCGTTCGAGTTCAAGAAGGGCCGCAAGCCGTCCGGGCTGGAAGAGATCAACTGCCCCGAGTGCGGCACGCTGGGCCGCTTCACCGAGCCGCGTGACTTCAACATGATGCTGAAGACCTACCTCGGCGTCATCGAGGACGAGTCGGGCCTGCACTACCTGCGTCCCG
>RRZT010771445.1_pt1 | contig 13037 bp, 8 predicted proteins | sample 2165551 | NCBI WGS metagenome assembly RRZT01 (sample SAMN10456910, study PRJNA506462) | wastewater metagenome | biome: wastewater; feature: sludge; material: wastewater sludge; isolation source: wastewater sludge with Escherichia coli K12::gfp cells carrying plasmid... | place: USA: Moscow, Idaho ... | reverse complement strand
TGCGCAGGGCGGTGCTGTCGCGCGCCATTTTCAAAACCTACAAGAGCATCCTGCCGCAGATGTCCGACACCGAGCGCGACGCGCTCGAAGCCGGCACGGTCTGGTGGGAAGGCGATCTGTTCCAGGGCAAGCCGGATTGGGACAAGCTGCTCGCGTACCCGGTGCCCAAGCTCACCGCGGAAGAGCAGTCCTTCATGGACAACGAGGTCGAGAAGGCCTGTGCGCTGGTCGATGACTGGAAGGTGACGACCGAGACGCACGATCTTTCGGGCGAAGCCTGGAGCTACATCAAGGACAAGGGCTTCCTCGGCATGATCATCCCGAAGTCGTACGGTGGCCTCGGCTTCTCGGCCTACGCGCACTCGCAGATCGTCACCAAGCTGTCGACGCGCAGCTCGGCGCTTGCCGTCTCGATCATGGTGCCGAATTCGCTCGGGCCGGCCGAATTGCTGATGCACTACGGCACCGAAGAGCAGAAGAACTACTACCTGCCGCGTCTCGCCAAGGGGCTGGAGATTCCCGCATTTGCGCTGACCAGCCCGTGGGCCGGCTCCGACGCCGCGTCGATCCCCGACTACGGCACCGTCTGCAAGGGCATGTGGAACGGCCAGGAAGTGCTCGGCATGCGCGTCACGTGGGACAAGCGCTACGCGACGCTGGCGCCGATCTGCACCGTGCTCGGTCTCGCCTTCCGTCTGTACGACCCGGACGGCCTGCTCGGCGACAAGAAAGATATCGGCATCACCTGCGCGCTGGTGCCGCGCGACACGCCGGGAGCGAATTTCGGCCGTCGCCACTTCCCGTTGAACGCGATGTTCATGAACGGGCCGTCGCGCGGCAAGGACGTCTTCATGCCGCTCGATTACATCATCGGCGGCGCCAAGATGGCCGGCAAGGGCTGGCGCATGTTGATGGAGTGCCTGGCCGCCGGTCGCTCGATCTCGCTGCCGTCGTCGAATACGGGCATGGCGCAGATGACGGCGCGCGCGGTGGGGGCGTATGCACGCGTGCGCAGCCAGTTCAAGATGGCGGTCGGCCGTTTCGAGGGTGTCGAGGAGGCGCTCACCCGCATCGGCGCCAACACCTACATGATGAACGCCGTGCGCACGATGACCGCCGGCGCCGTCGATCTCGGCGCCAAGCCGTCGGTGACCTCGGCAATCGCCAAGTACCACGTCACCGAGCGCGGCCGCCAGGTGGTGAACGACGGCATGGACATCATCGGCGGCAAGGGTATCTGCCTTGGGCCGTCGAACTTCCTCGGCCGTGCCTATCAGCAGATCCCGGTCGGCATCACCGTCGAAGGCGCGAACATCCTGACGCGCAGCCTGATCCTCTTCGGCCAGGGCGCGATCCGCTGCCATCCGTACGTGCTCAAGGAGATGCAGGCGGCGCACAACCCGGACGGCAACCAGGGTCTGGTTGACTTCGACAGGGCCTTGTTCGGCCACATCCTCTTCACCATCCGGCACTGCTTCCGCGCTTTCTGGATCGGCATCAGCGGCTCGAACTTCGTCAAGGTGCCGGACAACGTCGCGCCGGAAACCCGCCGCTACTACCAGCAGCTGACGCGCTTCTCGTCGGCCTTCGCCTTCCTCTCCGACATCTCGATGCTGGTCATGGGCGGCGAGCTCAAGCGGCGCGAGAAGCTGTCGGCGCGCTTGGGCGACATCCTCTCGCTGATGTACCTGTGCTCGGCGACGCTCAAGCGCTACGAGTCGGAAGGGCGGCAAAAGGACGATGCGCCGCTCATGCACTGGGCGATCTGGGACTCGATGTACAAGGCGCAGATGGCCTTCGATGGCGTCATCGCCAACTTCCCGAACCGCTTCATCGGCCGCTTCCTGTTCCGCACCATCTTCCCGCTCGGCCATCCGTACGATGTCCCGTCGGACAAGGTCGGCCATCAGGTCGCCAAGCTCCTCATCGCGCCGTCGGCCGCGCGCGACCGGCTGACCGCCGAAACCTACGTGCCGATGACCGAGGCCGAGTCGGTCGGCGCGATCGAACTCGCGTTGCAGGCGACGATCGACGCCGAGCCGGTCGAAGCCAGGATCCGCGCGGCGGAAAAGGATGGCAAGTTCGCCGGCAATCCCGACGCGAACGTGCGCGACATCGCGCAGGCGGCGTTCTCGCTCGGCGTCATCAGCACCGAAGAATACGCACTGCTCAAGCGGCGCAATCATCTGCGCGACATCGTGATCGGCGTTGATGATTTCCCGTTCGATCATTTCGGGTTTCACCAGGGCCGGCCGGTAGAACAGAAGGCGGCTGCGTAGGCTTGGTTCGCTGACCCCGGAGGCGCCATGCCGTGTCTCCGGGGTTCGTTTGTCGCGGTTCCGAACTTTTCTGTGGATGCAGGGGATGTCATGACATTTCAACCCGTCTATATCGTCGATGGCGCAAGGACGCCATTTCTCAAGGCGCGCAACGGCCCGGGGCCGTTCGCGGCGAGCGATCTGGCCGTGCAGGCCGGGCGCGCGCTGCTCGTGCGCCAGAAGTTTGCGCCGACTGATCTCGATGAAGTGATTCTGGGCTGTGCGAGTCCGTCGCCGGACGAAGTGAATATCGGGCGCGTCGCCGCCTTGCGCATGGGCTGCGGCAACAAGGTGCCGGCGTGGACGGTGATGCGCAACTGCGCTTCCGGCATGCAGGCGATCGACTCGGCGATCGCCAACATCCAAGCCGGGCGCGGCCATCTGATCATGGCCGGCGGCACCGACGCGCTGTCGCACGCGCCCTTGCTCTACAACAAGGCGATGGTGCTGTGGTTCGCCGGCATGATGCAGGCGCGCTCACTCGGGCAGAAGGTCGCACACTTCGCCAAACTCAAGCCCGCCGCGCTGCTCTCGCCGGTGATCGGCATCATGAAGGGGCTGACTGATCCGATGGTCGGCCTGCTGATGGGACAGACGGCCGAGAACCTGGCCTGGAAGTTCGGCATCACGCGCGAGCAGATGGACGAGTTTTCGGTGCGCAGCCATCAGCGCGTGATCGCCGGGCAGGCGGCCGGACATTACGGTGAGATCGTCCCGCTGGTCGACGCCAAGGGCAACGTTTATGCCGAGGACGACGGTGTGCGCGCGGACTCGAGCATGGCTGGTCTCGCCAAGCTGAAACCCTTCTTCGACAAGAAATACGGGCGCGTCACGCCGGGCAACAGCTCGCAGATCACCGACGGCGCGGCGTGGCTGATCCTCGCTTCGCAAGAGGCGGTCGATCAATGGGGGCTGGAACCGCTCGGCAAGATCAGCGACAGCCAGTGGGCGGGGCTCGATCCGGCGCAGATGGGCCTCGGCCCGGTGCATGCCGCGACGCCGATCCTGCAACGGCACGGCCTGGGGCTGAACGACATCGACGCCTGGGAGATCAACGAAGCCTTCGCCGCGCAGGTGCTCGGTTGCCTCGCTGCGTGGGAATCCGACGACTACTGCCGCGAACAGCTCGGGCTGTCGGGCGCGCTCGGCAAGCTCGATGAAGATCGGTTGAATGTCGATGGCGGTGCCGTGGCGCTCGGCCACCCGGTCGGCGCATCGGGCGCGCGCATCGTCCTGCACACGCTGCACGTCCTGCGCGAACGCCAAGCCAAGCGCGGTATCGCGTCGATCTGTATCGGCGGCGGGCTTGGCGGAGCAATGCTGGTCGAAAGATGAGGCAGGAACACGTGCGGTAGGGTTGTAGGAGCGCAGATTTTCTGCGCGAAGGGCGTGGAATCCGGAAAAAATCGTGGAACACTCCACCGCCCGGAGTCGCTCCTGCCAAGATCGTCAGGGTGAATTGAGGGGGTTAAGAATGAACGTTATGGACATCATTAACGTGGCGGTCTGGCAGCACTGGCGACTCGAAACCGACGCCGACGGGATCGCCTGGGCGACGCTCGACAAGCTCGGCGAGACGACCAATTCGTTGTCGGTCGCCGTGATGGACGAGCTGGCGAAGATCCTCGCGCAATTCGAGAGTGCGCCGCCGAAGGCGCTGATCTTCCGCTCTGGCAAGACCGCTGGCTTCATCGCCGGCGCCGACATCCAGGAATTCACGCAGCTCGACACGCCGGCCAAGGGGCTGGAGTTGATTTCGCGCGGTTGGGACCTCTTCAACCGGCTCGCCGCGGCACGCTACCCGACGCTCGCCATTGTGCGCGGCCATTGCCTCGGCGGCGGTCTCGAACTGGCGCTGGCTTGCCGTTACCTGCTCGCCGTCGACGAACCGGGGACGAAGATGGGTCTGCCGGAAGTCATGCTCGGTATCTTCCCCGGCTGGGGCGGGATGTTGCGCTTGCCGCAGCGTGTCGGGCCGCAGGCAGCATTGGACATGATGTTGACCGGCAAGACGATCGACGCCAGGCGCGCCAAGCGCATGGGCCTCGCCGACGAGTGCGTGCCGCCGCGCGTGATGGAGAGCGCGGCGAAAACGATGGTGCTCGCCACGCCGCCGCGGCGGAAGCTGCCGTTGTTGCCGCGCCTGCTCAACGGGCCGCTCAAGGGCGTCGTCGCCAGCGGTGCGCGCAAGCAGGTCGCGCAGAAGGCGCGGCCGGAGCACTATCCGGCGCCGTACGCGATCATCGATATCTGGGCGAAGTACGGCGGCAACGCGCTGGAAGCGCCGCAACTCATCGAGCGCATCGTCGGCTCGGACACGGCGCGCAATCTCGTGCGCGTGTTCTTCCTGCAGGAGCGCCTGAAGGGCTTCGGCAAGGAGACCGCCTTCGCTGCGAAACGCGTGCATGTCGTCGGTGCCGGCGTCATGGGCGGCGACATTGCCGCCTGGTGCGCGCTGCGCGGCCTGACCGTGACGCTGCAGGACCAGAGCATGGAGCGCATCGCGCCGGCGCTGAAGCGCGCCTACGCGGCGTGGGGCAAGCGCATCCGCGACAAGCTGCAGCTGCGCGATGTGATGGATCGCCTGATCCCCGACCCCGAGGGGCGCGGCGCGGCGCAGGCCGACGTGGTGATCGAGGCGATCTTCGAGAATCTGGAAGCGAAGCATGGGCTGCTCAAGGAACTCGAAGCCGTGATGAAGCCGGACGCCGTACTGGCGACCAATACTTCCAGCCTAAAGCTCGAAGACCTGAATACGGTGCTCGCGAACCCGTCGCGCCTCGTCGGCATTCACTTCTTCAACCCGGTTTCGAAGATGCCTCTGGTTGAAGTGGTGTCGGCGGAAGGGGGCGATCCCGAGATGGCCAAACGCGCTGCGGCCTTCGTCAAGCAGATCGACCGGCTGCCGCTGCCGGTCAAGAGCGCAACGGGCTTTCTCGTCAATGCGGTGCTCGGTCCGTACATGCTCGAAGCCATGCGCGCGGTTGATGAAGGCATCACGCCGGAGACGGTCGACGAAGCCATGCTGGCCTTCGGCATGCCGATGGGGCCGATCGAACTCGTGGATATGGTCGGGCTCGACGTCGCGATGGCGGCCGGAAAAGGTCTGGCCGGGGAAGATGCGACTCCGCCGCGCTGCCTGGTCGAACGATTCGACGAAGGCTACCTCGGCAAGAAAACAGGCAAGGGCTTCTACGAGCATACGAGCGGCAAGCCAGCAAAGGGGGCGGTGGGAACGATTCCGGCCGGTTTGGCGGAACGTTTGCTCGCGCCGCTGCTCAAAAAGACCCGGCAGCTCGTCGATGACGGGATTGTTGCCGATGCCGACCTGGCGGATGCCGGCGTGATTTTCGGCACCGGCTTCGCGCCCTTCACCGGTGGTCCGCTCAACTACCTCAGAAATAAACCGCGATAACCGCAGAAAGAAAGCGACGCATGACCGAACACCTGGCCCAACTCCCGGACAAACAACCCACGCTGCGCGTCATGCCGAGACCGGCTGACCTCAACGCCAACGGCGACGTTTTCGGCGGCTGGATCATGTCGCAGGTCGACGTCGCCGGCGCCATCGCCGCCATGCACCGGGCGCGCGGTCGCGTCGTCACGGTGTCGGTCGATTCGTTCGTCTTCAAGCAGCCTGTTTCGGTCGGCGACATCGTCAGCTTCTACGCCGAAGTGGCCGGCATCGGCCGCACGTCGATCAAGGTACGCGTCGAGGTCTACGCCGAGCGGAACCCGATGCACCCGATCACGGTCAAGGTGACGGATGCGACACTGACATACGTTGCAATAAACCAACACGGAGAAAAGCGGGAACTCCCAAGTATTGAATAAAAGGGGAGTTTTCTGGTTGAGGTTTTAGAACAATTACTCTAGTTTGCAATTCGCAGCTATCCAAACCGCGTGCAGTGAAAAAACCAAGGAGGGTGTATGACGCAACGTACCACCATGAAACTGATTCCGGCCCTGCTGCTCGTGGCCTTCTCCGGCTCGGCCAGCGCGTCGGGTTTTCAACTGCTCGAACAGAATCTGAGCGGCCTCGGTAATGCGTATGCCGGCTCCGCCGCTGTCGCGGAAAATGCCAGCACGATCTACTTCAACCCGGCCGGCATGACGCAATTGCAGGATCGCGAGGTTTCTGGCGGTTTGGCGGCGATCGGGCCGAGCTTCAAGTTCAAGGACAAGGGTTCTAACGTTGCTTATTTGGGAGGGGCTGGAGATGGCGGCGAGGCTGGTGGGTGGGCCGCTGTTCCTAATGGATATGTTTCATGGGCTCTGACCAAAGATCTCTACGTCGGTTTGGGAGTTGGGGCTCCCTTTGGACTAAAGACAGAGTACGACGACCGCTGGCTTGGCGCGGCGCAATCTATCAAATTTGACATCAAAACGATCAACATCAATCCTTCAATTGCTTATCGTGTAAACGACAAGGTCTCTCTGGGGGCTGGGCTGAATTGGCAAAAGGTTGAGGCTGAATACGTTCGTATTGCGGGCGTTGCAACGCCTGCTGCGCTTGGGGGGCCGGACGCACGTCTGTCACATGTTGTTTCGACGATGAAACTTGACGATGACGCGTGGGGCTGGAACGCAGGCGCTTTATTTACACTTTCGCCGTCGACGAAAGTGGGTGTGTCCTATCGTTCGCAGATCAAATATCACACCACAGGTGACGTAACGTTGGCAGATGACGGCACCGGCCTCGGAACGGCAACGGCTGCGGTTATGAGTTCAGCGGGCTATGGCTACGCGTCTGACCTGAAGGCAAGCCTGACGATGCCCGAAAAGTTTATTTTGAGCGTGGATCAAAAGCTAAGTGACAAGTGGGAGATGTTGGGCGACGTCTCTTGGACCGGGTGGAGTTCGATACCTAAAGTTGACATCATGCGTACGTCGGGGATTCGTTCCACAAGTTCTGCAACGGCGAAGGCTCAAACGCTGGAAACAGATTTTCGTGACGCTTGGCGCGTGGCGCTCGGTGCGAACTATGCCGTTAATGATGCTTGGAAGTTGAAGTTTGGTATCGCGTACGATCAGACACCGGTTAAGAAAGCAACGTCACGCCTAACTGCCATGCCAGACAATGATCGGATTTGGCTGTCGTTTGGTGCGCAGTGGGCGCCAAGCAAAACCTCGAAACTCGATCTAGGGGCGACTTATATTCACGTCAAGGACAACGAGATTCACAATGATCAGAGCGCCGATGGTCGCGGTGTCGTGATCGGAGATTACGAAGGCAACATCTGGGTCCTCGGCGCCCAGTACTCGATGTCCTTCTGACCGATCAGTATCCCGTTTCACCCCAAAACGCCCCGCACGTCGGGGCGTTTTTTCGTCTTGATGTCCGATACGCCCTTCCTATACTTCAAACGTTCGTTTGATTTTCCTGGAACTTTCCGTTCCGTCTCCCCTCCGAAACAAACTCTCTTCTTCAGGAGGTCATCTTGAGCAACTTTATCGTACGTAAAGCGGCGGTTTTAGGGGCGGGCGTGATGGGGGCGCAGATTGCGGCGCATCTCGCGAATGCCGAAGTGCCGGTGGTGCTGTTCGACTTGCCGGCGAAGGAGGGCGATCCGAGCGGCATCGTGAAGAAAGCGCTCGACGGGCTGAAGAAGCTCGAGCCGTCACCGCTGGCGACGGCAGATCGCGTGACCTACATCGATGCGGCGAATTACGGCCAAGACCTCGAATTGCTGAAAGGCTGCGACCTGATCATCGAGGCGATCGCCGAGAAGGTGGAGTGGAAGGACGACCTCTACCGCAAGATCGCGCCCTGCATCTCGCCAACGGCGATCATCGCTTCGAACACCTCCGGCCTGTCGATCAATCGCCTGTCGGAAGCGTTGCCCGAATCCTTGCGTGCGCAGTTCTGCGGCATCCACTTCTTCAACCCGCCGCGCTACATGCATCTGGTGGAACTGATCGCGACCAAGTCGACGGCGCCGGCCTTGCTCGACCAACTTGAGTCCTGGCTCGTCTCTCGCCTCGGCAAGGGCATCGTGCGTGCGCTCGATACGCCGAACTTCGTCGCCAACCGCGTCGGCGTCTTCTCGATTCTTGCCGTCATGCACCACACGCAGCAGTTCGGGTTGGGTTTCGACGTCGTCGATGCGTTGACCGGCCCGATCATCGGGCGTCCGAAGAGTGCGACTTACCGTACGGCCGATGTCGTCGGCCTGGATACGATGGCGCACGTCATCAAGACGATGCAGGACACTTTGCCCGACGATCCGTGGCACCGCTACTACGCCGCGCCGGCCTGGCTGTCGGCGCTGATCGCGCAGGGCGCATTGGGGCAGAAAACCCGCTGCGGCATCTTCAAGAAAGATGGCAAGGCGATCAAGGTGCTCGATCTGGCGTTGCAGGATTACCGCGACTCGGCGGCGGAGGTTGCGCCCGAGGTCATGGAAATCCTCAAGCACCGCAATCCGGCCGAGAAGTTCGCGCAGCTGCGGGCGAGTTCGCACCCGCAGGCGCAGTTCATGTGGGCGATCTTCCGCGACATCTTTCATTACATCGCCGTGCATCTGGCCGACATTGCCGACAACGCGCGCGACATCGACTTCGCCATGCGCTGGGGCTTTGGCTGGGCGCAGGGGCCGTTCGAGACGTGGCAGGCGGCTGGCTGGAAGGCGATTGCCGATGCGGTGCAGACGGACATCGCTGCCGGCAAGGCGATGAGTTCGGCGCCGCTGCCGGCCTGGGTGTCCTCGCATGACGGCGTGCATTCGGCCGAAGGCTCGTATTCGGCGAGCGCAAACGCGTTTCGGCCGCGCTCGTCGTTGCCGGTTTATCAACGGCAGATCTTTCCCGAGCGTGTGCTCGGCGAGAAGGCGGTCGAAGGCGTCACCGCGTGGGAGAACGAGGGCGTGCGGTTATGGACCTTGCCGCAGCTCGACAGCGAAATCGCCATCCTCAGCGTCAAGTCGAAGAACCACACGCTTGGCCGCGATGTGATCCTCGGCGTGCAGGAGGCTATCCGGCGCGCCGAGGCCGAGTTCAAGGGCGTCGTCTTCTGGCACGAAGCACCATTCGCGTTCGGCGCCAACCTCAAGGAAGTGACGGCGGCGATCAAGGAAGGCCAGTTCGACCTGCTCGAAGGCTACATCGCCGAGTTCCAGAAGGCGTCGATGTGCCTCAAGTACGCCAAGGTGCCGGTCGTCGTCGCCGCGCAAGGGTTGGCGTTGGGTGGCGGCTGCGAGTTCGTGATGCATGCAACCAGGCGCGTTGTCGCGCTTGAGAGCTACATCGGACTCGTCGAAGCCGGCGTCGGGCTGATCCCGGCCGGCGGCGGCTGCAAGGAGTTTGCCATTCGCGCCTGGCAGAGCGCGATGAAGACCGGCGGCAACGATCCGTTCGAGTTCATCCAGCCGGTGTTCACCAACATCGCCATGGCCAACGTGTCGAAGAGCGGCGCCCACGCGCGCGAGCTCGGCTACGTGCTCGACACCGACAAGATCGTCTTCAACGCGCACGAACTGCTCTACGTCGGGCTGCGCGAGGCGCGCGCGCTGGCCGAAGCCGGTTATTACCCGAAGCTGTCGCCGCGCAACATCAAGGTGGCAGGACGCACCGGCATCGCCAACTGCGAAATGATGCGCGCCAACATGAAGGAGGGCGGCATGATCTCCGCGCACGACTACCTCGTCGCCAGGTACGCGGCGATTGCCCTGTGCGGCGGCGACGTCGAGACCGGTTCGCTGGTCGACGAGGACTGGCTGCTGACGGTCGAGCGCAAGCTCTTCATCGATCTCCTCAAGAACGAGAAGACGCAGCAGCGCATCATCTACACCCTCGAAAACGGCAAGCCCTTGCGGAACTGAGAGGTTGTGAACAAATGCAGAAAAACCTACCACAGAGTCACAGAGACACAGAGTTTTCGCAGAGAAAACCTTTGGAAACGGTGTTTTTCCTCTGCGTTTCCTCTGCGCCTCTGTGCCTCTGCGGTGGGGTTTGAGTTTTTTCACAGACTTTGAGCGGAGAGCACACCATGAAACAGATACAGGACGCCTATATCGTCGCCGCAACCCGTTTGCCGGTGGCCAAGCGCAAGGGAATGTTCGGTCACGTGCGGCCGGACGACATGCTGGCGCATGCGATCAAGTCGGTTCTGGCGCAGGTGCCGGAAATCGATCCAAAACTGGTCGACGACGTGATCGTCGGCTGCGCGATGCCGGAAGCCGAGCAGGGCATGAACGTTGCCCGTATCGCGCTGCTGCTCGCCGGCTTGCCGAATACGGTGCCGGGCTACACGCTCAACCGCTTCTGCTCCTCCGGCGTGCAGGCGGTGGCCGACGCCGCGGCGCGCATCCGGCTCGGCGAGGCCGACGTGATGATCGCCGGCGGCACCGAAACGATGTCGCTGATGAACCAGATGATGGGCAACAAGATCGCGATGAACCCGGCGATCTTCGAGAAGGAGGAGAACTACGCGATCGCCTTCGGCATGGGACTGACCGCAGAGAAGGTCGCCGCGCAATGGAAGATTTCGCGCGAGGACCAGGATGCCTTCGCGGTTGCGTCGCATCAGAAAGCCGTCGCGGCGATCGAGGCCGGACATTTCAAGGCCGAGATCTCGCCGTACGCGGTCAAGGCGCACGTGCCGAACCTGAAGCGCGGCGAGGTGACGATCAAGGAATACGTCGCCGATACCGACGAAGGCCCCCGCCCGGATTCGTCGCTGGAGAAGCTCTCCAGGTTGAAGCCGGTTTTCGCGGCGCGCGGCTCGGTCACGGCGGGGAACAGCTCGCAGATGTCGGACGGCTCGGCCGCCGTGCTGCTCGTCTCGGAGAAGATCCTCAAGCAGTTCAACCTGAAGCCGCTGGCGCGCTTCGCCGGCTTTTCGGTCGCCGGCGTGCCGCCCGAAATCATGGGCATCGGCCCGATCGAGGCGATTCCGCGCGTGCTCAGGCAAGCCGGCGTCAGCCAGCAGGACGTGGGCTGGGTCGAGCTGAACGAAGCCTTCGCTGCGCAATCACTCGCCGTGATGCGCCAGCTCGATCTCGACCCGGCCAAGGTCAATCCGCTCGGCGGCGCCATCGCGCTCGGTCATCCGCTCGGCGCGACGGGCGCGATCCGCACGGCGACGCTCGTGCACGGCCTGCAACGCACGAAGCAGCGCTACGGCATGGTGACCATGTGCATCGGCACCGGCATGGGCGCCGCCGGACTGTTCGAGGCGATCTTCTGAGCGCCTTGCCGACGTAGTGCGACGCCGGGGAAACCGGCCAATGGCCCCCGGGAAGTGTCTGGCATAATACCGGCCAGACACTACACCCGGGCGCCCGATGGACTTCGCTTTTCCGATCAATCTGAGCTTGCGCGACGCGCTGATTACGCTCGTCGCGTTGCTGGCGCTCTACGTGATCGTTGCTTTCCTGCGCATCCGTAGGCTCAGACGCCTGAAGGCCGTCGAGACACAGATGTCGGCGATGGCGGCGCAGTCCGCCGTGGCTGCCTACTCTGCCGTTCAAGAACCGGAGCTGAGAACCGAGCCGGAATCAGCCCGGCCTGACCGCGAGAAGCGTGCGCCCGAGCCTCTGGCCGCTCCGTCCGACGCCGCATTCCCGTGGAACGAGCCGCCCGGTGAAACCGCCTTGCAGCGTCAGGTGGCCTTGCTGGAAAGCGAAGTCGCGCAACTGCGCAAGGAAGTCGGCGGATTGCGCGCCGAAGTGCTGATGTTGCGCGAGGAGCAGCAGCGGGTGATGGATGTTGCGGCCGAGTTACCCGAAGCCGAGGTCGTCGAAGAGCCGGTGGAGGTTGCCTCGAACGTCTCGCCGCTCTACAACGAGGCGATGCAGTTCGCGCTGCAGGGCCTGGACGCCGCAGCGATTTCACAGAGTTGCGGGATTTCGCGGGCGGAGGCCGAACTCGTCGTGGCCTTGGTACGCAATCGGGAAATCTGAGTCTTTGTTCGACTGAAACAGGCAGGGGAAGATCATGGCAAGCAGCCAGACCGACAAGAACGAGAAGAACGACCAGGCAGGCGCAACGGACGACACGACCGAGATCAAGCACAAGCTCGCGATGCGCATGGCGTTCGCCGGCGTGATGATCGTCGCGCTGCTTGGGGGCTTGGCGCTCTTCGACTACTACAGCGCGCAGCCGGAACCCGAAGTGGCCGCGCCGCCGCAGTTCACCGAGCCCGTGCCGGTGGCGAAGAAGATGGTGACGCAGCCGGTAACGCCGCCAGTCGCCGCGCCGGAAGCGGTGGCGCCCGCCGAATCAAAACCCGTTGAGCCTGAGGCGACCAGCGCGCCCGTCGACAAGCATGCGCCGCGTATCGATACGCCACCGCCACCCGTGGTGGCCGCACAGCCGAGTGCTCCGCGCAAACAATCGGCGCCAGGTCGCGCCGCCAGCCTGGTGTCGACAGCGGTGCCGGTTGCGCCCGCACAAGCGGCAGAGGCGGGCGCGCCGCCAACGCCGGTGACGCCCGCTCCGAGCGAGTCAGCAGCCAGTCCTGCGACTCCGCCGGCGCCGACACCGCCCCGGCTGTTCTCAGGCTACGCGGTGCAGGCTGGCGTGTTTGCCGATCCGCGTCGCGCCGAGGAATTGCAGAGCCGGCTGGCACAGGAAGGCATCCCGGCAACGATCGAAGCGCGCGTCCAGGTGGGCCCGTTCAAGACGCGCGCCGAGGCCGACGCGGCGCGCGCCAGGCTGACCGCGCTGGGTATCGAAAGTGTGCTGCTGCCACCCAAGGGCGCGAAGCGGTAGCGGACC
>RRZT011047223.1_pt1 | contig 13038 bp, 12 predicted proteins | sample 2165551 | NCBI WGS metagenome assembly RRZT01 (sample SAMN10456910, study PRJNA506462) | wastewater metagenome | biome: wastewater; feature: sludge; material: wastewater sludge; isolation source: wastewater sludge with Escherichia coli K12::gfp cells carrying plasmid... | place: USA: Moscow, Idaho... | reverse complement strand
GTAATCATTTGAAATAATTTTATAATCTGATTTAAAATGATCACCAACAGATCCTGTACCAGAAAATATATCTGCAAATATATTACCTTCAATTTTATATTTTTTAATAATACTTTCTATGAAATTCAAAAGTTTTGTTTTATTTCCCAAATATCTCATATATTACCTTTAATATTTTTATAATATATTTTATAATAATATACATTAATTTATAATAAAATACTGTACAAAATAGGTTGTTAAATATGCTCAAAAAATCACCAAAAATTGGTCGTCCAAAGAAAACAAAAGAAATGAAAAAAAGTGAAAAAGTATTTGTAAATTTAACTATTAATGAAAAGAAAAAATTAGAACTTAGAGCAATGAAAGAAAATCTATCTTTTTCTCAGTTGTGTCATAAAGCATTAAGAGGTATGAAATACATTTAAATATATAAAAAATTATTATTTTAATTAATTGAATAAATTTCCGTTTACTTTTTTTGGGGTTATTCTACTGGTAAAAAATAATAAGAATCTAATAAATGTGTTTTTAATATATAAGTGATAGTATCTATACTATTCAAAATCATCCACCATTTTTTCTAAAGTTTATAAATGTTTTGACTTATCATAATTTTTTATTAATTCATAATTTATTCTTTTTATCTCAAATTATTTTATATATATAGTACAATAATAATTACAATTATTTAGTAAAAATAAAAAAGGAAATTTAAGAATGACACTCAGATATAAAATAGGTTGTACAATTTGCAATCAAAAATATTTAATGCGTATATCAGTTGGACACAGTGAGAAACAAAGCCATATAATTGAATGCAATGAATGTAAAACTAATATGTCTTTAGAATTGTTGGTTAATTTTCAAAAAGTATCTAGTACATTAAATTGCATAGATAACTGTGAAAAAATAGATTTCGTAGATCATGGTTTTGAAAGTAATGGAGAATATATAATTAGAAATTTACACCCTGAACTGTTAATTCCAAAAGAATTTATTTCAGATGGTGTTTACAATGCTAATGTCTTTGAAGGTGGAAGACTATTTGAAGAACGAAAAAATAAAATTGGTATTATTGAAGAATTAAATCTTAAAATTACAAAGGACTTCATTTCAAATTTAAATAGAATAGAGAGAAATTGGGATATTTTGAAAATAGCTTGGAAAATGAAAAGTAATCAACAATCTCATAAGTTGATAGAAAAACAATTACAAAAATATAAAAGTTCTACCATAAAATCTGATGTTGAATTTGATGAAATAATGTTTGATTTTAACAATACTATTTTATTTCCAGATTTTATTGATTTTACACCGAATTTTTCAAAATATATAAGAGAAATTTTTAAAAACAATAACAAGATGGAGGAGGAATATGTAAAATGCATAAAATATTATAAAGAAAATTTACTGAGCGATAATATCAAAAAGTTCTACGATATTTACTGTGATTTTTTTGAATTATACAATGATTATAAACCATTTCTAACTTATATTACTACATCTCAAGAAGTAAATCATGAGAGTATGGTTTCCTCGGATAATTTTGAAAAAACTAAAATGTTTTATGGAAAATTATTTGAAGCATATACTTCTAATATAAGTTTTATTACTATGTTACATAATATATTTAAAGGTAGAGATTTTGATCAATTAGAAAATATAAGTTTTGAAAATTATTTATATAGTGAAAAAGCTGCTAGAACTGAGAATTTTAAAGATACAAATAAATTTAATTTCTTTCATGAATATATAGATAGTAAATTAAGAAATGCTTCACATCATTGCAATATAGAAATAAAAGATAATATCATAACTTATAAAGCAGGAAAACATTTGAAAGAATATACTATGACTTATACAAAATATCTTGAAATGTGTACACAATTATTTTTAAGATTTGTTATTTTACATCAACTACAAATCTTAAAATATCATGCTTATTTAAAATATAATAGATAATAGTATGATAATAATATGTATAAATAAGTGAGAGTTTAAAATGGTAAATATAACTGAAAATGATATATGGAATAGTATATGTAAAGATTTTAAATTTAAACTAGAGAATAATAAAGGATTAGAGCATTTTGTTATAAATAGATCAAAATTTGAAGGGTGGGTGAAAGTTGAATTAAGTGACTCGTTATATTTATTAGCTGATAAAATAATACCAGAAAAAGATAATATAGATTTAGTCATTAATGATTGTATTGCTATAGAATTAAAAACTACCAATACTAATTATAAAACAAATCTTGTGTTAAATAAATCTAAAAATATTAAAGATAATAGACTTGGAATAATTAAAGATATAAATACACTAAGTAAAAATAGTATGTATAGCATAAAATTAGTTGTATTTATTGTATTTCCATTGGGAAATAACTTTGAGAAAAATTGGATATATCATATGAAATCCATATACAAAGAAGCTGCACCATTTGATTTAAAAACTGAGGATTTTAAATTTAATAATGGGGTTGATGGTAGAATTTATATGGCTGTAATTTTCTAAAGAAATAAGCTTGTTTTTAAATCTTTAATATTAAATACAATAAAATATATTGTTTTAATATAAAAATTAATATTTACATGTAAATAATATTATTGTAAACTGGACACTCAAATAGATATAATCTTGTTATAATAGGAGAAATAGTGAAACTTACTATAAAAAATGTCAAACCGATTATTGAAACAGATATCACTGTAAAAGAATTGACTATAATTGTTGGGATGAATAATACTGGTAAATCATTATTTGCTCATGCAATACATGCATTGTATAATGAAGATTTAAATTATTCGATATTCATAGATTTTTTTAAAACGAATCCATATATGATAAATCTATATAATAATTTTATTAAAAGAAGAACTAGTGAGTATATCTTTACGAGAGAAGAGCTATTAAAAATTTCAGTTTTAATAACTGAATATTGTAAGTCTCATGAAGTAGCTAAACAAATTTATAATTTCATATTTTCATCTGATGTATTTCAAGAAGACATGATGATCTGTCGAGATTTAATGCCTGGAAATGAAGAAGATCTCAATAAATTGGATCATCAATTTAGTTATTTCTTCGAAGAAGTAGGCAATAAAAAGTTTATATTAATCTCTAAAAAGAAAAATTCATATACTATAGAATTTTCTATTTCCCAAGATACTTATGAAAATGATTGTAAAAGTGGAATATTCTTACACAAGTCAGTAAGGTTTGAATTTGCGGATTTTTTTGCAAGAATATTTTCGAAGCTTTCTTTGTTTAGTAAAAAAACAATTGCTTTTCCATCGGAACGATCTGGTTTAACATTGATGAAAGATAATTTAAATTATTTTCCAAATAAAATGACTGAATGTTATGTTGAGTTTCTAAATCAAACTATTGATACTTCTAAAAAATCTGAAGATAAATATTATAAAGTTGCGGAATATATTGAAGAAAATATTTTATTTGGGAGATTAAATTTTGATCCAAATAAAAATATATATTTTAATGATTTTAATAATACTACAGATAATATTTTTATGAATAGAGTTTCTTCATCAGTTCGAGAATTAGCGGCTTTTACTATTTATCTAAAGTTTCTGGTAAAAGCAAATGATACAATCATTATAGATGAACCAGAATTATCTCTTCATCCTGATGCTGTAAGATATTTAGCTAGAGCTATTGTTTCTTTGGTTAATAAGAAATTAAATTTTATAATAATAACTCATAGTGATTATTTTGTTAAAGAAATTAACAACTTGATTCTTCTAAATACTGTGGATTATGAAAAAAATAAAATAATTATTAATGAGAAATTTAATAATAACCAACTTGACAATATTCAGTTATCTTCAAATAAAGTAAGTATGATTTCTTTTTCAAGAGATCAAAATGGAATTAAGAAAGAAGAAATTATTTGTAATGAATATGGATATATAGAACCATTATTTGATAAAACAATTGCAAGAATGAATAAAGATGAAGATTTTATATTTGATCTTAAAGAATTAGAATATGAATGATATTATTAAAACAATTTTTTTTCTAGATCCAAATTGTAATAACAATAGTATAGAATTAAAATGCATAAGATTTGAGAATAAAGATGAAATATCATTTTGTTCTTGGATTTTTCAAAATGTAGATGTACTTTCTTTAAAAATTAATAGTAGAATAATTCACTTACTGGTTTTTGGTAAGGATATGTCTACAAATGATAGAGATGATATATCCAAACAATTTACTAATCAAATTAATGGTAAACAAAATCATATTATCGCAAAATTAGTATGTTTGACACCTGGGGGAACAATTACTAATAAAAAACAATTATCTCACAGAATAAAACAAGAAGAAAAAAGTTTAGATTATTACAAATCAGATATTATTGAAAATTTCTTTAAATTTAAGCAAACAGATAAAAAAGCAATTTTAGAAATATCGAATATAGTATCATATTTTAACTGACCGAAACAATTATTTATGTTATTATATTATCAATTTTTATTTGATGTTAATAGAGTAATTTTTAATAAAAACTACTGTAAAATTTCTGAAAAAAGGCACTTATACTATGAAAAATTTATTATCAATTTATATTGAATCTAACAATTCACCTCAAAATAAATTGGGGCAGATAATGAATAAACAATATAGGGGTATTGGGTTTTTTGATATCTATATTTTAGATTTAATTGAAAAATATAACATTACTCAAGAACCTGTTAATGTTAATTTCAGAAAGCTTGTACCTAAAATTGTAAATTTAGATAGATATACACATTTCATCCATTCTTATCCAGCTAAGCTTTTGCAACAGATACCTTATTTCTTTTTAAATAATAATATTTTTTCTAATGAAAATGATATTGTACTAGATCCATTTTGCGGAACTGGAACTGTACTATTAGAGGCTTCTCTTTCAAATAGAAATGCTATAGGAATAGATATTAATCCTTTAGCTTCTTTAATAGCTAAAGTAAAGACTTCAAAAATAGATATTTTAAAACTTAAGAATGAATTAAAATCTATACAAAATCTTTTTAAAATATATAAAAGTTCTAGAAAAAAGTACTATATACCAAACATATCAAATATAGATTATTGGTATAGTAAAGCGAATAGTAGAAAACTATCTAAAATAAAAGATATTGTTGACCAGATAAAAGATTCAGAAATAAAAGAATTTTATTTAGTAATTTTTTCAATTTGTTGTAAAAAATTTAGCTATTCAGATCCAAGAATTTCAGTTCCAGTTAGAATTAATAAAGATAAATTTATAGAAGGCCATAATCTAAGAGAAGATGCTATAAAGAATTTAACATTTATTAATAAAAGTCAGGTGTTTGAATTTTTTATTGAACAAGCAAAAAAAAATATTTCACGTCTTATTGATTATCAGAATGCTACTATGATGAATCTTAATAAAATAAGTGTATATAATAGTGATATTAAACATTTAGCAAATAATTTAATTAAAAGTAATAGTATTCAATTAATTTTAACGTCTCCACCTTATGTAAGTGCACAGAAGTATATTCGTGCTTCTAGTTTAAGTTTACAATGGTTAGAGTTAAGTAATTCAACTATTTCTGAATTAGATAGAAAATCAATTGGTAGAGAATATTTTCCTAAGAAAGAATATGAGCAACAATCATTTTTAGGAATTGAAGAAATAGATGAAATATTGTCAAAAATTTATGAAAAAAATAAATTGAGATCATATATTACATGTAAATATTTAGAAGAAATGCAAGAATCATTTAAATATTATTATGAATTATTAAAAAATAATGGATATTTTATTATGGTAATTGGAAATAATACGATAGTTGGTTATGAATTTATGACACATGAATATTTAATAAATATTGCCAAAAGAATAGGGTTTTCAGTAGAATTAATACTAATTGATGATATTAAATCAAGAGGTCTTATGACAAAAAGAAATAAGACGGCAAGTATTATTTCTAGAGAATATTTAGTTGTATTTAAAAAGGATTAATTTTGGGTAAGTTTGAAGTTGAAGATTATGAAAAATTAAAAATCAATTATGAAAATAAAATACAATTTCTATCTGAATGGTTATGGGAAAATAAACCAAAACAACCCGAAATAATAGAATGGTTAGATAATTTTGATTCTATAAATAGTGAACGTGAGAGATTAAATTCTTTGCACCAACTCAGTTATTTTATGTCCTTTGAATTAAGAGAAATTAGAGAAATGCTTAAATCATTATTTAGAGACCATTTTATAAAACCTTTAATTCAGGAAATTAAAAAAAGTGGGATTAGTAATCTATATGATATTAATATTGAAGTTGATAAGCAAATAAAAAAAACACGCTTTATAGGATTAGGTAATTCTTCAGAAAGTAGTTGTTTAATGCTTTATTTCTTTAGACAAGAAAATGGTTTAAGTAAAGATCATTTTATAAATGCATCTCAAATATTTGAAAGAGGAGATGATGGTAAAGTAGTTAGTTTAAGAAAGCATGGAAATGAAGTTGTTAAAGAAGAAATTTTACATTATGTTTTTATGGATGATTTTTCTGGAAGTGGTTCACAAGCTTATGACTATTTTATTGATAATGGATGTAAAATGATTTTCAATTTAAATTCTGATGCTAAAGTTTACTATTTCACATTATTTAGTACAACAGAATCAAATATTAAACTTCATTCTTTTGATCCAAAAATTAAACTTCGTTCTATTTTTGAACTTGATGAAACTTATAAAGTTTTTGGAGAAAATTCAAGATATTATACAAAATATAGTGATGAAAAAATATTTGCTAAAGAAGTGTGTAAAAATTATAAAGATAGATACTCTCAACCAGATTATTTATGTGGTTGGAGAGATGGACAATTACTTTTACGTTTTTTTTACAATACACCAGATAATACTTTGCCATCTTTCTGGACAAAAACAGATACATGGAAACCTATATTTAAAAGATATGATAAAATTTATAATTAAAAGGCTAATTTAATGAATATTAATCCATTTCATGAAACAAAAGCAAGTTTTTTAGATGTCCCTGAAATTATTGATACATGGGTAGAATTAGGGAATAGTACATTTATAGATTCTGTAATGATTCCAGATTCATCAATGCCAATTAGAATATTTGGGGGTAAAGGTACTGGTAAAACACATATTCTAAGATTTTTTTCATTTCAGTCTCAACTTTTAAATGCAGAAAAAAGTGGTATAAGTATTGTTGAACAAATTCAAAAAGATAAATATATAGGTGTATATATAGAAGCTAATAGTTTAGAAGTTAATCGTTTTTCTGGATGTGGATATAGTGAAGAAGAATGGGAAAAAACATTTTATTATTATTTTAATCTTGAATTAATAGAAAAAGTGTTAAAAAAATTAAATAAAATGGATGAAATATCTAAAGTTAATTATAACTTTTTAAATCTTTCTGAATATTTTTTTGATGAAGAAACTTTAATAAAGTTTAAGACTATAACAGATATTTATTTATATATTAGAAAAGAACGTAAGAATATAGATTCTCAAATTGGAGATTTGAGTACTCCAGGTAAAAAAACAGAATTAAATATAAAACCATTATTTAAATTAGAAAACTTATTTAAAGATATAGTAAGTGAGATTATTAAAATGATCCCACAATTAAGAAATATTAAAATCCTTTATATAATTGATGAAATAGAAAATTTTTCCATTAAACAGCAACAATATATAAATACTCTGGTAAGACATATTGGTGGTTCAGGTAATGTAAGTATAAGACTAGCAGGAAGACTATATGGACAAAAAACAAATGATACACTTGATGCAGGACAAAAATTGCTTGAGAATTCAGAAGTAAAAACAATTTATTTGGAAGAAGTACTTAAACCTAATTTTGATTTATTTGCAAAAAAATTGTATGAAAAACGTATTGAATTGGCTACAAAAGGTAAAATTAAAGTAGATTTTGCAGAGACTCTTCAAAAAAGAATAGAATGTAATAAAAATATTCTAGATCAATTAATTGCTAGACATGATGGGAAAGTTCGTAAAAGTATTTCAAAATTAAAAGAGAATCTAAAAAAGTATAAACAATATAATTCTAAAGAAATCGATATCATTTTATCAAATATAAGGTGTGATGAAGATTGGTTAGCTGAAAAGATTAATATATATTTACTTTTTCAAGATTGGGGAAAAGACTTAATTAAGCAAAGTGAAGAAATAAAATTATCTTATAAAAATTATAAAAATGGTAATCCTGAAAATATCCATAAAAATGCGTTTGATAAGTATGGATTAGATATGAAATATCAACTTTTTAGAAGTTACGGAAAATCGTTATCATATAGTGGTTATGATAATATTCTTAAAATGTCAAATAATAATCCTCGTATTTTTTTATCTATTTTGGGTAACTTATTTAGTACATGTGCATTTAATGGAATTGATTTATTAACTGAAAAAATAATTCCTTGTTGTATACAAGATAAAGCTTTAATAAAATCATCAAGTTGGTTTTGGGATAATTTTACTACTGAAGTTAAAGATGCACAAGTTTTGAAAGCATTAATAAGTTTATGTGAATTCTTCAGATCTTATAGACGAGCAGATAAACCTATAGAAAAGAATGCAATAATTTTTAGTTATAAAGAAAGTGACTTAATGGAACTTCAATACATTATTGATATTGCAATAGATAATTCGTTGTTAATTGATAAAGGTAGAAGAAAAGATCGAAATACTGGTCAATTTAAAAGAAATTTAAGAGTTCACCCTATGTTATCTCCAGAATGGGAATTACCTGTAGGAGGAGGTGGAACTGTAGATTTAAGTAAAGAAACATTATATGGGATATTTGTAAATAAAGATAATTTAGATCTTAAGAGCTATTATAGAGAAAATTTACAATCATTAGAGGTTCCTTTTAAAAAAATTTATGAGGAGCCTATTCAATATAAAAAACAAAATATAAAATCTGTTCAAAGAGAATTTGATTTCAAGGAAAATCACAATGATTAGTAAATATGATACATTTTACTATAAAAGTTTTAAAGAAGTCAGAAGTATTTTAGATTCTGAAGAGGAGTATAATTTATTTATTTCTGCGTATAATAAAGAAGAAATGGTTTGTAAAGTTTTTCAAGAAATACAAGCAGAAAAAAAAATATGGCTTTTATTTTCTGATTATAGTTTAAATAAAAGAGATATTAATCATGATTCAAACTATATTTTTTCTCTAGAGCAAGAAATGAAAGATACAAGATTAGAAATGAATTTTATAAATAAATTCATAGAAGAATATAATTTAATAGAAAATTATAGAGATAAGAAAATAGCTATTGATATTACAGGTTTTGTTAAGCCATATATGTTTTATTTAATATTAGTTTTAAAAAATAATGGATTTAATAAATTTGATATAATATATACAGAACCAAATGGATATTCAAATCATGAAGATACTAAATTTTCTAATGATTCTGCTACTTCTACTAGAAGTATAAATGGATATGATACTAAATCTGATCAAAACAAGGATGATTTATTAATCATTAATGCTGGATATGACTATACTTTAGTAAGTAGAATAGCTGAGAATAAAAAAAATATTAAGAATAACAAGATTTTAATAGGTTTTCCTTCTTTACAGCCAATAATGTATCAAGAAAATATTTTAAATTTTAGAAAAGTTGCTGAGGAATTAAGTATAAATGCCATTGATTTTAATCCCTTATTTGCACCAGCTAATGATCCCTTTGAAACGGCAAAAGTTATTGATAAATATGTAGAAGAATATATACTTAGTCATAAGGATATAAGTACAATATATTTAGCTCCTTTAGCAACTAAAGCTCAAGCACTTGGTATCCAGCTTTTTACAATTTATGAAAAAGAAAAATATGAATCAAAAGGAATTGATCTAAAAATCATTTATCCTTTTACTAATGGTTATTCAAAAGATTCTGGTAAAAATTTGTTTAGAATTAATAAATATATTTTAGAATTTTAATGTAATTTCTTTAATTTTAAAATAGATTATTTTTGGTAAATAAAATTTATTTTTACAGCACCAGAAATAATAATTATCATTTATGTTAAAAGTATTTTTAATATTTAAATATATATTTTTTGGAATTTTAATTCTATGAAAATATTCTAAAGAAATATTGATTAATCTTTTTTGTTGAAGAATAGTTAATTTTTCTTTCTTTAGTAAGTAAATCAATCTCAATTGTAATTGTTTTTTTCTTGAAGTGCTAGATTTTAATGTGTAAGTTAAGTTTTTAATTGATGATAAATTGTAGTTAAATTTTTTATTTAAGTAATTAATGAAACCTGTTAAAGAACTTTTTTGACCAGGATAAATCCATAGATAACCATCAATTATATTATCATTTAATTTTGAAATATTAAAGTGTTTCTTGTATTCAAGTAATTTTATTGCAGGGGTTAATGCTAATCTTATTGATCGTTTAGTTGTTTTATTTGATAAATATTTTTTTTCTAAAAATTTATAGTAACTATTTATAATTAGATAATCAGAAGAATTTTTATTAAAATGATTTAAATATGAATCTATAATATTTAGATTAGAATGTAGTTCTTTTATTTTTTCATCAATTTCTATTACTTTATATTCATTTAGAAAAATTATTACTAGAAGATATTTCCTTGTAACCGAAACTTTAAAATATTCTAATAAATTAATATAAGTAGGAAATTTAAATAGTATATTTGCTAATAAATCAATTTTATAGAAAAAAATAAAATATTTTTGAATAAAATTAGAGCTGTATTCAATGCCTTTTCTTTTTGTTAACCACCAAGTGAATTGTTTAAAATAATTATTTGTAAATTTAGATAGAAATAAATTTAAAATAGAAATTTTTTTTGATAGACGATTAAAACAAGAACATTTGTGGCAAATTCTTCCTCTTCCTGCAGGGAATGTATTTTTACAAATTCTACATATTCTATATGGTTCTGTAAAACATTTTTTACAAATAGGTTTATTATCTTTTGAATATGTAAATGTCAATGAGTGTCTTCTACATAAAATACAAATATCTAAAGATTTTCTATAGCAGTTATCACAAAGTAATATAATTTCATTATTTAAATTTCTATTAAAAATATTCTTTTTAGAATAATTACATTGCGAACAAATCTTTTTCATTTTAAAAATTCTTCAAGTTCATACATTAATATATCAACTTCTTCTTTAGATTTGGGCTGAATCTTTTTATATTTAGTTTTTTTATTTTGAAAAGTTTCTTTTATTTTCAAATTTTTTGATAAATATTTGATAGTAGAAGATTCTGGTATAGCTGAATTTGAACCTAAAAATTGCTTATAAGTAACCTTTGATATCATTAAAAAATTTTCTAATAATTTAATATCCATTTTTAGAAATTTAGAAGTAATTTTCATTAATTTCATTCTTTTCTCAGACTCTAAAATATCAAAATATAAAGTTACTTTATTTTTAAATAATACATTATCATTTAATGTAAATTCCTCTTTAAGTAGGTTAATGATTCTTTTATTTTTTTGAATAGAGAGTATAAAATTTAAAAAAGTTCGAATAGTATAAAATAATTCAAATAAATTTTTATCTAATATATTATAATTGGATTTTATTATTTGTTTCTCTTTTAGACAATTATTTAAATATATTTGTAGTTCTAGAGATTCATAATAAATATTTTCATCTGAAATATCTAAGCTCAAATCATGACTACAATAAGTACAAATATTAAAAATATCATCAAAATTTTTTAGATTTGGTGAAAATTGATGATTACATTTTGGGCATTTATTTTGTAAGAGCTGATTATGAACAGGACAAATTACATTCCAAGATAATCTGTTAAATACATGAAAAATTGTATTTTCTTCCTTTAAACATTTTGAACAAAATTGTAAACCATTAGTTTTAATTGTATATCTAGCTCCATTAGGAATTAGCCATTTCCATTTGCTTGAAGAGTCAAATGCTTCTTTTGATAAAGTTGATAAGTAGTTTTTTATGGTTAATTTTTCTATAATTTTTGAATCAATATCTGTATATTCTGCTAATTGTTGAATATCTTTTTTTTTCTAATAATCTATCTATATCATTAAGTATTAATTTAGAGCTATCAAATAAAAAATTAGATAGAGCACCAATATTTGATCCATTGCTATGTGATAATCTTAATATCCATGAACTTATTAATTCATGCTCTTTAGGAAAAACTTTAACGACTAGCATAGCTTTTAGGATTAATTACTTTAGCTTCTTTTAGATAAATGAATTTTTCTATAATATCTAATGTGATTTCTTCAATATCATTAAGAATTGCATATTCTGCACATGCAATTAATATTTTATGTAAATGCCCTAAATTGCCTTGTGATAAATCATATAAAAGTGTTGCTTTTTCTTTTGAAGCTAAATTTGAAGGTTTTTTTAATGGAATTCTTTTTTCAAAGCTTTTTAATAAACCTCTAAAATCATTATCTAATTCCCATCTATCTATTTTAATAATATCAAATCTACTAACATGCTGAGGATCACTATATAAAATAGTTGCTGCTGCTTTTGTACCAACTCCAATTATTGGTATTTTTAGTTCATTGCTTAAATTTTTAATAGTATCCATTATAATTTTTTGTTTCAGAGGGCTACCTGTTAAGATGTTATGTATTTCATCAAAAATAATAGTTTTAACTTGAGAAAGCTTTAATAGATGAATGGCTTGCTGTTTTAGTTTTAATTTAGAGTGCGTAATTCTATAAGGTGCCCAAAATTGATCTAGAATTTTTACATAGAATTCTTTTTCATCTGAATTTTGTATATCTACATATATTATTGGTTTTATAGTTTTTATTTCATCATTTAATTCAATTTGAATATCGGGATACATTTCATGAAATTTTTTTGCTATTGTTGTTTTGCCCATATTTGGTTCAGCAATAATTAGTAAATTTTGCATCCTATGTTTTTTAGGTTTATTCATATAATTTGACATTATTTGCAATAATTCTTTTGCTTTTGGGTAACT
>RRZT011929909.1_pt1 | contig 13039 bp, 8 predicted proteins | sample 2165551 | NCBI WGS metagenome assembly RRZT01 (sample SAMN10456910, study PRJNA506462) | wastewater metagenome | biome: wastewater; feature: sludge; material: wastewater sludge; isolation source: wastewater sludge with Escherichia coli K12::gfp cells carrying plasmid... | place: USA: Moscow, Idaho ... | reverse complement strand
TCAAATACCAACGAACACATAGCATAACAATTTCTGTTTGAAAATGTTTCCATTTGAATAAGTTTTGTGTCATTGATATCTCCCTTGTTTAGAATTTTAATTGATTATATCATATTAATTTTATTTTTGCACCAGAACCGAGATTAAAACAACGAAAGAAATAATTGAAAAGAGAAAAAATATTTCTAGCACGCTAGAAAAAAAATCTGATGAAATTCAAGAAGCTGAAATTATAGAAGAAAAAGTACCATATACTTATGTAAAAAAAATGATATCAGAACTTACAACAAAACTTAAAGATTTAGATACCTTTGCAAAAGAAAATGAAGGTTTAACACAAGAAGAATACAATAAACTTCAAGAAATAATAAGAATTATGAAATAGCCTGAAAGGGCTATTTTTTTATTAGTGCCTATTAGTGCTCCTTCGTGACAAAAAAATCCATAACTCTTATCTATTACTTCTTAACTACTAATTTCTAATTGATTTTTCATTTTACATTCTCCATTATACATTTTTCCCTATTTTGTAAGCTTTTTGTAACACTTATATGCTATCCTGTAAATAATTAATAAAATCACAACTTTTCCTTTGAAATAGAAAGTTAAAAGGGGTATAATTATACTAATGTTTTATAGAGATTAACATTATGGGGGAAACGCAGATGTCAATAACAGCATACCATTCAAAGTATTTTGCACATGAATTAACTCTTAAATCAAATAATAAATTGAATAATCTTTCAAAATCAATATTTGATGCACAGATAGACATAAATCCTCACCAAATAGAGGCTGCTCTTTTTGCTCTTAATTCTCCTTTTTCCAAAGGAGTACTTTTGGCAGATGAAGTTGGTTTGGGTAAGACTATTGAAGCGGGACTAATTCTTTGTCAGTATTGGGTTGAAAGGAAAAGGAATATACTGATAGTTTGTCCTTCTTCTCTTAGAAAACAATGGCAAAATGAATTATTAGATAAGTTTAATCTACCTAGTGTTATAATGGAAACATCTGTTTATAAAAAACAAAAAAAAGAAGGAATTAAAAATCCATTTTTACAAGAGGGAATAATTATCATATCTTATCCTTTTGCTTCAAAAATGAAAGATGAAATTAAGTTAATACCTTGGCATTTAGCAGTTATTGACGAGGCACATAAATTAAGAAATGTATATAAACCAAAAAGTAAGACATCACAGGGGATAAAATGGTGCTTAGAAGATGTTAAGAAAATTCTTTTAACAGCTACCCCAATTCAAAATAATCTGATGGAACTTTATGGTTTATCTCAAATAATAGATGAATTTACTTTTGGAGATATACAATCTTTTAGAAATAACTTCATAAGGAATGAAGATTATGAAGAGTTAAAAGAAAGAATGAAATTTTTTGTAAATAGAACCTTGAGAAAAGATGTAAAGGCATATATAAATTATACAGAGAGACATACAATCACAAGAAAATTCAGGGCTAATGATGATGAGCAAAGAGTTTATGAAATGATTTCAGATTTTTTGAGTAAAGATAATAAATTTTCAGTTCCTTCTTCTCAAAGCCAGTTAATAACTTTGGTAATTAGAAAAATATTAGCTTCTTCGACAAAATCAGCAAAAGCAACTTTTGAAAAGATATTAGATAGATTATATAAAATTCAAAATGAAAATAAAGTTGAAGATTTGGATTTTGATGATGAAGATTTAATATCTATAATTGAAGAAGAAATGGAAGAGTTTGAATATGAAATGGGAATTGAAAATACAAATATTTCAGAAGAAGTTCTTGATAAAATTCAATTAAAAAAAGAAATAGAAGAAATAAAAACCATTATTGTAGAAATAGAAAAATTAAAAGAAGAAACAAAACCACAAGAGCTATTGTCAGCTTTACAAGATGGATTTGAAAATCTAAAAAAAGTTGGAGCTAATAAAAAAGCTTTGATTTTTACAGAAAATAAAAGAACTCAAGAGTTTTTAAAATGCTATCTTGAAGACAATGGATATAAAGATAAGGTAGTACTTTTTAATGGAAGTAATAGTTCCCAAGAAGTAAAAGAAATATATGAAAATTGGCTAGTATCTACAACTAATAAAAGTGAATCCAAGACAGCTAATATAAGAATGGCTTTAGTTGATTACTTTAAAAATTCAGCAGAAATAATGATTGCTACAGAGGCAGGAGCAGAAGGGGTAAATATGCAATTCTGTTCTATGGTAATAAATTATGATTTACCTTGGAATCCTCAAAGAGTAGAACAAAGAATTGGTAGATGCCATAGATATGGACAAAAAAATGATGTTATAGTAATAAACTTTATTAATGAGAGAAATCTTGCAGATGTTAGAGTATATGAGCTTTTATCTGAAAAGTTAAATCTTTTTGATGGAGTACTGGGAGCTTCAGACAGTGTATTAGGCGCAATAACCTCTGGAGTAGATTTTGAGAAAAGAATTTTGGATATTTATAATAGTTGTAGAGACCATATTTCCATTAAAAGAGCTTTTGACAGCATACAAAAGGAATTAGAGGAAGAGATTAAACTAAGCCTTGAGGACACTCACAAGAAGATTTTGGAGAACTTTGACGAAGATGTTCATGACAGGTTAAAGTTAAGAGAGACCCATACTAAAAATAGACTTGGTAAGGTGGAAGAGTTATTCTGGAAAATAATTAAGTTTGAATTATCCAATATTGCCAAATTTAATGATGAAAAATTTGAAGTACTTCTTTCTAAATCTAATGAAAAATATATACTATCTTCAAAAGCAAAAAATATAGATGAAAGCGAAGTAAAAAAACTTAATATAAATTCTGGAATAGGAGAAGAAATATTAAATAAAGCATTATTAAGAGACCTTGCAACAGGGAGTATAATATTTAATATTTCAAACAGAAACAAGAAGATTTCTATAATAGAAAACGAAAAAGAAAATAATGGAGAACTTGTTTTAACCAAAGTTATTATAGATGGAATAGAATATGAAGAGTCTCTATTGTTTAATGGTTATATAAAAAGGGCTGGTAAATGGTATACTATAGACAATGAGTTTTGTAATAAACTATTTCAATGTGATGGACAATTAAATCATGAAGATATAAGTTTAGATAATCAAGATAGATTACAAGAAGATGTCAAAATTCATGTTCAAGCCATAGTAAATGAATATGTAGAGAAGCATGATAAAGAATTTGCTCAACAAGAGGAGAAACTATATAAGTGGGCAGAGGACTTAGAAAAAGGGATAGAAGAGAAGCTTGAAGAAGTAAAAAATCAGATTAAAAAACTTCAAAGAGATGCAAGAAAAGCTATAAATATGGATGAAAAAGAAAAAATAAATATTGAGATACAAGACCTAGAAAAGGAGAAAAAAAGACAAAGAAAATCCATATTTGAGGCTCAAGATGAGATAGAAGAAAAAAGAGACCAATTATTGGAAACTTTGAAAGAACATAAAAAGTATAATGTAAGTTTTGATGAAATATTCAAAATAAAATTTAAAATAGTGTAGGAGAAAAAATGACTAAGCTTGAAGAATTTAAAAGTAAATTACAAGAAATGTTTGAAATAGATAAAGCTGATTTAGACTTTGGAATATATAGAATAATGAACCAAAAAAGAGATGCAATAAACAAATTTATGAGTAACTTAGAAGAAGATGTTACTAAAGAGCTTAGTGCTTTGAAAAAGTCGGGAGCAGAAGAATTAAAGAAAGAGCTTGAAGAAAAGATTAAACAAATACAAGAATTAGGATACAATCCTGATGAAAATCCAAAAGTTATTGAGTTAAGAAATAGAATAAAAGGAAATGTTGATATAGTAACTATAGAGAGTGAAGTATATTCTCATTTGACTAATTTTTTCGGTAGATACTATAGTGAAGGGGATTTTATATCTCAAAGAAGGTATAAAGACGGAGTTTATGCACTTCCTTATGAAGGAGAAGAGGTAAAACTTCATTGGGCAAATCATGACCAATATTATATAAAAACCAGTGAAAATTTTAATAATTATATAGTTACTTTGGATGAAACTAAAAAACTTCATTTCCATATAGTAGAGGCTTCAACTGAAAAGAATAATAATAAAGAAGCCGAAGGAAAAGAAAGAAGATTTTTTCTTTTGGAAGAAAATCCAGTGGAAATTGTAGAAAATGAAGTAATTATTAAATTTGAATATAATTTAAGCAAAGAAAAACAAGATAAATTAAATATAGATTCAGCAAACACAGTTCTATCAATTATTGAAAAAGAAAATAAGGAACTTTTTGACCTATTATCAAAAGAAAAATTAAATAGCGAAGGAAAATCTTATAAGAAAAAGCTTAGTAGATTAGAGTATGAACTAAATAATTATACTTCAAAAAATTCTTTTGACTATTTCATTCATAAAGATTTAGGAGGATTTTTAAGAAGAGAATTAGATTTTTATATTAAAAATGAAGTTATGTTTTTGGATGACCTTGATGAAGAAAAAATAAAAAACTCTATATCAAAAGTAAGAACCATAAAAACTATAGGACATAAAATAATTCAAATGCTTGAGCAAATAGAAAATTTCCAAAAGAAACTGTGGGAAAAGAAAAAATTTGTAGTTGAAACAAATTATTGCTTCACTCTTGATAAGATATTTGAAAAATTTGAAGAGGAAGAGCAGAAAGATATAATAGATGAAGTTCTTTCTAATGTTGACCAATTGGACGAATGGAAAGAAATGTATGATTTTGATATTGAGGAAGAATTAAAAAATATCAATAAACAAGATGGTTTATTTAAAAATGAATATAGTGATTTTGAACTCTTAAAGCAAAATGATAAGTTAGTAATAGATACTAAGTATTTTTCTATAGATTTTAAAGAAAAAATTATTTCTGCATTTGAGAAACTAGAAGAAGAACTAAACGGAACTCTTATTCATAGTGAAAATTTTCAAGCTTTAGGCTTATTGCAAGAAAAGTATAAAGAGAAGATTAAGTGTGTTTATATAGACCCACCTTACAATACAACAGAGAATGCATTTGTTTATAAGAATATGTATAAACATTCATCTTGGATATCGATGATGTTTGATAGAGTTGAGATGAGCAAGAATATAATATCTAATAATGGAATATGTTCAGTGGCGATAGATGACACAGAATCAAGTATTTTAAAGATAATTTTGGATAATATATTTGATTATAAAAACTATGTTTCAACTATTGCAGTAGAAGTTAATCCAGCGGGTCAAAACTTAAAACCTAATAGTCCTGCATGTTCTCATGATTACTTTCATACTTATGCAAAAAACATTGAATTAATGGAAATGTTTTTAAGGGGCTTAACTACTGAAGAAACAAAAATGTATAAAGAAAGTGATGAAAAAGGGAAATTTTTATGGGATAATTTACGTAGAAGAGGAGGGAATTCTAGACCATCAGACCGTCCTAAACAATGGTTTCCTCTATATGTTAATCTTGAAAAGAAAATTGTTGATGTTGAAAAATTTGATGATTCTATAGAGGTTTGGCCTATTGACCCAAAAGGAGAAAATAGAATATGGAGAAATAATTATGATGGAGTCAAAAGGGATGTTTTGTTGGGTGAAATTTCTGTAACTGAAAAAAATGGGAGAATAGAAGTTATAAAAAAAACAAGAATCCCAGAGGGGAAAAAACCAAAAACAATGTGGTATGAATCTATATATTCAGCTACATCTTATGGTACAAAATTATTATTAGATATATTAGGAAATCAAATTTTTAGTTATCCAAAATCGATTAATTTAGTAAAAGATGCTTTAAGATTTTGGGTTACAAATAATGATTATGTTATTGATTTTTTTTCAGGTTCTGGAACAACAGGTCATGCAGTAGTAGATTTAAATCGCGAAGATGATGGAAATAGAAAATATATTCTTGTAGAGATGGGAGAATACTTTGATTCAGCCACAAAACCAAGAATTAAAAAAATTATTTATTCAAAAGATTGGAAAAATGGAAAGCCTTTAAGTAGAAATGGAATATCTCAAATTTTCAAATACATTAAACTGGAGCAATATGAAGATACTTTAAATAATTTAACGATTAAAAAAGTACAACAAACAACATTAAGTGATGGATCTTTTGAAAATGAATATATGCTAAATTATATGATGGAGTTTGAGACTAAAGATAGTCCTTCTCTTCTAAATATAGATATGTTTAAGAATCCCTTTGAATATAAAATGAAGATTATTGAAAAAGATGAAATAAAAAATAAAAATATAGATTTAGTAGAGACCTTTAATTATTTACTTGGTATTGATATTTTAAGCAATACAACAAAAAGAAACTTCACATTCATTGATGGAAAAATCAAAGAAGATAAACAAGGAACTTTTGCAATAAAAGAAATAATTGGAGTAGATAGAGAAGGCAATAAAAATCTAATTATTTGGAGAAGTATATCCTCTGATTTAGTAACAGATAATAAATTCCTAGAAGAGTACTTTAGAAAAATGAGAATTTCTACCTTAGATATGGAATATGACTATATTTATATCAATGGAGATAATACTCTACAAAACATAAGAAAAGACAGTGAAAACTGGAAAGTAATTTTAACAGAAGAAAAATTTAAAAAACTTATGTTTGACGAGAAAGTATTATAGGAGGATTTATGGCAGTTACAAAAAAACAGAAAAAAACCTTAGATTTTGATAAAGGTTTAGTACTTTTCAAATATATGCTTTCTCTATTTAATGTTAAAGAGTTTGGAGAGTTAAAACTACACTTTGTAAGTGAAGACCTTGAAAGAATAGATGATGATGGTAAGAGTGCATTTATAAAAAAAATAACTATAGAAAAGCTTTATAATAACTCCCTTACCGAGCATTTATTATTTAAGTATGATGAAAATATAATAAAACATACCAAAAGAATTAATGAAAAAAGAAACAAAAAAATATCTTGGAAGTATTTTCAGTATTTAACTTTGTTATTTACTGAAATTTACCTTGATAGATTTTTTGGTGATAGAGAAAAACTAATGGAAGACTTAAATAGTTTTCTAATAGAATTTTTAAAAGAAAATGATTTAGGCGAAAATACTTTTTCTCCATACACTATAAATGAACTAGATAAACTAGCTTATTGGAACGCTACAGGGTCAGGAAAAACTTTGATTTTGCATATGAATATTCTTCAATATAATCATTATATGAATGAGTATATGGATATGAAGTCTCTGAAAGAAGAAAAGTATAAAGTAAATAAAATAATTCTTCTAACACCAAATGAAGGACTTTCTCTACAACATTTACAAGAGTTGCATCAGTCAAATATTCCTGCTGAAATATTTAAAGATGGAATGAAATTTTCCAATCAAAGAGAAGTAGAAATTATTGATATTCATAAAATCAAAAAAGATAAGTCTTCAAGTGGAGGAAAAACCTTTGATATATCTTCCTTTGGTAAAAATAATTTATTATTAGTAGATGAAGGACATAGAGGTTCCAGTGGAAAAGAATGGAAAGATATAAGAAATAAAGTATCTGAAGATGGTTTTGTATTTGAATATTCTGCAACTTTTGGTCAAGCTATAAAAGAAGGGGATGAAGACCTAAAAGAAGAGTACTCAAAAAGTATCTTGTTTGATTATTCATACAAGTATTTTTATAGAGATTATTATGGAAAAGACTATAGTATCCTAAATATTAGCGAAGATAAAGATGAATATAAAAAGCAAATTTATTTAATAGGGTCTATCCTATGCTTCTATCAACAAATAAAACTCTATAAAAGTAATGATACTTTCAATAAAGAATTTAATATTGAAAAACCTTTAATGTTATTTGTAGGACAAACAGTTAATAAAGGAACTAAGGCATCTTCACAGGAAACATCAGATGTATTGGATATTTTACTATTTTTAAATTATTTTGTAAAAAATGAAAAAGATGTTTGTTCAAAAATGGAAGGTATATTTAAGGGTGAAAGTGGCTTCCATAACTCTAAGGGAGCAGATATATTTGTAAATAGATTATCATTATTAAATAAGGATAAAGCTAAAATAAAAGAACTTTATTTAGACATCATTAAAGAAGTCTTTAACTCAAATATCTCTGGAGCAGAACTTCATATTGAAAATATCAAAAAAGCTGATGGAGAAATAGGAATTAAGTTTGGAGATAATAAGTATTTTTCTCTAATTAATATTGGAGATACTTCTTCCTTCCTGAAATTATGCGAAGGAGCAGGACTTCATATTGGTTCAAATGATTATGATGAAACCGAGTTTAATAACATTAATCATAAAAATTCGCCTATAAATATCCTAATTGGTTCAAAGAAATTTACAGAAGGATGGTCAAGTTGGAGAGTTAGTTCTATAGGACTTATGAATATAGGGAAAAGTCAAGGTTCTCAAATTATCCAGTTATTTGGAAGGGGAGTAAGACTTAAAGGTTGGAATAGTACTTTAAAAAGAAGTAAGGGTCTTCAAAATAGAGACATTTTGGTTCCTGATAAAATTGAGATTTTAGAAACTCTTAATATATTTGGTGTAAAAGCTGATTATATGAGCGATTTTAAGAAATACTTAGAATATGAAAAGTTACCAACAGAGGATATATTTGAAACTTTCAAACTTCCTGTAGTTCATAATAAGGACTATAATAAAAAAATTAAAGTTCTAAAAGTTCGTGGAGATTTAACTTATAAAAAATCAGAAACACCATTATTAAAAAGTACAGATAGTCTTACAGAATTTAAAAAATCAATTCAAGAAAGACCAGTTATTTTAGATTTATATACTAATACAGAAAATTTGGAAAGTATAAAAAAAGACACTATTCAGCAGGTAAAAAAACAAGAAAAAATCTCTAAAGCTTCTTTGGAATTAATTGATATTGATAGAGTATTTTTTGAGATTATAGATTATAAAAATCAAAAGAGCTTGTGGAACTTAAATATAAGTAAAGACAATCTAAAAGAAATTCTTGAAAATAGCGATTGGTATACACTATATTGCCAATTAAACATGGTTAAATTGTCTATTTCTAACTTAAAGAAAATAGAAAATATAGTAACTAGTCTTTTGAAAAAATACATAGATAGATACTATAATTTCCTTAAATCCGATTGGGAAAAAGATAAACTTGTATATGCTTACTTGGAAGATAGTGACGCAAAGAAAAATCTTATAAATGAATATGTCCTAGAAATAAACCAAGAAGAAAAAGAAATTATTGATTATATTTCTAACTTAGAAAAAGAACTTAAAGAAAACAAAATAAAGGATTTTTCTAGCTTTACTTATAAAAAAATTAGTGGAAGTTATGAGATAACAGGAATGAAGGAGCATTTATATAATCCTATTATCCATGTGGCAAAGAAAAATAATTCTATTAAAGTAAAGCCTGTTCACCTAAATGAAGGAGAAATTACCTTTGTAGAAGCACTAAAAGGATATTTAAAAGATACTAATGAAGAAGAGGTTTACCTATTAAGAAATCAAGTGGGAGCTTTAGGATTCTTCCAAGAAGGATATTTTTATCCAGACTTTATCCTTTGGAGAATAAAAGGGGGAAAACAATATATCAACTTCATAGACCCTAAAGGTATACGTGAAGAAGGGAAAAATTCTCCTAAAATAGGACTGCATAAAGCAATTAAAAATTATGAAGCTTTATTATCTAAAAGTGATTCAGAGGTAGTATTAAACTCATTTATCCTTTCTGTAACGCCATTTGGTCAGCTTGAATTTAATTTTGAGTGGACAAGAGAGGAATTTACAGAAAATCATGTGTTATTTATAAATGACAGCATGAGTACCAATGAAAAAATTGAGAGTATAAAATTAATGTTTGAGAATATGAAATAATAAAAACTCCAGGATTGTGCCTGGAGTTTTTGAAGTTATAGTGATTTGAATTGAAAAGGGGATTAAATTGGGTAAAAAATCAAGATTAAAAAAAGAAAATAGAATTGCAAATAGTAATAAAAAAGAAGAGATACCAATATCGACCTTAATAAAAGAAAATGTTCCATGGTTATTCTCAGGATTGGGGTTATCTATAACTAATACAATTTTCAGTTTTTTTTTAGAAAAGTATAGGATGATATATTTAAAGGCTTTATTAATTCTATTAATTCTATCTGTAGTAATAGTCCTTTTGAATAAGAATTTTAGAGACTATTTAAAGACTTCTATAATAACATTAATTAACAAATATAAAGAGAGTAAAACTAATAAAATCATAATTATAACAGGAATAATTTTAATTGTTTTAGTATGGAATAGTGCCAACATTTCTAGAGAGTATAAATTTTTTAGAATAAAACAAATTGAAAAAGAGGCTGATATTGAATTTAATAAGTATAATTTTGAGACAGCTAAAATTCTTTATGAAAAGGCAAAAAAAAATCTGATGAGACAATATTTGATGGTTGGAAAAATAAAAAGAAATTTGTTGATAAGCAAATTTCGATTATTACTATGGAAATATTAAGTAAGGAATTTGTTATAAAAAAGGAATATGAAGAAAAAAAACAAGAGGCTTTTGAACTTTTTAAGAAAGAAGAGTATTTTAAAGCTGTGAGCATTTTGGAACATTTATTGAAGTACCTAAATCAAGATTTTAGTGTAAGTTTAAATTACTATAAACTAAAAATAAACTTAGATTTAGCTTCAAATTATTTACATTTAGTTGATTACAAAAATTCAAGAAGACACATTAATGAGGCTTTTAGATTTTTAAAGGATATTTCACCTAAAGATAATAATTATTATTACTTGAATTTCTCTACCAATTATAGTTATGGATTACTTTTTTTTGAAGAAGGGAAATACAGAGATTCTCTAAGCTATTATTTGAAAGCAAAGGAATTTATAGAAGGTGTAAAAGCAGAAAATATAGAAGCTTATTTGAAATTAATGAATGATATTTCTAATTGTTATGCAAAAATAAGTGATTTTGATTCAGCAGAAAAAATAAGTATTCAAGCAGAAAACTATATTTTAAGTTTTCCAAAGGGAATAGAAAAATATTCTGATAGTTATCAAAATATTTTAGCAACACGAGCACTGCTTTTTAGTCAATTTGGAGAGGATAAGAAGAGTATTGATATAGTAAATAGATTTTTTGAATTATTTCCACAAAATGGGAGTCGTATTATAGATGTACTTTCTGTGCAGATTAAAAATATAAAAAATCCTCAAATGGATGAATTATATGAAACAACACTTTTGAATTATCTAAATCAGTTAATTCAAAAAACTGGTAACGCAAATACTATGGAATTTGCTAAATTAAATAACCTTTTGGGAGATATGTATGTAACTTATGGAGATGAAGAAAGTGAGAATAAAGAAAGACGGACAGATTTCTACTATAAGGCAGAAAAGTATTTTTTGAAATCATATGAAATTAGAAGTAATATTTTAAATAAAGAAAGCCCAGATTATGCTATTGGACTAAATAATATGGGATTTATTTATCAAAAATTGGAAAAATATTCTTTAGCAGAGGAATACTTTAGAAAAGCTATTATTATAAGAGAAAAATTAGGCGATAATAACTATTTTTATTCACAGGCTCTCCATAATCTAGCATTTGTTTTAGCTCCTCAAAAAAAATATGATGAAGCAATCAAATTATTTTCTAAAGCTGTTGATATTCGAAGAAGAACTCTAGGTGTTGAAAATAATGACTTTGTAGATGCCTTGTTAAATTATGCTTCTTGTTTAATATCAGCTTCAAAAAAGACAGAAGCTAAAAAAGTTTTAGAAGAAACGTTAATGGTTTTAAACTCAAAAAAATCGAGTGATTCATATAAAAGAATAAAAGAAGCATACGATAGGTTATAAATACTAACTTAATTTTAGGAGGTTCCATGCTAATAATTTTTATAATCATTGCAATAGCAAGTGTTTTTTTCTTTAAAAGGACTAAAACAAAAAAATCAGTACCTTCAGATAATCCCATAAGAAAAATGGTTCATTCTGTCCTGGAAAAAGAATTTAAGAAAGAACCTGTAACCATTGGAGATTACCTTGATTCAGAGTACTTTGTATGCTTTTATGAAAAAAATAAAAGTAGAGTTAAGATAAATGACAGATTTAAAACCCTTATTATAGAAGACTTTAAAGAATATAAGCAAATTAAGAGCCAATCTATTGATAATTATGGCAATCAGGAAGAAGCATTTATGAATATCTGTAGGACTATTATTACTAATAAATATCCCAAAGACTTAAATCATTTACCTTTTTATTTTCAATCGTCTAAGTTTAAATATTTACATAGAAATAATGTAAAGATGAAGAGTATATCAGATAATTTTGAAGATTTGCTAATTAGTAATTATGAGGCTTTTAAAAGAGATGGGATATAGGGGTATTATAGTTTTAAATATGTATTTTTAAGTAAAATTCAAGAATGGAGATATTAATATGAAATTAAAAATAATAATTTTTTTAATAATAACTTTCATCTCAGTGGCTAAAACTGAAATGGTGCTTGTATCAAAAGGTAGTTTGCCAGATATAGGTAAAGGAATAATAACTATTGATAATGATTTCTATATTGGTAAGTATGAAGTAACACAAAAAGATTATACAGCTTTAATGGGAACTAATCCATCTAAAAATATAAATGGCAATAATCCTGTAGAGAATGTTACATGGTATGATGCTATTGTATATTGTAACAAACTTAGTGAAAAAGAAGGATTACAACCATATTATAAAATTGAAGAAATTGTAACGAAAAAGAATGTACTATTTTCTATAAATGTCAAAGAATTGGGTGGGAATGGATATAGATTGCCATCAAGTATAGAGTGGGAATATGCTGCAAGAGGAGGATTACAATCAAAAGGATATAAATACAGTGGAAGTAATAATTTGGATAATGTTGCTTGGTATGTGAAAAATTCAGGAGACAATGTACTTATATTAGAAAATGGGTTCTGGTGCAAAAATAAAATTAATATGATATAATCAATTAAAATTCTAAACAAGGGAGATATCAATGACACAAAACTTATTCAAATGGAAACATTTTCAAACAGAAATTGTTATG
>RRZT012595197.1_pt1 | contig 13040 bp, 12 predicted proteins | sample 2165551 | NCBI WGS metagenome assembly RRZT01 (sample SAMN10456910, study PRJNA506462) | wastewater metagenome | biome: wastewater; feature: sludge; material: wastewater sludge; isolation source: wastewater sludge with Escherichia coli K12::gfp cells carrying plasmid... | place: USA: Moscow, Idaho... | reverse complement strand
TAGCAAATCATTTATTAATAACTGGGTTGATGGTCAAACAGCAATTATGGGATGGTGGTGATAATATGGGAACACATGCACATATCGGATATATCGAAAAAGGTAAAATTCATTATATTTACTGTCATTATGACGGTTACATTTGTCTGCATTTGTCAAGCCCATTAAGACTATTTTAAGGTTTTTTTCACAAATTTGACACAAATATGGGTCATATTTCACAAAAAAAGGCTAAACGCCTTTAAATTACCAATTGATTTGAATTTCCAAATTAATAGATTCTGCAAATCTAAGAAGAGCTCTACGTTTCGAATCTGTTGACATGTTCGTATACAAATACAAGCCTTTATCCAATTCTGTTGTCCTTGCTGTATTCCTATTATCAAAGAGTGGTTCAGTTCCTAGCAAATTATGAGTGTTTGGCGCACCTTCAACTATTTTTTCTATTAAATGTATTGCGTAGTCTTCATCATTATAAAGATATTTGAAGACATTTACAAAACATTGTGTCGGATTCTTACCAGTCATAGTTGTATAAGGCAAAACTACTGAAAACTCTTGGACTGGTGTTTCTGGAACGCTCTTATCACCTTCATATATATTAATATTTGCAACATCTTGTAGAATTGTTGAAACTATCAACCATAATTTTTCAGCCAAGATTTTAGAAGTTTTATCAATCCAAGAGGTATTACCGTTAGTTTGATTGTACAATTTCAAACTTGTTTGGTTGAAATCCGATATTAGTTTGTTCTCCAAATAGTCTGTTTGTGATTTATCCAAATGACCGTCTTCTCTGCCGAAGAAAATAACATGCGTCCACCAATTGAAGTTTTTATCGTGTCTCATCAATCTACTAATTATTGATTTAGACGCCTGACCAACATATCTTTGATTTCCACCAAACAGAATATAGATTCCAGCTCTATTAGCCTCATCTAAAGTATTTAATTTATCCAAATCGTCACGGTCAGCTAAGACCACAAAGGCAGGCTCTTCGGTATACACGGTAATATTATCGTGACTGTTGTCTGAAACGACAACGATATGTTTTACCATAGTCCGTCCTTTCTATAGGTTGTTATACTATTATTATACCATAATTCATCAATTTTGTCAATATGTTGACCTTATTTTTTACGGTTTTTTGTACTATTGTACTAATACAATAATACAGGAAAAGACATCACTCCTATTTTTGCCAAATAACTTTCCTATCGCTTGACAAACCCACCAAAATGTGGTATAATATAATAAGAAATCACAAAGGAGAATTCACATGGCTAAATGTATATTTTGTGGTAATAACACCAAAGAAAAACACTACGACGAGCCTTGTTGCAATACTTGCTATGAGCGAGAAGAAGAACGCTTAAATTATTATGAACTTTTAGCTGAAGCAGGCGTACCATTTATGGACGGAGAACCTGTTGGAATTTAATCCAAGACTTGACAAAATCTGGGTTTTTTGGTATAATATACATATGAATGACTATTTAAGATTAACAGATAATACCTTCCAGGAGCAGGAATTCTCATCCTTTTCAGGACGAATTGTTGAAGTATTACCTAAACCACATGACCAAAATATTTGGTACAGATGTGAAGCTCGAGGAACGGTAACAACTAATAACCAAGACTATAAAAACTATTTAAAACGACATAAGATATATTTCACTATTCAGACAACCAAGACACTCCAAAAAATGGATTATGTCACAGTGATAGGAAAAGCCAATTATTGGGTGTCACCAACTCAATTTAAAGTATTCAGCCTAGACGGTGCCTTTGTCGTTGATGGTCAATTCACCTATCAAACCTTATCAGATATGCTTGAGGGTGTTGGTGATAACTATAAACCAATCGAAGGATTGACAGACTTACTCAACGCCTATAAAGAGGCTAAGTACAAGGCTGAAGAAGCCCTGATTGACATAGGTTACGGTGAGGATTCTCCTTTTGTTAGGGAAACATCAGCAGAAACACAAGTAGCGCTTCAACAAGCCCTAAGAGCTGATACAAACAACATATCACGAAACCTTGTAATTTCAGAGCTATATCCATATTTTGGAAGAAATAATCAATTCGCAGAGCGCATGTATGAAATTTACGGATTCGACGCCCTAAAAGAGCTAAAACGCAACCCCTGGGAATTGTGGTTCACTATTCCCTATATGACTCTTGAAAAGTGTGATGAGATAGCCCGCATTCTAAACCTGGACGTTGAAACAGATTCAAGAAGACGTACAGCCATAGTAAGACATGCTATGCAGTCAACTCTTGACAATCTGGGTTACACCTATTTGCCGAAAAACATGGCAACAGCCTTGTACGAGGAAAAGTTCCAAGACCTTATGGAATTTGATGAATATATCTATCACCTAACCCAGACTGAGGAAATCTTTGAAATCCTACAAGGTTATCAGGCTAAACCACTATACTATGGTGAAAACAAGATAATCCGAGGTGTTGACACCCTTTTACAACGAGAGTTTCAACCAACAAGTAAACCGAAATCAAGAATTGGTACGCTCAAATTGACCGATGAACAATACGAAGCCGTATGTCAATCACTCCACAACGGCTTATTCATCTTGACAGGCGGACCAGGTGTGGGCAAAACAACAACCCTAAAAGCCATAATTCAAGCCCATATTGATGAATATCGTTTAACAGCAGAAAACATTGTCTTAATGGCACCTACTGGTAAAGCCGCTCAGCGGATGATGGAGCAAACAGGGCTTCCAGCCACAACTATTCACAAAAAATTAATTCTGTCACCAGGTAATAGTTTTGTGAAAAATGATGTTATTATTGCTAATAGAAGAACAAAACTATTCATTATTGATGAATCATCCATGATGGATACAGAAATAGCAGGAGCAGTCTTTGAATTAGCAAGACAGGTGAAGGATTGTAAACTAATACTGGTTGGTGATTCTAACCAACTACCCTCAATTGGGCCAGGTCAAGTACTAAAAGACCTCTTGGACAAGAATATACCCCATGTAAACCTGACTAAAATACAAAGACAGGCTGAAGACTCTGCAATTATCGAACTCGCACATCTGGTACAAAAGGGAGAATTCCCGGGTCAGGAATGGTTTGACCAAAGACCAAATGTCTATTTTGCAGACGCAACAACGGTAAATGTAATTAAAACCATTCAAGACCGAGTTTTAGCGCCTAAACTAGGACAACTCCAAGATGTACAAATAATAACACCATACAGGAACCAAACAAAACGAGCTACAACAACAGGAATAGCAGACGCCGACACTGTATCCTACATAAATCATTACACTCAGAGATTCTTTGTTATTGACCAAGACCAAGACTTTCTAGATGACAATTATGGGCCAAGAGGAGTGGGACGCATCTTCCGAGTTGGAGACAGGGTGATTTGTAAGAAAAATGTTACAGAAACCGTTGTCAATGGTTCAGTTGGTGTTATAACCAAAATAGATGCAGAACACAAAAACCCCATGCTTGATAGTATTACTGTAAAATTTGATGATTGTGAAATGGCGTTTTCAAGAATGGACGAAAGTCTCTATTATATTGATTTAGCGTATGCTATAACAATACACCAATCACAAGGAAGTGAATATGAGACAGTTATAATCCCAATGGTTAGACCGGCAGGATATAACGAAGGTTTCCTAAACAGAAATATCCTATACACCGCACTGACACGTGCCAAAACCAATCTAATTTTCCTTGGAAGTGTTGTAAACTATGCAAAAATCGCATCAACACCCGCTCCAAGTAGAATAACCAGACTTCAAGAGGAGATTGAAAGTCAATAGAAAAGAGATAGAATATTCTATCTCCTTTTTTTTATCGTTCATTTATCGTTCAATACCGTTATTGTCCAAATCGACCACCATCTCTTTTTTATCTTTCAAGACTAGTATCAACCGAAAGACCTTCCAAAGCGTCACCTAATTCGTTTGCTTCTTGCTCTGAATATTCAGCAGACAAGTCTAGTTCAGCCTCTTTCATCTGATTGTGAATTTTTTCTTTCAAATCAAGACCAATATTAGTCAATCTATCTTGTAGACGGTCAAACTCGGCATCTTCGACACTTCGACGGATAGACCATTTCAAGGTGTAGTCACAACGGGTTTTAGCAAACCGGTCAATAGTGCCTGCAATATCATCAGTTGCTGCGACATACCGTAATTCACTATACTTTGTTGATTCAGGTACTAGTTTTTTAGAATCTTTACGAACCTTAGCATCTAAGTCATTAAGTATAGCTTCAACAGCGTAAGATGAACCTCTCAACATATCAGCTTCGATATTATCCAAAGCATCATTGTAGACTTCATCATAGGCGTCTTTCAAATACTCATAAACATTACCCTCTAAAGGCATGTAGCCAGTGGCATCACGTAAAGGTGCGACACCTTCTTTCTCTGAGATTTGATTGAATATGTTTGTAGCTTCTTCACGAGTGACTAAGTATTTATCCGTTTCAAAACCATATTTAGCTAAATGGTCAGGGTCTAAGTGGGTGTAGGAGCCTTCAGTTCGAAAGCCCTTACCCAACCAGTCTCTAAACTTTTTAATATCTTCTTTATTCACCATATTATAACCCCATAGATGCTTCTAAACTTTCCAAGTCTTTCAATGTATCCGCATCAAGCTCAACCGGTTGTTCAACTGGTTTTTCTGTCACAGCATGTGGTTGTTCTGCAACCTTACGGATGGCGTTACTAAAGTTGTTACCAGTTATATAAGCCAGTTTAGTTGTTGTCATACCTGTACCAGATAGGACACCATCACCGAATCGAGTCATTTCTGTACGATATGGAAGGTTTGCCTGTCTATCCACAACTATATCAACGAACTTATCAACAGCTGCTTCTGGAATCAATCCCTTAGTGATATCTTTCAGAGTCTCACGAGCTTGCTCAGCATCTTCTTTACCAGCCATAACAGCCTTCATCTTGTTGATAGACTCATCAATTATTGGCAACTTATCAGCGTTCTTTTTCATCTGAAGAACTGATTGGGTCATTGTGTGGGTCATATCGAAGGTAACACGAACGAGTTCAGCGTCAAATTCTTTTTCACCCATGGCTGCAATCACGTTGTTTGTAATCGCACCAGCAAGACCTGTCCATTCAGACTTGGCAATAAGAGCCTTCATAACAGCCCGGTTTTCTTCAACAGTGTAACCCTCATGGAAACGGTGTTCCATTTCTTCACGGTTACCCTTGATACCATCATCAGCAAGTTTACCTAAACTATCCAACACTGTTTTCTCATCTGTGAATGATACAGCATAAGCACCATAAACATTTGGATTTTTCAACATGTTGTGCATGTGGTCTTCAACAATCCGAGCCACATGATAGTTTGATTCACCGTTTGCAAAGGTAATATCAGACACGTCTTCACCTGACGCTGTAACCATTGCCTTAAAGTGACCACCGAGTGAAAGGTTAACCTCACCATAATGGTTCAAGTTCTCAACAGGAGATGCCAGCATGAGTATGGCTTCACGAGTCTCATCTGACAAGTGTAGAAGGTCTTTAACACCCTGAGTATCCCCGTCACCGTCAGCATCTTGCATGACAGCAATCATAGGACTGGTTGCGAGTGTACCAGGAGCACCACCACCAACGTTTACACCAACCAAGGTGTTACCAGATTTAATAGCTGGGTCACGGTGGAAGGCTACAATATCGTCTTTAAGTTCACTTCTAACCTCATTCAAACCGAGACGTGGGTCGAAGATAAGTACGTCAGTACGAGCACCTTCTTCAAAGGCCATAGTGTCTATATTTTTCAAGAGGTTGTTTTTACGGGTCAATTGTGAGTAGTCATTACCAATTGCATGGTCGTAGGCTCTTTGCATCTCTCCGATATTGTTAAGGGATATTTTCTCAAACATCTCATTATAACGGAATGGAATACCACCATCTTTAGTTACACGAATTGGAAGGACATTGCGACCGTATTCATCAACTACGGGTTCTTTTGTCATTGGTGAGATGAGTTGTGTATCACCCAAATCAATATTGATTTGACCATCAACCATTTCTTCAGTCAACTTTTTACGGATAACTGCAGGAGTCATCAGTGACAAGTCATCTGCTGAAATCGTTGCAGGAGATGTTACAGACAAGAAGACATTACCCTTCGTAACCATTGATGCATCTTCATTTTCAAAAGTTACACCAAGACGTTGGAAGGCTGTTGCAATCTCATCAATATGTTGAGCTCTGACATCTTCATTAATGAATGCTTCTTTATAGAATTCTTCACCAATCTTAGAAGATAAGGCATAACGGTATAGTGATGAGTATTTACGAGCGCCATTGTCTACACTGTAGTCTTTAGACTTGTGTTCTACTGTTTGTGGCAAACTCATATACATCATTTGAGTAATACCGTCTTTTACAACCTCACCGTTTGGTAATTTGAGGTCCATTTTATTTTGACCCATCAAACCTTCATGGGCAATACCCATGTTCATACGAGAAGCAACAGAGATTGGTGACACTACAAAGTGTAAATCCGGGTTATCTTTAGCCATTTGAACGTGGAATTCTTCACCTTTTTCGATAGCTTCATCCATGTCCATATCTGGGTCAGCTATGAAACCGATAACACCTTTGTCCCCGTGGCCCATGTCTTGCATCTTATCGCCGACCACTTTAGCTTTTTGGTGTTCACCTTCACCTGCAAAGAGTTCAGCACCAGCGTTAGTAGCCCAGATAGTATCTTCAGCGTTAAACATACCCATTTCAGCAAAGGCAACGTTTACAAGTTTAATGTCGTATGAGGTTAAACCAGCATTAAATGACATCTGGTTACGGTTGAAGTTATCTTTATCAACGTGGAATTGAGACAGAACCTCACCCCAAGCTGAGTATTTAGATTGACCTCTAGTAATGCTACCATCAGGATTAAATTCAGCGTCTTTAGTCAAGTAGAAGATAGCACCCATATTACCACCGTTAGATGTACCTAGTGGGTCAATTACACCTTCAGCATCTTCATCCAACATGGTAAGGGCTACGGCACCATTTTCGTCAGTTTTACCCTTGAATTCTGCATGTAGTGAGTTTGTAACAAGAAGTGATTTATCCAAAACGACTTTTTTCTTCAAGGTGTCTAGAATTTCTTGACCATATGGATGGTTGTCGTATTCAGCAAGGTTACGAGTAACATCTAGGATAGTTTGGAATTTAATATCACCATTTGTTAGGTCGTATTGTAGTTTCACGGAATCCAGTGCTGTTTGTACAGGGTCGATTACCCGCAAGCGGTCAACACGTGAACCTTCACCTTCAGCAAAGTATCCAACATGGTATGGGATATAGCGAGTTTGACCATTTGAGAAAATTCCATTTTCGTCAACAGATGGAAGGTTTGTAATAACCCGGTCGTTGATTCTAAGCGCACCCATTTCCGCATCATATTCTGCTTCAGTTTCACCAAGGGATGTGATTAAGCGACCAAGGAAGCTGTCATCTGCTGTAACAGGTTGGAAGTTATATTCAGTTTCTTGGGAACCAAGAGGAAGGTTGTAGGCTTTTGAGATAACATCATTTCGATATTGGCTTTCATAAACCAAGAAATGTGCTATATCTTTTTCATCTACCCTATTTGAATATAATTCATCAGCCAAATCTTTAGCTGTTACGTTTGAGTTAGCCATCAAACCGCCTAATTCATCAAAGAGGTTGTCATAGTTAACGCCTGCTGCTCTGATTTCTTCTTCAGCTGCTCGTTGTACTTCTTCAAAAGGTACTTCTTCACGAGTACGTCTGCGTGAGCGAACTTTACGACCACGTCTTTGACGACCTTGAGTTTCGCCAAGGACTTCTTTAGCCGCTTCAACACCACCGACTAATTTTTCCACACCATCAATAGATGTATCACGAACGGTAAATTTTGTACCGTTTACATACATTGATTCAGCCACCAATTGGTTGTCCAATTGAATAGCACCATAAGGAGTGTTTAATGTAACACCGAACGGTGCACGAGTAGTATTAACACGAACTTGAATATTTGGTCTTTGCATAATATTCACAAAGCGTTCGAGTGTACGGTCATCAAGATGGTTAATAAATCCATCCATATCACGACCTACTGATGTACTAATTTTGTTAATAAGCTTATTATCAGCCATTTTATACCCCTAAATATTTTAGTCTATCTTCGAATTCTCTAACTAAAGCATCGCCTGGTGATAACACCGCAAGCACTGACTTATAGTCTTCAGTTCCGAAGATTTCTTTACTAATTTGTTCTTTCATTTGTCTATAATTATATCTAATGTTTCATGTTCTAGTTTTTCAACTGAATTCTTAAAATCATAGTCGTAAGCATGAGTACCAACTAATTTAATTAGGTCATCCTTATGACTGTCAACAACGGTTTCTAATCCATTATCTTTAATGAAATTATCTAATTGAACAAGCAAGAGCATTTCATTGTTGAATGATTGTCTCAAGAGCTTTGTTGTGCCTGAAATTTCACTAGGCTTAGATTCGAGTTTGGTCAAATCTGGTTTGGCTTCAATTTCTGGAGTTTGTTCATCTAATAATTCCAAAGCGATTCTAGATAATGGAAGTCGGGTATTCTCTCGACCAGCGACATATTCCAAATTGTTAATATAGGCCAGATAACGAGGGTCAATTTCATCAAGATTATAGACTTTTTCACCTGATAATTCTTGAATGACCATGTGATTTTTTTCAAAATCAACCATACCAACGATTTCAATTTCCCTTTCTCTATTTATATCCAAACCAATCATTGCATGGTTTAGTTTATTTAGAGCAGACCGCTTAAGGGTATAGAAATCTGCACGCGCATCTAATTCCATAATAGCATCTCGGAATTCCCGGTCTTCTTGAGTCATACCGTCCACAATAATATTATATGTTTCAAGTACTGTCATTATATACCAGCTTTCTGTGGATTACTCTGATAGACAGAGTTCTTCACTTGTCTACACTTATTATACCACAAGTGTTTTCAAAAAGCAAGCATTGTGACCTAGTTGGCAAAAAGTAGTAAATAACACAAAAAGTATTCCGACATGTGAAAAAAAAAGAATAACCAACCACGGTTATCCTTTAGGGTATACGTATCCAGCGATACCTGCATCAACTGGGTTGAACCATCCTCGGTAATTTCCAATACCTCTAGAGTCGGCAACATAACCGGAGCCACCATAGTTGGATTCAAGAACTTGAATATTATCACCATCTACGCCGACAACATAGGCCACGTGACCCCAAAACCCACTAGTCCAAACAGCAAGTGAGCCGACTTTAGGTGTTGTGCTTATTTCAAACCCATGTTGTTGAGCAGAATATAGCCAGTTTCCTGCATCACCCCAATAATCACCAACCCAAGGTGCTAGTGCTTTAACCCCCCAAGTACATTGACCAATTGGGTATGAGCCACTTGTTGGGTATACTTGATAAGCATCTGTTCCTACTTTAATATAACCAGTTTCAGCCAACATGTTGGTTTCACCGGCGTCAGTGTCAACAGCGATACTAAGAATTCTTTCCTTTTCAGCCTGAGCTTCAGCCTCTTTACGTGCTTTTTCCGCAGCTTCTTTTTTAGCCTTTTCCTCGGCTTCCTTAACTTCTTTTTCTATATTATTTCGAATAGACTGAACATGAATAATATCAGCCTTTGTTGCTTGTAATTCCATTTCTAGAGATTTATATGCTTCTGATTGTTTAACGATACCACGCATGTTGACATGCGCTTTCATCTCAGATGCTTCGTCTAGATTTTTAAGTTTTTCCTCAATCTCTGAAGCCTTATACTCCAATTTAGATTGTTTAATAGTTATTTCCGTTAATTTATTTGATATTTCATCAGCCCTTACAATATTGAACGACACAAAGGAAGTCAATACCACGGCGGACATCAAAAATTGTTTAATTTTCCTATTCATATATCTATTATATCACATTCTTCAAGTCGAATCAAGACCTTTCCTTCACAAGTTAGTTACATTTATTACAAATGTAACAAGAGCGATAGAAGTGGCCAAAATATCAATATAATAGCCACAACTACAAGTATAACATATCCAATTTTGATACAATCAGCAGTTTTCATGTTTAGTACCAATGATTTGCAGCCCAGAAATTAGCCAAATTCGCATAACTTCCATAACGACCGATAATATACGAATTCATCCACAGCAACTGGGTATATGGGTTTGTCATATAGTCACCACCGTATGGAGCCATTTTAGAGCCTGGTAACGCTTGACCTAAACCGTATGCGCCAGATGAAGGGTTTGTCGCAGTAGAAGACCACCCGGACTCATTGGTGATTATATCCGCCCAAATGGCTTTATCTGACGCACTAATACCTAAATCAATTACGATTTGTTCAAAGGCTTCACGTTCTTGACCAACAGTGTAGGTTGTAGAGCTTGTAGAAGTAGCAGGTGTACTTACGCTTGTTGCAACACTTGCACTTGCTTCAGCCACCTGAGCCTCTGACGCCTTAGCTTCTCCAGCTAGTCTTGCTTCTTCAGCCAGTTTTGCCTCTTCCGCCTTTTTGGCTTCTTCAGCTTTCTTAGCTTCCTCAGCTTTTGCTATATCAGCTTTGAGTTGTTCAATATCCTTATTTAATTGTTCTTTCGCCTTGGTTAGTTTATCGACCTGAGCTCTTGATGATGCCAAAGAGTCAGAAACTTTCGTAACATATTCTTTTAAGTCTGTATTTGTTGTATTAACAGATTTAACCGTTTCAAATTGGTCTTCTATTTCTGTTATTAATCTTTCGATATGTTCATCTTTGATTTGTATATTTTCAAGACTTGTATCCTCAGCAAATACAACTGGTGATAAACCGGATAATGATAATGAAGAAAGAACTAAATATTTTTTCAATTTATTCATTAGTCAAAGCATCCTTTTGTTTTTGTAATTTATCTAATTCAGATTCCAATGAACCAATACTTGTTTCCAATTCTGGTATATCCTTTTTAACGGATTCCAATTCCTTATTCTTTTCCTCAACAGATGATTGTAATTGCTCATTTTCATTTGAAACATTTTCAATATGTGCAACCAATATTGATTTTTTCTCAGTCAAAACTTCCTTAGTTTCAGAAATGTTTTGATTATAGTAAGCGAAACTACCTGCAGCAATTACAATTATCAAACTCAAAAAGGAAGCAATGATAATAGCTATTTTACCTTTCATACCTTACCTTTCCGTATCTTACATACCTATATTTCTGTATCTTTTCCTATATTATAGCATATTTTTGACACAAACACAAGCATATTTTTATTACAATTTAGTTACAAAAGAAAGGCAATAGCCCGTCAGCTATCACCTTCTCAACTACATCCGACTTAACACTTGTTTCAAACCACGTTCGTTAATACCTTGAGAATACGGAGCCGGGACACCGAATATCAAGTCTGCAGATTTCTGATTCGCTTTCAAACGTTTTTGAAGTTCTCTGAAGATGCTCTCATCCCTTGTCAACACTTGTCCAATGTCTACAGTGTATCCTGTCAGCGCTGAGAATCCACCACCAAGGAAGATAATTGCATCGAAGTAATCACGTGAACCATATGTCTTCAAGATAGTATCGACCACAGTATCCACAAATGCCGCTTTTGTAGGGGTCACGTAATGTTCCCACAATTCTCGTCGTTCTGCTCTACGTTTGTTTGTTGATTCCAACACCTTCTGTAGTTCCTTGCGACTTTCAATAGTGAGATTTTCACGTGACGCATTAGAAATAGCGTCTTCCAACAAGTTACCGTATCCACGAGTAACACTGTATGAGAAGTCGGGATTGAATCGTTTGTTACGGAAGACCGCAAGGTCTGTCGTACCTTCTCCAATATCTACAATCAAGAAGTCTTCAAAGCTACCAACTGGGTCAGTATCTTCATCTAATGATTCATAGACTTTGGTCATCGCATCCCTAAAATGTGCATCAGAGTTATCTAGCAAGCCCAAGAACCCCGCTTGGCCCTCATTCAAGACCATGGTTTGTTCCACATTAACCACCATACGAACAATACCGGATTGTCTGTAAATCATTACAACGTGTTGTCCAGTAAGTAGTTCATTATATTGTTGAATAAGTCCAAGTGTTTTTGCCTCTACGATTGGCACAGTGACAGCAAGTTTCAAATCCACTTGACCATCTTCTGTAACATGTTCCGCAAGAGCGCCGAACAACAAGGCAGTAGTGATTGGGTTGTTTGCTTTATAAGAAGTTGATGTTACATCGAATTCTTGATAACCTGGCATATTGATAGCTTTTTCACCAATTGCGGTAATACCTTCAAAGTGTTCAAGTGCGCTATCTACAACTTGAATATAAAAATCTTCTTCATATGGATATGAAAGATATTTCGAATCAGCCACTTTAGTCACAACTGATGGGAATTTAATATTCGCAATAAGCGTATTTTCATCATCAAGAAGTGCACCTTTAACTGTTGAGTTACCTATATCTAATCCTAATTTCATTCTAATTTCTCCTGTTTAACTAATATGTTTGTTAATTTTATTATTTCAGCCATTTGATGCTTACTTAAGACATCATCTCCACCGTAGTCTGACAACAACTGAAGCAATTGTTCACCGATTTCTCTTTGAAGTTTCTTCCTATTATAATCTTCTTTAAATAGGCGAACACCTTCAACTAAGATTTCTGAACGCTTGTAGTCGGAAGCCGCTACGATTTCATCAACATCCTCAAGAAGAGCATCGGGTAGAGTTACAAGTATTCGACTCATCACAATTCCTCTTCTGCTTTATTTATATATCTAGTATATCACATTTGATATTTTTTGTCAAGAGATATGAAACTTTTTTTCAAAATATTTTTATATCACACAACCGTCATTTTTCACCCCTATATTATAGGTTTTCTTTATTTTGTACCTATATTTTTTAGGCTCACCCTCGCGCTCCCCCGGAAATTACATCCGAAAAATCCAACCCTCTATGTCAAAATCTAACCCCAAATCTAACCCCCTGAAAAACGTGAAAACCCTTGG
>RRZT011661751.1_pt1 | contig 13043 bp, 13 predicted proteins | sample 2165551 | NCBI WGS metagenome assembly RRZT01 (sample SAMN10456910, study PRJNA506462) | wastewater metagenome | biome: wastewater; feature: sludge; material: wastewater sludge; isolation source: wastewater sludge with Escherichia coli K12::gfp cells carrying plasmid... | place: USA: Moscow, Idaho... | reverse complement strand
CAATTTTATCAAGAACTGGAGGAGCTCCTACTTTTGATATTGGGGTTGCACTTGTACTTCATCAAATTTTTGGTGGAGTTGATATGATGGGATTTTGGTATCACTTTGCTATTCTTTTTGAAGCTCTGTTTATTTTAACTGCTGTTGATGCAGGAACAAGAGCTTGTAGATTTATGGTTCAAGATATGCTAGGAAATGTTTATCAACCTTTAGGAAATACAAATAACTATGCAGCTGGTATTTTAGCTACATTTTTAAGTGTTGCTGGTTGGGGATATTTTCTGTATCAAGGAACTATTGATCCAAGAGGTGGAATTTATTCATTATGGCCACTATTTGGTGTAAGTAACCAAATGTTAGCTGGTATGGCTTTAATGCTTGCAACTGCAATACTATACAAAATGGGTAAAGCAAAATATACTTGGGTTACAGTATTACCTGCAATCTTTGTATTAACTGCAACTATGTATGGTGGAGTTCAAAAAATATTACCTTTCAAAGAAGGTGATAGAGTTCACAATGCAGTAAGTCACGTTGCAACTGCTCAAATTCAAATTAAAAAAATTGCTGATTTAGAAGCAAAATTACCAACTCTTACAGAAGAAACTGATATTGCTAAAGCTAAAAAAGATATATCAATTGCGCAACAAGTTAAATTCTCAAATATAATTAATGCTATTTTATGTGTATTCTTTATGTTTGCTACATCTCTTGTAATTATTGCAACTCTAGGAATTTGTTTTGGAAAAATCAAAATTCCTTTAAAAGAAACTCCTTATGTAAGGCTTGATAGTTTACAAAAGGTTTGAGATGTTTGAACAAATCAAAGCTTTGTATGAAAAATCTGAAAAGTTTTTTCATCCCCTTGTGGGGCTTTCTAGTTATGAAAAATACCTTGAACACATGAAGAGAAATCATCCTGACAAAGAGGTTTTAACTAGAGGAGAGTTTTTTAAAGAAACCATTGATAGAAAATACAATACCGGTGGCTTTAAAAAGTGTTGTTAAAATTTTTAGAGTAGAGTGTCTACTACACAAGAAAAAAGAAGAGATTCTTAAATCTCTTCTTTTACAATCTTTTGAGCTTTTGCTCTTCTTTTTTTCAATCTATCATAATACAACATATATCCAGTGATTACAAATAGTACCATTAATGAAGATGCTATAAACATAAGCAATTGTCCAATCCAACCAAAATATTCACCTGTATGAAGAGGTAAAATACTACTCATAATTTGTTCATTCAATTTTTTATCTTCAAATTTTACATCTTTTACTACTATCGAATCTTTTACATTTATTTCCATAGTATTTGTTTCTCTATAATGTGCAGCATCTGCAAAAAGATAAGATATTGAATAAAATCCTTCTTTATTTGGAGTTAATCTTAAATTTGCATTTTTATACTCTTTTGAAATATTTTGAACAAATATATCAACTACTTTTTGTACTGTTTCATAAGGTATCATTTGAGGTTTTTGTTGGTTCTTAGCTTGTTCTTGAGCTACTGGTTCTCTTTTTGGTTGTTCTACTTGCATAACAGTAAACATAGCACTTCTATACCAATCATATGACCAATATAATCCTGTAAGAGTTACAAGTAAAAACATTGGAATTACCCACATACCAACAGCACTATGCATAGTTGATAAAAAAGCCCTTTTTTTATGTTTAAAACTAAAAGTAAAACTTTTAAAAAAATGATTTTTTACTCTTGGCCAATATACAATCAATCCACCAATAGTTAAAATTATACAAGCTATAGTTGTAAGAGCTACAATATTTTTACCAATTTCTCTGGAATCACCTTCAAAAGCTAACCATCTATGAAGTCTAAGAAAAAATGAAAAAAAATCTTTTCCTGTAAGATCTGGTAATATTTCAACTGTGTATGGATTTAAATATATATTTTGACCTTTTTTTTGATTTGGATCTTTTGAAGCTATATTTAAAACCACACTAGAACTTTTATCATTAGAAAAAGAGATAGAATTTATTTTTGTATCGGGATTTTGTGATTGATACTTTTGCAAAATCTCTTGAACTTTTAATATTTGTTTATCTTGAGCAATTGGAATATTATATGTATTAGGATTTAAAAATCTTAAAATCTCTTTTTCATAAGATAAAACAGCTCCTGAAAAACCAACAATAAGTAGTGTTAAACCAAAAATTACTCCAAAAAACCAATGTATTTTATACCAAATTGTTTTATGCATAGTTATTCCTATTTATTTATTTTCCAAGGTAAACCTTGTTCTAAATTTATACTATTTGTAATTACATGAATCGTTTTATCAAAAGTTTTACCATTTTCTTCACCTTTTATATTCTCTTCAAAGCTAGCTTCTAAAAGATAAGTTCCTATCCAAGGAGTTTGTATTTCAAATTCTCCATTTTCATTTGTATAAAAATTTTTTTCCCATTTTGTAGGAGATACAACTGTTACTTTAATTTTTACTAAAGGTTTATTATCAAATAGTAATTTGAAAGTATTACTATTTTTTTCTACTGAAATAAAATCAAATTTTGCTAAAGCTTCTGTATTAGTAGCCCCTACTTTTGCATAACTAATTTTTCTAATTGATTGTTGTGTATTTTTATTTAATCTAGGTTCACTTACTTCAACTAAGATTAAATCACTATCTTTTGAAAGTGTTAATGCAATACTATTTTCTTCTCTTTTTAGATCTTTTACTATATCTTTTGGATAAAAAGTATCTACTTTTAATTTATTTAAAAATTTACTTCTCTCTTTTTGATCTTCTGAAAATTCGCCAAAATAGATATTTACTTTATCTTTTTTTTCTTTTTCCATCCAAATTGCATAAGCAGATGCATTTGATAAAAATATTGCTGATGTTAAAACACCATAAACTAATCTTTTCATATATTAACTCCTATATTTTAAATTTTAATATTAACAAGCCAACTTTAACTCTATATTAACAAAATTGATAATCGATATTAAAATATAGCTAAATTTCGAATAAAGTTTCTAAATAGTTTTTAGGAGAATACTATTTAATAATAATTATTATCAATATTGATAAATTCTTGAAATACTATTTTAAAAAAACTTAATTTAGAATTAAAATGATAATTATTATCATAAATAAGATAGTTCTTATTTTTTGCTATTCTGTAGCTTCTTTTTAAAGATATAATTTTTTAGAATTTGAGTTTAACTTGTTTTTTCAAAGGGGAAAATATGACGGAGAGACAGTTAGTTAATATAATAAAGTACTCACCTATTTTGGTTCTTCCTTTAATAATAATTATTATTTTTATATTAGAAATAATAAATTTTAAAAAAAGTTTTGAAGAAAACTATAATAGAGTTTCTAATTATTTAATAGAAAAAGAAGAGAAGTTACTTGAAAAAAATTCTACTATAGCTATTGAAATTTTAGAGTATAACTCCACACTAAATGGTCAAAAAATTGATGGAAATATAATCTTTGATTTATTCAAAAATATAAATAAAAAAACTAATGATTACTTTTTTATTTTTGATACGGATGGTAAAGTAATAGTTCATAGTTACCTAAGGCATTTAGAGGGACAAATCCTAAAAAATTCAGAAGTTGAACACTATAAATATGCTACAAATAAAATTATTGATAAAAATAATGATTCAACATATATTGAATATTATTGGCAAAATCCAACTACTAATAAACTCGAAAAAAAGATTTCTTTCATAAGAAAAATACCCCATACTAATCTAATAATTGGAAGTGGTTTTTATCCAAATGATTTAGTAAAAGTTGCAGAAAATCAAAGAGACACTTTAGTAAAAGAATATAGAAAAAGATTAAATGGGGCAATCGCTCTTGCTAGTTTAATGATTATTATATCAATGTTTCTTGCAAAAAACATTTCAAATAAATTAGTTTTTGCATTTGAAAATCTAAATCGTTCTATAAATAAAAAAGAAGAAGAGTTAGAAACTTTACAGAAAGATATAGAAAACAAAGTAATAACAAGAACTCAAAAAATAGAAGAAGATTTCAAGAAAATGGAAAATATTGCTTCAGTTGATGCTCTTACAAAAGTATATAATAGGTTTGCATTTTTTAAAGAGTTAGATAAACTAAAAGGTAAAAAATTTTGCTTAATCATGTTTGATATAGATCATTTTAAGGATATAAATGACACTTATGGTCATGATATTGGAGATTTTGTTTTAAAAGAACTATGCCAAGTTGTTAACAATAAACTTCGCCGAGGAGATATTTTTACAAGATATGGTGGAGAAGAGTTTATAATTATTTTTCCAAATTCAACTATTCAAGCTACTGTTTCCATAGCAAATCGTATTAGAAAAGATATAGAAAATCATGATTTCAAAAAAGTTCCTAAAGTTACGGTTAGTTTAGGAGTCATAGAGGTAAAAGCTAATACGTCTCAAGAAGTATTCTTAAAAAATGTTGATATTGCTCTATACAAAGCAAAAGAAAATGGAAGAAATAATGCTGTAATTTTTGAAGAGGAATGAGCTAAATTACTCATACCTCAACGCATCAATTGGATTTAATCTAGCAGCTTTTCTTGCAGGGAAATATCCAAAAACCACTCCTATTAAAGTTGAAAAAACAAATGATATTAATATAATTTGACTATTTATAATATATGGTAAATCAAAAGCTCCCACTGCTAAATACCCTATACCTAGTCCCATAAATATTCCAATAATACCACCCCAAGTTGAAAGTACAATAGCCTCTATTAAAAATTGCATTAAAACTTCACTTTGCATTGCACCAATTGCAAGTCTTATTCCAATTTCTCTTGTTCTTTCAGTAACTGATACAAGCATAATATTCATAATACCAATTCCTCCAACAAGTAATGATATACCTGCTATTGAACCTAAAAGATAAGTCAACATTTTTGTAGTGCTTGTCATAGTATTTAATATATCTTTCATATCTCTTATATGAAAATTATCAGCTTCTCCTACTTTAATAGCTCTTCTATCTTGCATTAAAGAAGTAATTTGTGCTTTTGCATCTTCGATATACTTTTCTTCCATTACTGATACAATTATTGTAGAAACATCCAAATTTCCTTGAATTTTTCTCTGATACATTTTAAGAGGTGTTATAACAACTTCATCTTGGTCTCTTCCAAAGCTACTAGCTCCTTTTGAAGCTAAAACTCCAATAACATTACAAGGAAAATTTTTAAGCCTTATCGTAGAGCCAATTGGATTTTCATCTCCAAATAGATTTTTTACAACTGTTGTTCCTAAAAGACAAACCGATTTGCCACTAGAAACTTCACTTTCTTCAAAAATTCTTCCCTGTTCAACTTCCCAATCCTTGATAACAAAATAATCGTTTGTAGTACCAACAATCAATGAAGAGTTACTTTTATTTCCAAATACTACATTAGCCATACTAGAATTCTCTGCTGTTACACCTTTTAGATTTGCAACTTCATTTTTTATTGCTGTTATATCTTCATTTTTAAAAGGTTTTGCACTATTATCATCTCTTGGAGCACCTCTCTTTTCTTGTCCAACTCGAACATTTAACATATTACTTCCAAGTTTTTCAATATTTTCTGTAACTTTTGCAGTTGTTCCATCTCCAATCATAACCATAGCAATAACAGAAGCAACTCCTATTACAATTCCTAAAATAGTAAGAATTGATCTTAATATATTTCTTCTTATCTCTTTTATTGCTATTAATAAAGCATTTAATAACATTATTTAAATCCTTTTTTTAAGGAGTCTTCAATATTTCCATCTCTAAAATATATTACTCTTGAAGCATAAGCTGCCATCTCTTCTTCATGTGTCACCATAATAATAGTAATATTTAATTCCTCATTTAGTTTTTTTAATAACTCCATAACCTCAACACTTTTTATACTGTCAAGATTTCCTGTTGGTTCATCAGCTAATAAAAGTAAAGGATCTGTAACTATTGCTCTTGCTATTGCAACACGTTGTTGCTGACCTCCACTTAATTCTGCTGGAGTATTTTTTATAACACTTTCTAATCCTACTTTTTTTAATGCTTCTATTGCTAATTTATTTCTTTGTTCTTTAGGAACTTTTCTATAAATCAGAGGTAATTCAACATTTTCTAAAGCACTTGTTCTTCCTAATAGATTAAATCCTTGAAAAACAAAACCTATGTAATTTCTTCTTAATATTGCCATTTGATTTAAATTTAAATTCTCTACATTCACTCCATCAAAAAGATACTCTCCACTAGTTGGTTTATCTAAACATCCAATAATATTCATAGATGTAGATTTTCCACTTCCACTAGCTCCCATAATTGCAACAAACTCACCTTTGTAAATTTTTAAATCTACACCATTTAATGCATATGTTATATTAGCCCCTATTCCATAGCTTTTTTTGACATTTTTAAACTCAATTAAAACTTCTTTATTTTGCATTTTGGCTCTTTTGAGAAATTATGACTTCATCATCTATCTTTATCTCTTTAGAATTTATAGATGATAGTTTTGAATCACTATCAAGAACTTTAACTTTTACCTCTTTTGGATTACCATTTTCAAGTATATAAATTGAAGCTAAACCATCTTTAGTTTTGTTTTCTTTTGGATCTTGTGGTCTTTGAAAATTTGGTGGTCCTGCTAGTGTTGCCTTTTTTGCTGTAACTTGTTCATTACTTACTTTAGGAGTGAATCTTAATGCACTATTAGGAATTAAAATTTGTTCTTTTACATTTTTTGTAATAATTTTTGCATTTGCAGTCATTCCAGGCTTTAATAATAAATCAGGATTATCAACACTTACAACTGTTTCATAAGTTACAACTCCATTTGTTGTAATTGGATTTAATCTTACTTGTTTAATTTTTCCTTTAAACTCTTTGTTTGCATAAGCATCAACCGTAAAAGTTACATCTAATCCTTCTTTAATATCAGCAACATCAGCTTCATCAATACTTACAACTAAATCCATATTTGTTAAATCTTTTGCCAATGTAAATAGTTTTGGAGCAGACATAGTTGCAGCCAATGTTTGACCTATTTCAACTTCCTTGTTTAAAACTATTCCTTTTATACTAGATTTTACACTAGCTTTTTCTAAGTTTTGTTTATCATTTTTTAAATTTGATTCAGATTGCATAACTTTTGATTTAGCTGCTTCTAAACTTGAAAGAGCTGCTTCATAAGAAAATTTTGTATCATCTAACTCATTTTTTGATGGATATTTACCATTTGAACTATCAAACATCTTTTTTGTTCTATCATAAAGTAATTTTTTGTTTTTTAAATTTACTTCACTCTCTTTTTGATTTGCTTTTGCTATTGCTAAAGCTGCCATTGAACTTTCAACCTGAGCTTCCAATTTTGTTGTATCAATCTTTGCTAAAACTTGCCCTACTTCAACTTCATCATTAAAATCAACAAATATTTCTTTTATTGTTCCTGAAACTTCGATACCTATTTCAACACTATTTGTAGGTTTTATATTTCCACTAGCACTAACAAGTACAGTTAAATCACCTTTTGATACCTTTGAAGTTATATATTCTATTTTTTTATCAGCTTCTTTTGGGAAAAATATATAAACTAATATAGCTACTATTAAAATAACTATTATTAAACTAATATACTTATATGATTTATTACTACTTTTATAACTGTTTAATTCATTTCTTAAATTACTCATTTTATGCCTTTTATCTTTTAATTTCTTGTTTGAAAATGAAGTTTTACATACTGCTGTAAAATGCTGATATCATTTATTTTTAAATCATATAAATTTATCTCTTTTGTGTTTCTCAAAATATCTAAATCATACATTGAAGTCATTCCAGCTTGGTTTGAGATCTCATTTGCTTTTATCAACTCATCATAAAGCTTTATATTATCTTCAATTGTTTTTATATGTTTTTTATAAGTGTCAATCTTTGTTAAAAGAGTTTCAAAATTATTTGATTCTTCATTCTTAACATCATTTACAAAAGCTTTTTGTTTTAATACTTCAAGTTTCGCTTCTTCAAGTTTTGTTGACTTATTATAATCATACAAAGGCATTTCTAAACCTAAAGCTACATTTCCACCAGCATCATCCTTATTTGTATCTTTTAAAGTAGTTGAAAAAGTATCTCCACTATTAGAGTAATCTAATCCTGTAGAAAAATATATTTTAGGTAAATAATCTGTTTTTTGTTTTTCATAATCTGTTTTAAGCATAGAAACTTTTGCTTGTTCTTGTAAAATATTTAAATTTTTACTCATAAAATCATCTTTTAAAATTAAAGAAAAATCTAGAATTTCTATCTCTTGATATTTCAAATCTGTATATATTGCTAATTCATACTCTTGCTCTTTTAATAAATTCTCAAGACTTATAATTTCTTTTTTTATTAAATTCTTATTCATAATTGCGTTGTTTAATTCAATAATATCAGTTTTACCTGCTTCATATTGAATTCTTTTTATAATCTCTTCAATCTCTTTATTTAATCCTCTATATTTAGCTTGATCTATTTGTAAATTTACCTTATTTATCTCTAGTAATATATTATAAATATTTTGCAAATATTGTTGATTTTTATTCTCCCAAGCTAACATATCATAATTGAATTTATCTTTCGCATACTCTATTTGTAATTCAATTCCACCTGATTCAAAAATAGATTGTTTAAAACTAATAGCAGCTTTTTTAGAAAACTTTCTGTCAATATTACTTTGAGTTTTCTCACCAAAACTGTGATATCTACTTATACTTGAACTAAATCCAACTGTTCCAATCCAACTACTTTTTAGATTTTCATATTTTGTTTGAATAGATTTCATATCTAACTCTTGATACTCTTTTTTATCTTTTTGAATTAATTGCAAATTATTCTGATTAGCAAGAGCAAAAGAACAAAATATTGAATAAATTAATATTTTTTTCAAATTTTTTCCTTAAATTTTTAAATATTGGAATTTTATCTTCACATATTTAACGATATTTTAACATAAACTAAATATAATTTTGTCCATTAAGATAATTATTATCAATATTATAATAAAATTTCAAAAAATTTATAAGGATGAGTTTATGCAAGATGTAGAAAATTTAAAACATTTGGTTGATTATGGAGTAATTGCTCTATTAATTGTTATGAGTTTTATTGCTGTTTTCTTTTTTATAGAGAGAATAATTTTTTATAAAAGAATTAATTTAAAATCTTATAAAACAAAGAAATCATTAGATGTTGCACTTACAAAACATCTTACAATAATTGGAACTATTGCTTCAAATGCACCATATATTGGTCTTTTAGGAACAGTTTTAGCTATTATGCTTACTTTCATGACTATGGGAAGTGCTGGAGATATTGATGCTTCAAAAATTATGGAGAGTTTAGCACTAGCACTTAAAGCAACAGCAGTTGGTTTGGTTGTTGCTATTATTTCAATGGTTTTATATAATATACTAAGTAGATTTGCAGAAGTTCTGGAGAGCCAGTATGAAACTACAGAAGTATGATTCAATAAATGTAATACCATTTATTGATGTTTTATTAGTACTTTTAGCAATAGTTTTATTAACATCAACATTTATTACAAAAGGTATAATCCCTGTTAATCTTCCAGATGCACAAAATGCTAGTAATTTAAAAAGTGATAAAGAAATAGTAATAGTTATAAATGATCAAGGTGAACTATTTATGGAAGATATGAAAATAGCTATTGAAAATATAGAACTTGAACTTTTACAAAAATCAAGAGAAACTCCAATACATTTAAATACAGATAAAAATACAAAATTTGAATATTTTGTAAATGTTTTAGATATGTTAAAGAAAAATGAATTCTCAAATGTATCAATTGTTACAAAGAAATAAAGGTTTTAAAAAATGAAACGATATTTAAACTCTTTTTTTATAACTAGTTTCTTATATTCAATGGTTGGAGCGATTTTTTTATATGCAATGAGTGAAATAAAAATTGAGCCTAAAAAAGAAGAAATTATTACAAAAATATCTTTAAATAGTGTAGCTGTACAAAAAATAGAAAAGAAAATAGTTGAACCTATTATCGAACAAAAACCTGAGCCTGTTATTGAAAAAATTGTTGAAAAACCCGCTCCAAAAGTTATAGAAAAGACAAAAAAAGTTGAAAAAGTAGTTAAAAAAGAGAAACCTATAGAAAAGATTGTTGAAAAACCAGTAGAAAAAGTTGCTGAAAAAACTGAAAAAAGTATTGAAGAAAATCCAGTTGTTACACAAACAACTCCAAATACAAATCCAGTTATTGAATCAATAAGTAAAGCACAAATTGATAGTATTGAAGATGCTTATTTATCTAAAGTAAAAGCAAAAATAGAGAAAAACAAGGTTTATCCAAAAATTGCAAAAAGATTAAATCAAACTGGAAAAGTTGTAGTATCTTTTGATATTTTAAAAGATGGGAAAGTTATAAATATAAGAATTATACAAAATTCAAAGTTTGAAAAACTAGATGAAGCTAGTATCGAATTACTTACAAAAATTGGCTTCTTTGAAGCAATCCCAAATGAACTAAATAAAACTGTTTGGAATATTCAAATCCCTATTAATTATCAAATAAACTAAGAGTTTTCTCTTAGTTTACTAAATCTTTTATAAATTGTACAGCCATTCTAACACCTGTTCCACTTGCTCCATAAGGATTATATCCCCAAGCTTTTTCCACAAAGGCAGGTCCAGCGATATCAAAATGTATCCATTTATCTTTATTTTCAGAATATATAAAGTTATCCAAAAACATCCCAGCTGTTATTGCTCCACCATATCTTGTATTTGAGATATTACAAACATCAGCAATTTCAGATTTTATACATTTTTTCAAATATCTATTAAAATCAAGTTTTGTAGCATACTCTCCTGAGTTTTCACAAGCTTCAAGAGCTTTTTGCTTTAAGCTTTCACTATTTCCCATAACTCCTGTTGTATATTCACCAAGTCCCACAACACAAGCACCTGTAAGTGTTGCAAAGTCAAAAATATAATCAATATTTTTAATCTCATCTTGAGCATAACATAAACAATCTGCTAAAACCAATCTTCCTTCAGCATCAGTGTTTCGCACCTCAATTGTTTTTCCATTTTTTGCTCTTAATATATCATCTGGCTTATAAGCATTTCCACCAACCATATTTTCAACAGCACCAATTATTGCATGAACTTCAATAGGAAGTTTAAGCTCTGCAACTACTTTTATAGCATTTAAAACAGCAACTCCGCCACTTTTATCAGCTTTCATAGTAATCATAAAATCAGCTGGTTTTAATGATAATCCACCACTATCATAAGTTAATCCTTTTCCCACAAGAACAATTTTTGTTTTTGCTTTCTTTGGCTTATATTTTAGGTGGATTAGTTGGCTTTCATGAATACTAGCTCTTCCAACACTATGCATAGACATCATTTTTTGTTTTTCAAGCTCTTTTTCTCCCAAAATGTCACACTCTAGCTCTAGCTCTTTTGCAATTTTTTGTGCCTCTTTTACAAAAGTTTTTGGTGTAAAATCTTGTGGAGCCGTATTTACCATATCTCTAGCACAATTTACTGCATTTGCAATAGTTGATGACTCTTTTAAAATATTGCTTAATGTTTGTTCTTTCTCATCAACTTCAAAAAATAGCTCTTGTTTTTTAATCTCTTTTTCACTCTTATAGTTGTTAAATGAGTATGAACCCAAAATTGCACCCTCAACCAAAGCTTTAAAATGAGCTTTTAATTCACTACTTATTACAACTTTTGCACTCTTAAAATTTGTAGATAAAAATCTTTTAACTCCATTTGAAATAGCTATAGCTAAACTGTCATAGCTAAACTCTTCAAACCCAATATATATCTTTTTTCTTTCAATCAAAAGAGCAACTGCATCATCTTTAGCCTTAAAATCAAGCTTAGATAGAATTTCGCTATCTCCACCATCTTCGCTCTCTACATCTTTTATATCTTTTACAAATACTATTTCTAAATCAAACTCTTTATTTTTTGATATCTCTACAATATTAATTTTCATTCATTACCCTTTTTTCAATTTTTTTTGTTGCTTTATTAAAATAATATATAATTCCTCCACCAAAAATAGCAGCTATTGGAATAGCCATATACCAATGCTCTTTTGCCCAGTGAAGTACAACCATAATCTCATTTCCAAAATACCAAACAGGAACTATTGTAATAGCAGCCCAGCACCAAGCACTTATTAAATTTATAAATGCAAATTTTCTTGCATCATATCTTGTAAGTCCTATAGAGATTGGAATTATTGTTCGCATACCATACATATATCTTTGAGTAAAAATTATTGGCCATCCATGTTTTTTTAAAAGTAAATGAGCAAAAGCAAACTTTCTTCTTTGACCTCTTAGTTTTTTTAAAACACTAGTTTTATTAAATCTTCCAATATAAAAATATACCTGATCTCCAGCAAAACCACCAAGACCTGCAATAAAAATAGCTAAAAATAGATTCATAGAACCATCATGAGCCATAAGACCAGCCATAATTAAACCCATCTCACCTTCTAGCATACTCCATACAAAAAGTATCACATAACCATATTTTCTAAGCAAATATATAAATTTCTCTTCAACTCCTTCAACAGGGGCATTGTACAAATTGTAAGCAAGAAAAGATAAAAAAAGTACCAAGCTTACTGCAAAAATTTTTCCAGTATAAGGTTGAATTTTTCTAAAAAGTTCTCTCATTTTTATCCTTAATCAAAATTTAGTAAGCTTTTTGCTTGTATCATATCTTTATCACCTCTACCTGATAGACAAACTATTACGGTTTTTCCTTTTATTTTTTCTTTTGCTTTTTTTAAATATGCAATTGCATGAGCCGATTCAAATGCTGGAATAATTCCCTCTTTTTGACTTAACCAAACAAAAGCATCAAGGGCTTCTTTATCAGTTATATTATCATATGTAACTGTTTTATTATCTTTGTGAAAACTATGTTCTGGTCCAACTCCTGGATAATCAAGACCTGCACTAATACTATGGGCTTCTAAAACTTGTCCATCTTCATCTTGAAGTAAATATGAACACT
>RRZT010481985.1_pt1 | contig 13045 bp, 20 predicted proteins | sample 2165551 | NCBI WGS metagenome assembly RRZT01 (sample SAMN10456910, study PRJNA506462) | wastewater metagenome | biome: wastewater; feature: sludge; material: wastewater sludge; isolation source: wastewater sludge with Escherichia coli K12::gfp cells carrying plasmid... | place: USA: Moscow, Idaho... | reverse complement strand
TACATCTACCAGTTGATAAAATTTAGATCAACTGCAAAAATGCTTAGGACTGGTCCACGAGTGGAACTTGGCCTAAGCATTTTTTTGTTTCTCCGCATTTTTTAGCAACGTAGATACTGTCAGTTTAATTTCCCGCTATGCTTTTTTATTGCTTATTGTTTTTTCAATCATTGTCAAGAATTGTAACCAACTCAACGAAGTGATGTTAATTTTAAACATAAAAGAGAATCGATGGAAAACTATTTTTGCTGCAACGAAATATAAAATTTCTATGCTGCTAAAATAGTTTGATCTATTTCTAAAAGAATTGTTCCAATCTTACAAAATGATATTAATTTATTCTATACTGGACTATATAATACTGTATTTTTTCTTGCAATATTCCACCTACCTAAACTTTGATTTTTTAATAATTTTCTTTGTAATTTCATTCATTTTAGTAGTTATTTTATATAATATTGTCGTTTTTGATTTGCAAATAAATCACCCCCCTATTTATTATCTATATTTTATTTAATTATTATACTTAATTGTATTGTTTAATTAAAATATATTTTGTATCTTTGAGTATATTAATCAGTTAAGCATAACGCTAACGATTTCTTTAACAACAAAAAATTTTATTATGAAAGATCAAGAATTTACATTAGAGCAAGGTTTAGAAATTCAATCAAGCCAACTGAAAGAATGGCAAAGAATAATGAAACCCGAAGTTTATAATAAGTTAAAAGTTTATATTGAAGCTTCTAACGAAACTGCTAAAACTGGAAATGATGTTTTAAGAGGTTACAGTATTCAAAATTGGATTTCCAATAATCTTATGAAAGATTAATCTATTCTAACTTAAATAATCAACGCTATGTTGTGCAAAGGGAAAGCTTTTACAATCGCTCGTTAAATTCAGCAAGTACCTTTGCTTTTTAAATTAAGCTTATGAAATCAACAAAAATACTTAGAGATTTTATTGATCTATATTACAGAGTTACGTTAGAAGATTTAGAAATTGATCTGACAAATGAAAGACTTTCTTTAAGATTTTTAGAGGGGCATCAAACAGTACATTTTTCAAAGCTTACGAAGTTTTTAGAAGAATTAAATAATATAATTGAGATTGATTTTGATAAAGTCGTTTTATTGAAAGACACCGATAACTTAGATTTATTGATCCCATTTAAAATAAATTAATTATGAAAAGAAAGTTAATTGATTTAGATCTGGAAACAGAAAGACGTTTGTCAATCCTTGCTTCTGCAAATGGAATGAGTTTAAAAAAGTATATACAATATATACTTTTTCAGCACGGAAATGAGCATTCAATTAAAATAGAGAAAGAGCAGAAGAAACAAAAAACAGCTTCTAAAAATCAACTTTCTATCTTAGACGAAATTAACAACTTAGATAAAGAAAATGAGAATTAAACTATATTATCACTTTTTAGATGCGGGAAATTCAATTGTATATACCGCAGACGATTTACTTAGACTTCAATCAGAAAGAGAATCATTAATGAAGCAATTTCAAAAGATTGAGCAAAAAATCTCTGAACTAACAGAAGAACTTGAATCTGATGTAAAGATTCATTTTACAGATGAAGAAATTGAAACAGCAAAAGTAAAATTTAAAGAACAATTCTTAACTCAATACTAAATACTATGTTTACTAATTATCAACTTGCAATATTATTTTTTATTATTGGTGCAATAGGTATTTTTATTTCAATATGTCTATTATTAAAAGCATCGTATATATATTATAAAGATAGAATTACAACACAGAAAGAATTAATAAATATTATAGAGCAACAAAATGCTATAATACGAGAACAGCAAAAGAGAGTTAATAATTTAGAAACTTTATTATCAAGTTATAAAATCCCAGTCAAAGAATTAAATTAATGTATTTCAATAATCCGATAAAGGAATTAAATTAAGTTTAAATAATAAAGCAATTTTAAATTTGAGATTTAAATTGCAAATTTTGAGTCGTTCAGCGGGGGTTTTCTGTTTTATGGTTAGTAGAGAAAAAGATTCATATTACTTCAATAAAGCCCCCGTTTTTTATTAACCAAAATCAATCCTATATGTTAGAATTAATACTATTTATTGTTATTGTATCTGTTTTATTAATAGGTATTTATAAGATAGGAGAGCGAATAGATAAAACTAAAAAACCAACTAAATTTTATTGGAGTAGTGTTATAGTTCTTGGAATTATTATCTACTTTGTTATAGAAAAATTACAAGGTAATTTGTAGGTGTATAATTAGCGTTATGATAAATAGACAATAATCAAGCTCCTTTAATTTACAACAATTTTAAACAACAAATACTATGAAAGAACAAATTTTAAAACACTTAAATATTCTTTTGAATGAATATCAAAAAGAACAAGTTCAATTAGAAGTCGAATTATCAAAAAATATAAAAGAAATTGAACGTCTTGATAAAAATTCTGATTTAATCGAAATTTCTTCTAAAGCTGGAGAAGTAAAAGAATGTATTTCGTGGGTCGATAATAATATAATTGATACTAATATTACAGCTTTAAAAAAAGTAGATTATGTAGGTAAGATTCAATTGACAAATGGAGTAGAACTTGTAGGGAATTTTCAATTTAATAAGTGGAAGAATAATTGGAGACATATAGAAAGTAAAACAGAATTTAAAATGAATTCTATTTTGTTAAAAAGTAAAGATTAAAACCTTTATAAAAATGTATATAATATATATTATGTATATTTGTTGTATAAATAATTTTAACCATGAGAAAAAATATTGATGTAGATGATTCTACTTTAACAAAGTTAAAAATTCTTTCTGCCTTTGAAGAGATTAGTGTTAAAGCTATTATGGAAAAAGCTATTTCATTTTATGTTGAATATAAAGAAAATGAGAAATTAAACTCTTTATCAGAAGAAGAAAAAGAAGATTTAGGTTTATTATTGCTTATGCAACAAACAGATAGAAACGACAAAGTAAGTAGAGATGAAGTAATGAATGCCTTAGATTAATGGAAGTCGTTTTTTTTAGAAGTTTTCTAAATGATATTAAAAAGATCAATGATAAAAAATTAAAATCCAAAATAAAAGATTTTATCTTGGAGATTGAGAATGCAAATAATCTAGATAATATTACTAATATTAAAAAATTAAAAGGTTATTCTACAGCTTATAGATTTAGAACTGGAGATTATCGCTTAGGATTTTATTTAAATGATGATGTGATACAGTTGGCAAGATTTGTAAAGCGTAATGATATTTATAAAGTTTTTCCTTAGTTTTCATCTGAAAAAAAGGGAATTATGATAAAGATAAAAAATGCTCTTATAAGCAATTAGTCGCAGAATTAGAAGCTTTATTATTCTGTATAGATTTTATAAAAAATTATATATTTTTGTGGTTCAAATTAATGTATAACAATTGATTTGAAAGCGAAACTATGATTAAACGACTTCTTTTTGAAGTCGTTTTTGTTATCAATATTTAAGTGCCGGACTTTTTTAAATTTTATTTTTGTTAGCATAATAGAGCTGCAACTCCAGATCTTTTCTTAGTTTTGTTAGCATTTTAATTTTGGATCTCGCCAGTTCCATTTCCTCCAGTATTTTTTTTGTTAGCTTTTGCAATATTAATAAGGTATTAATTAATATAATTATTTTACTTATTTGTATTGCATATTTAAAATAAAATTTATATCTTTGAGTTAATAATTTATAAAACATTCATTATGGATAACATTATCAACACTTTAAATTCAGTTACAAATTTAATTGTAGTCATTTTTTGTATCATTTTAATTATTGGAGTTTTCTATATTTTTTTTAGAGAAAATTTAAAATAAAAAACTCCAGTTTATAAATCACTTTTTTTTTAACATTCACAACTTTAATATTATTAAAGTTTTAAACTATATTTGTTCAAATTTTTATTATGAATTTCAAGGTATTACCAATTTTTTTAATGTTTATCTTTTTTGCATCTTGTAAGAAAGATATTAAGGACGAATTTTCTGTAATAGATAATTCAAAAGTTCAAAACGATCTTCGTAAATATATGGATTACGAAAAACGATTTATTAAAGTAATAAAATCAGATCAAAAAGATTTACAAAGAATCTACTCGGATTCAGCAAATTTTTATGACAGTTTAGTCAATAAAAATGTACTTAAACTTGATCAAAACGATTTATTTAAATTTAATGAATTTGTAAATAAAATTAAGCTTCAAAAAATGGAAGCTTTAAAAAACCAACAACAAACAAAACAATAATAACTTATGAAAAAAGCAATTTTACTTTTGACGTTATTACTACTTTCGATTAATAGTAACGCACAACGGGACGGAGGAGATTTCAGCGGATCAGCTTTAGGAGGTTATTCTAAAAATGGATATAATGGTCAAATTCACGTTGATTATTACATACCTTATACAAACCTTATTTTAGAGGGGAGATTGATGTATGTAGGTCAACAATTACCTACTCCTTATGATGAAAAAATGAATTTACAACAATTCGGATTTTCTGCTCTTATAGGTTGGTCGCCCGAAAAACAGATTAAACACCCGTTTTTTTTAAATTTTCTTTTAGGAGGTTATGTAGGTTATGACTACGGAAATAATGGGAAAGAAATTTTTTCACAATATCAAATCCCTTTTGATACATCAAAATATAATAAGATTAATTATGGATTTATAACATCTGCACAAGGGGAAGTAAATTTGAGCGAAACAATTTCTATTATTGGGGATTTTTCACAAGTTTTTAGATTCGGATCTGAATTTGGAAAATATACTTTTTATGCAAATGGAGGATTAAAATTTTATTTCTAATTAACTAACCTATTTTATATATGAAACGCTTAATATATGCTTTTACAGCAATAATTTGCTCACTATTGATTTACATTTCTTGTGATGATAATGAGTTTTTGGACGCTTACAATTTCCCTTTTGAAGTGGAATTGAATAATAGTAATAAAGGATTTACGGGACAAAAAGTTGATATAACTTCTGTTCTTACTGCAAAATATAATACTTCTAATGTAGATCATCAATATATGATGTTATCTTCTTTAGATGGAGAGCTATTAGATAGTTTGGATAATCCTATAAATTCAGCAAACTGGGTTAAATATAAATTAAATCAAAAATTTTATTATTTACCCAAAGTTGCGGGAGATCATACTTTAAGTTTTAAATTTAAAAATAAGTTTGGTTTTGAAGTTAATAATCAACGTAAAATAACTGTTGAAAATTCGTTGTTTTCTTTTACTTCTTCTGTTACAAGTAATAAAGCTTCTATCGGAGTTCCAAAACAAATTAAACTTCTTTTGAAAAGAGGAGATAATCAACCAAAATCGACTACTTATAAATTTAAATTCAGTTTAGATAGATTAAGCGGAGAATTAAAAATAGGAGATTCGATATTACCTCAAAATGAATTTATTGAATTAAATGTAGGAGAAACTAATTTAGTTTTTGTTCCCGATCAAGTTACAGATGAACAAGGAGGAAAAGTATTATTTTCTGCGGAAGATTCTTTCGGACAAAAAGTTGATACAAATGTTTCTTTAGTTGTTGATACATCTTCATTTGATTTTACAGCGAGTGCATTAACAAGTACAATGTTAGTTAATGAAACATCACAAATCAATTTTAGTGTAACACCTTTCGAAGAAGTTCCTAATACTACATATAAACTGAAATTTGAAGTAGATAGTCAAAACGGTACTTTAGGAGATAAAAATCAAAATACTTGGATCGACATAAAAAATGGAGACTTTTCTATGATCTATAAAGGTTTAACAGTTGGAACACATAAAATTAAATTTTCTGTTATGAACAACTGGAATAGTATCGAAACAGCAGAGGTGGTAATTGAGGTAAAACCTTACACTTTCAATTTTACTGCGGTTGCAAGTACTAATCAAGTTTTTATTAATCAACCGTTAAATATCAATTTTAATATTTCGCCAAACTCGGGAGCAAATTATCAAGAGTATCAATTGAAATATGAAATAGTAAAAGGATCGGGAACTCTACAAAATTATGAACAAGGAGTATATCAAAATGTTTCACAAGGTAATTTTACAATACCATTTACTCCAACTGAAAAAGGAGAAATAACTATAAAATTCACAGCAAAAAATCAAAATAATTATGAAGTAGAGAGAACAGTTACTTTAAATGTTAATGTTCCAAGTTTTGATTTTACGGGAGCCTTTAATGACAATCAATTATTTGTAGATGTTCCAAGTATTATTAATTATAATATTACTTATGATAAGGCGATTGCTCAAACTTTTCAAATAAAGTATGAAGTTGTTGAGGGAACTGTAAAGGTTGAAAATATGGTCGAGGGACAATATATAAATACAAAAGATGGAGCAAGTACAATATCTTTTAAACCTCTTAGCGCGGGATCATTAAAAATAAAACTAACTGTTTTAAGTTCATTTGGCGTAACAAAAGAAGTTTTATTAGAAAGAAATGTTCAAACGCCTGATTTTACATTTAACGCAAATTTAGAGTACTCTAACGTTAATATAGGCGATCCATCAAAAATCTTTTACAACATAATTCATAGTGGTATTGTAGATCAACAATTTCAAGTTAAATATGAAGTTATTGAGGGAAGTGCAAAAATTCAAGGATTAAATATTGGAGAGTGGACACCACTAACTAAATTAGATGATAATTTTATTTTTACTTCTGATAAATCGGGAAAATTACAAATAAAATTAACGGTTAAGAATCAATACAATATTGAGAAAATACAAACCTTGAATGTAGAGGTTAATGTGCCAAGTTTTGAATTTGTAGCAACATCATCTATTACAAGTGCAAACGTTAATAATCCTTTTGATGTTATTTATAGTGTTACTCCAGCTGATAAAACAACTCAAAGTTTCAAGGTTAAATATGAGCTTGTTAAAGGCGATGCTTCAATAGAGGGGTTAACATTATCTTATACAGATTTAAAAAATCTTGATGGTGCATTTAAGATTACACCAAAACAAGCGGGACAGCTAACTATCGTTATTAGTATCATGAATAATTATAATGTAATTAAACAGCAAACTATTAATATAAATGTACTTAATCCAAGCTTTAACTTTGATGTTATCCCTTTAAATGTAAATGCTAATGTTAATTTTGAAACTAAGGCAAATGTTATTATTGAAAATACATCAAGTATAGATCAAAATTATGAGGTTAAATATGAAATTTTAACTGGTAATGCAGAGGTTAAAGATATGACAATAGGTATTTATAAACCTTTTAATCAAGGAACAACACAAATTAGTTTTACTCCAAAATTAGCACAAGATTTAACTATACGATTTACGGCTAAAAATAACTATGGTGTTGTATTAGTTAAAGATATTATGATTAAAGTTTCTGATCCCGATTTTCAATTTAAAAGCAATATAATTGGTAATTCAACAATTGAAGTGAATCAAACAGGTCAAATTGAAAACGAAATTATTGATGATGTAAGTTTAGGTATGACTTATAATTTAAGAGCTACTACATCGGGACAAGGTGTATTTATTTATAATGGTCAAGAACATCAAAGTGGAACGACATTTACTATTACAAGAGGTGTAAGTAAATTAGAGTACAAGCCAACTGGAAATGGAGGTCAAAGTCATTCTATTACACTTGTTGCAACTAATAATTTTAATATAAGCAAAACAAATACTATTGCTTTTAATATTGAAGTTGAACCTAAAATAGTTAGTTTAAAACTTGAACGTAAAAATAAGAAAAGCAATTGTGGTGGTTTGAATGGTTGTAAATATGCTTATGACTATGAATTAAGTTATAATATTCAATTACCAACTGGAGAAACGTTAAGTAATGTTTTAGTTTACGGACAAGATCGTAATGGTACTTACCAAACTAAATCTTTATCTTTATCACAATATAAATTAATTGAAGATAGATTAATGTACCATAATCAAGGTTTTACAGAAAAACCACGTCCAGAGTATTGGAATGATTCAAATAACAATTTTAAAATAACCTTTACAACAAGTAAAGGCAGAAAATTAGAACTTACAAATATTAGAATGACAGAATATGAATAAATTTAATTATATGAAAAAGATACTTTTAACTCTTTTAGGATTAGCAGTTTTTACTGCTTGTAATGATGACGATAGCCCAGTTAATTCAACAATTGATCACCCTATATCATATATTGAACTTACTGGAAATAATAATCAATTAGAATATACTTTAGTATCTGTAAAAGCAGATAATTCTATAGATTTTGATAATGACGGAAATTCTTCGACAGATGTTTATGCACAAATGCAAAAATGTGAATTAGATGATTTGTTTATTTTCACTTATGTTAAATCTAAAAATGTTTATGTTTGGTCTATGACAGAAAATACTGTTGTGTGCGATGATAATTTACCTTATTATACTAAAAATAGTGGGGCTTTTAATCCCGATCCAAATAATAAAACAATAGAGTTTTACGATGAAGATAAAGATTTAGTATTTAAAGCAACAAATGTTAAGCTTATTGAACGTAATACACCCGAAAAAGTTTCTTTTGAATTAACTTTTGATTTTTATGATCCTTATTTCAAAACAACATTACATTATAAATATTTAAAAGAATATTAATTTATAATTAGAAAAACCGCTATTAATTAGCGGTTTTTTTGTTAGCATAATAGAGCTGCAACTCCTGGATCTTTTCTCAGTTTTGTTAGCATTTTAATTTTGAATCTCTCCAGTTCCATTTCCTCCACTAATTTTTTTGTTAGCTTTTAGAATTTTAATAAAACATTAATTAATATAATTAATTTACTTAATTGTATTGTTTATTTAAAAAATAATTTTGTATATTTGGCTTACTAAACTTAAACTACCTTAATAAAATGAATAAAATTATGTTTGATCCAGTTGTTAGAGTTGATAAAAATTTAGATTTTAATTTTTTATTTTTTCAAAAATTTTCAGAAGATGATACTAATTTAATGTATATGCTTTTAATCTATTTTGCTCAACAAAGACAGCAAGATCTTTTTGGCTATGGTATTTTAGACCCTATTGCTTTTTGTAAACATTTTAATCTTAATCTAAACCATATTGCTTGGACTAAACACGAATCTCCAAAACAATTAATAAACAATACAAGAGAGGGTTTAAATAAAGTTAATCAACCTATATATGATACAGTTTTAGAAAATGCTTTATATTGTTTATATACTACTATATATGAATTTTCAGAAAATTATTCATTTTTAATTAAAGATGGTAAATATGGTAATAAAGAAAAGTTGAGTTCAATACAGTTTATAAAAGAGTTAACAAGAGTTGATGTTCCAGTCGGAAAGACAACCAAAAGAACTTATCATTATGTTTTATCTCAAGAATTTATTAACAATTTATCTTTTATATTTTTCAAAATTAATATAATAAGCTTCTCTCAATCTTTTAAAAAATCATATCAAGGTTTATACCTTAGTTTGACAAACAAATACAATGAAATGTATTCAATGAATAATCGTGTTGAAGAATTAGAATTTGAGGTCTTAAAAAAAGTATTAAAAATTGATAGTGATAATGCTGTTTATGTTAAACGTAAAATCAATAAAGCTTTAACTGATGTTCTTAATTATGATGATCTAAAAGATAAGTTTTCTTTTGAGTGGATTAGGAAACCAAATCATAAATTTAAATATCATATTAAGCTTATACTTAATGTCGATTTAGTTGAGAATGATATTAATTCATCAAAAGATCAATTGTGGGAAGAAATTAGATTTAATTTTTTAAAAACTTCTTTGTTTGATGGATTTATAAGACGATATAATCAATTAAAGTATGATGATCCAAATGTTTTAAAAGATAAATATACACGTTGGATTAAAAGAAGTGATATTGATAAGGAAATAAAAGAAACTGCTTATTTCGATATGTGTGCTTATTTTGATACAAAGAATAAAAAAGAAAGATTTCAATATAAAAATATGTTTAACACTTGGTATAATAATCTACCAAATGAATACCATAATTATTTATAGTTTTCGACCTCCGAAACTGTTCACTTTTGGATTATCGACCTCCGAAACTGTTCACTTTTGAAAATTATCGACCTCCGAAACTGTTCACTTTTGCTATTATCGACCTCCGAAACTGTTCACTTTTGGATTATCGACCTCCGAAACTGTTCACTTTTTGGAATTTTTAACATATCGACCTCCGAAACTGTTCACTTTTGGATTTTCAACACCTTTATAACTAATTGATATTTAATTACTTAAAATATCGACCTCCGAAACTGTTCACCTTATATATTATAGTAAATAGAATAATCTATAAATAAGGCTATTTCAATTTTCCCGCTTACAAAGCAAATTTTTTACAAATATGAAAATTGAAAAGTTTAAAGCGATGCTCCGCATCTTTTTTTAAATGTTTTTAAAACCTCTAAGACCATTTAATCCAATTATCATAGATTTATACCAAAATCAAATAATAACACGATTTACGGCTTTTAAAATCGTGTTAAAGAAAAAGTTAATAGAAAGTTGATTTCAAGTGATATATTAAAAATATTGTTTACTTTTTATTTTTTATTTATTTAATTGTATTGTATTTTTAAAAATATTTTCGTAAATTTGAATTATAAAATTTTTATTATGACTAAAGTTATTTGTTTAATGAATCAAAAAGGTGGTGTTGGAAAGACTGCTACTACGGTTCATTTAGGTGCTTTTCTTGCGGAAAAAGGTTTCAAAACATTAATAATTGATCTTGATGCTCAAACTGATACAACACGATCTTTACAAGCTGTTGACGATAATTATTCAGCTTATGATCTGTTAACAGATTCCGACAAATCTATTTCTTTTTATAATCACACCAGTAGCGAAAATTTATTTGTTCTCGTTGGTAATCGAAATATTAAAGAGATCGCCTACAAAAAAAATATGCTTGTAGATAAAATCAATTTATTGAAAAAATACTTTGACTACATTTTAATAGATTGTAATCCTCATTTAATTGAATTTAATAGAGTTACTTTGAATGAAGTTGTTTTAACTGCTTCGGATTTTGTTGTAATTCCTACGGAATCTGATCCAAATTCAATTTATGATACAAATCTATTTATTCCCGATGTTTTAAAAGTAAAACAAAATAATAATCCAAAATTAGTTCTGCTTGGTGTACTTTTCTCTAAAGTTGAAGTTAATACTAAACTGTTTAGAGAAGCTTTTTTTGATTTTCAAAATGTTGCAAAAAATTTAGTTTTTGAATCTTACATTAGAAAAGATGAAAAAATGCGACACAGCCAGTTAAACGGTCAAACAATTTTTGAATTTGATCGTAAATCAAATGCTTCATTAGATTTTATTGATTTTGGTAATGAATTTTTAAATAAAATTAAAAAGTATGAGTAATACTAATAACAAAAAAGAAATTAAAAAAGGTTCTGGAGGAACTTTTAAAATAGATCAATTGGCAGAAAATAAAGAAGTTTTACAAACTGTTGAAAGTTCTTCTACGCCAAAGCGTAAATACAATGTTAAACCAAAGGCTAAAAAAAGTTCTATTCGATTGTACGTTAATAAATCTTCTATCGAAGAATTTCGTCATTTTGCAGATCAATTTTTTGATAAAAACGATGCTTTACACGAGAACAGTTCGGCTAATTTTTTAAGAGTTATCATGCTGAATTTAAGCGAAATATTTAATAAAAAATATGATGGAGTACTAGAGCTTACAGAAAATCAATTAGAATTTATGAAATCTCCCGCAAAACGTATTGAAAATGTTGCTAATTACCCGCATATTTCTAAAGAAGCGGTTAATACTTCGTTTACAATAGAAGAAAAATTAATTGATTTTTTCTATCGTTTAGCTTTTACATTTTATAGAAATGAACGTAAATTTTTATATCAATATTCTTTGTCTTTTTTCTTTTATGATATTTTGGATTTATTAGAAAAGAAAGAGCTTGATTTAGTGTATTATAGTAAAAGTCAAATTGACGAATATTTTAAACTTACACCTTAAATTTTATAACTTTTTCTTTAACACGATTTTATTATGACTAATGTTGATTTGAACGAAAAAATAAGGGTTTGGGTAACTTCTGATAAGGATAGAACTTTTTCAACTGGTTCTAAAACTCTTGTTTTTAATATTAAAAAAAAGGAATTTATTAAATTAATGAAATTTATTGATTCTAAGCACTCTCAATGGACGATGGCTATTGTGTATAGTAAGCAAGGAGATTCTAAAGCGGGTACGGAAGTAAAAAGATATTACAATTTCGATAATAAACGTACTTTTCCCGCTGATCTCTCAGAGATTTAGACACAAAAAAAGCCTTGATATACAAGGCTTCAAAATTTTTATTATGAATCTAATATTAATTAGAAACATACTTTTTCTTTAACATTTCAAAGATATGAATTAATTTATAAATAACACTATTATGATAGGAATTTTTTCATCAATTACGTTTTGGGGGATCGCTTTTCTTTGGGCGATAATTAAACTTGTCTTTTGGGGTATTAAAATGATTTTTAAAGGTATTTTTTATCTTTTTAATTTTAAATAATTACTTCTTTTTATTAGGGCATTCGGGCGCACTTTCCGTTTAAATCTTTTTACTGAATTGCGACAAATAAACAGATGCTAAAGTCATAGTTATGCCTTTATCAACTGTAATTTGTTACGCATTGATTAAAAAGGATAACACTTCAATTGCTAATGCTTTTTTTTTAGTTTTCCTAACCACTTTTATTTTTTTGAGTTTTTACTCAATCTCTCAAATAGCTTTAAAAATAAACTTTTTTAGATTTTGCAGATACTTCGATCCTTTGTATTGGCAAAGTATGAAAGAACCTTTTATTTTAAAAAAATTAAACATACATCTACCAGTTGATAAAATTTAGATCAACTGCAAAAATGCTTAGGACTGGTCCACGAGTGGAACTTGGCCTAAGCATTTTTTTGTTTCTCCGCATTTTTTAGCAACGTAGATACTGTCAGTTTAATTTCCCGCTATGC
>RRZT011392447.1_pt1 | contig 13047 bp, 10 predicted proteins | sample 2165551 | NCBI WGS metagenome assembly RRZT01 (sample SAMN10456910, study PRJNA506462) | wastewater metagenome | biome: wastewater; feature: sludge; material: wastewater sludge; isolation source: wastewater sludge with Escherichia coli K12::gfp cells carrying plasmid... | place: USA: Moscow, Idaho... | reverse complement strand
TGGCACCAATCCACCTGCCGATCTGGCCCGCGTGTTCTTCAAACAACTGGAAGTGGTGGGATCGACCATGGGCACCCGCAGCGAGTTGAGTCGCTTGGTATCGCTGCTGACGGTGTCGGGGACGCGACCGCTGATCGCGCGGGAACTGCCTATGTCAGAGGCCGCTGAAGCGCTGGCGGCGATCGCCGCGGGCGACGTGTTCGGCAAGATCGTGCTGACCCGCTGATGTACGACAGCGACCGAGGCATCGAAGAACTGCTGACCCGTCGTGAGGACGAGACCGTCAGCATCGAATGGCTCGCCGGCCAGATGAGGGCGTTCGTCGATGCCCACCCGGCGTGGGAGGACGCGATCGGTCGGTTCGCGGTGTACCTGGCACGCGACGACGAGGACTGACGCGGCAATGCCCCCGGCAGTGGGGGGCCCGATTTACACTGCGGCCATGACTCGACGCCCCGTGGCTGCCCTGACCGCCGTTCTCGCGGTGTGCGCAACGCTTCTGATGGTTCCGACGGGCACCGCGGGTGCGCGTCAGCCGATCCTGGGGCCGGCAGCCAAAGCCGGTGGCTGGGCGCCGGTCACCACCAACAGCCTGACCGCGGCCACTGACAACAGTGTCATCGCGGCCGACTGTGCCGGAACACGCTGCACCGCCGTCGGCCTGCTCGGCGACAGCCTCGACAGTGGCCGGGCCACGGTGATCTCGCACCGCGCCGGCGGGCAGGCGGCGATCGCCAGACGCATGCGCGGCGCGGCGGTCGGCACTCTTCCGGCGGACATCTCCTGTCCCACCCGCCGTTGGTGCGTCGTGGTGGGCTCGATCCATGCGGCCACCCCATCCGACATGACGTGGGCCGTGGTGGGCGCGGGAAGGTCCTGGCAGCAGGTCAGGACGCCGTCTCCCGGAAATGGCTCGGCGAGCCAGGCCTATTTGACCGGGGTCTCCTGCCGGTCGGACTCCGACTGCGTGGCTGTCGGCTATTACTTCAACCGGTCGGGGGTCACCCGGGCGTTGGTGCTGCGCTGGGACGGTGACGGGTGGGCCAGGGTGCTACGCCGACAGTTGGTGGGTCGGATGCTCACTGCCGTGGACTGCACTGGCTCGGGTGAGTGTCTGATCGCAGCGACCGCCGGCGAGCAGGCTGAGTTCTGGTGGCTCACGTCATCGACCCTGACGCCGATCCGCGGCGGCGGGACGCCCACCAACCAGTACACCGATGTCTCGTGCGTGTCGGACACGTGGTGCGCTGCTGCCGGCGGCATCGTCGGCGCGAGCCCGACGCTGGCTATCGTGTCGGTCACCGCGGGGGGCCGGTGGCGCTGGGTGCCGAAGCCGGTGCGGACGAGTCGTGCGACCGGGGGGTTCAACAGCATCACGTGCTTCGCCCGGGCGGAGTGCCTGGCGGGAACCTCGTGGCTGACCGCCGGTGGCTACTCCCATCCCGGGATCTGGGAGTGGAGCGGCGGCGCGAAGCGGACCACCCGCATGGTGGGTTCCCGGGGTCGGATCGGACAGGTCAGTGACATCGCCTGCACGACGAGCCGCTGTGTCGCATCAGGACAGTCCTACGCCGCCGGCGGGGACACCCGGTTGCTCAACAACACCTACCAGCGGCGCCGCTGATCAGGCGAATGCCGCCGCCACCAGTGCTTTCTGCTCCCGGTCGTGACGGCTGTGCGACCCGACCGCAGGGGAGGACGAACTGGGTCGCGTGATGCCGGTGATCGTGCGCCCCGTCACTTGCGGGATGTTCATGGACACGAACTGCCAGGCGCCCTGGTTGGCGGGCTCCTCCTGGACCCAGCGCACGTCGGCGCCCGGGTAACGGTTCAGGGCTTCGGGCAGAGTCCGTACCGGGACGGGGTAGGGCCGCTCGAGGCGAACGATGGCCGTGTCCGTCGACTGCCGACGGGCGCGTTCGGCCGCCAGGTCGTAGTAGATCTTGCCGCTGCACAGCAGCACCTTGGTGACGCCCGCAGGGTCGACCGTGGTGTCGCCGATCACCGCTCGGAATGTCCCCGACGTGAACTCCGACAGCGGTGACGTGGCCGCCTTGGAACGCAGCAGCGACTTGGGGGTGAAGATGATCAGGGGTCGGATGATCCTTGTCATGGCTTGCCACCGCAGCAGGTGGAAGTACGACGCGGGAGTCGATGGGATCGCCAGCGTCATGTTGTCCTCGGCGCACAGCTGCAGGAAGCGTTCCACGCGGGCCGAGGAGTGATCTGGCCCCTGGCCCTCGAACCCGTGCGGCAGCAGCAGGGTCAGCCGCGAGCGCTGCCCCCACTTCTGTTCCCCGGACGAGATGAACTCGTCGATGATCGTCTGCGCGCCATTGGCGAAGTCGCCGAACTGCGCCTCCCACATCACCAGCGCATCGGGGCGGGCCACTGAGTAGCCGTACTCGAATCCCATTGCGGCGAACTCGCTGAGCAGCGAGTCGTACACGAACAGCCGGCCGCCGTTGGCGTAGCAGTGCTTCAGTGGCTTGTACTGCCAGCCGGTGACCTTGTCGACGATGACGGCGTGCCGGTGACCGAAGGTGCCGCGGCGGGAGTCCTGCCCGGCCAGGCGCACCCATTTGCCCTCGTTGACCAGTGATCCCAGCGCCAGCGCCTCGCCCATGCCCCAGTCGATGGTGTCGTCTTGGACCATCTGCACGCGGCGGTCCAGTTGCGTCGCCAGGCGGGGGTGCACGGTGAAGCCCTCGGGCATGATCTGCTGGGCCTCGACCACGACAGCGACCTGCGCCGGCGTGATTCCGGTCTCGACCTCACCGGCGGGCCGCTGCGGTTTGAGCGCCTGAGTTCCTTCGCGCTCCACCTCGGCGGAGGTCGGCGTGAACGACTCGACCTGGCCGATCGCGTCGCGGGTCTCCTGGAACACGTGTTCCAGGCGCTGCTGGAAGTGTCGCAGCGCCTCTTCGGCCTCTTCGACGGTGATGTCGCCGCGGCCGATCAGCTGTTCGGTGTAGTTCTTCCGGACGCTGCGCTTCTGGTCGATGATCGCGTACATCAGCGGTTGGGTCAGCGAGGGGTCGTCGGCCTCGTTGTGGCCTCGGCGCCGGTAGCAGACCAGATCGATCACGACATCCTTGGCGAACTTCTGTCGGAACTCGAACGCCAGTTTGGCGACCTCGACCACGGCCTCCGGGTCATCCCCGTTCACGTGGAAGATCGGTGCCTGGATCATGCGCGCGACATCGGAGGAGTACACCGACGACCGGCTGTACTGCGGCGAGGTCGTGAACCCCACCTGGTTGTTGACGATGATGTGGATGCTGCCGCCGGTGCGGTAGCCCTGCAGTTGCGACAAGTGCAGCGTCTCGGCGACGACTCCCTGGCCGGCGAACGCCGCATCACCGTGCATGAGTACTGGCAGCACTGCGTGGCGGCGATCCTTGGGCAGCTGGTCCTGTTTGGCGCGGACGATGCCTTCGAGAACCGGGTTCACCGCCTCGAGGTGGGACGGGTTGGCGGCCAGATACACCTTGGTCGTCTGGCCGTCCGCAGCGCGGTACTCACCCGAGGTGCCGAGGTGGTACTTCACGTCGCCGGATCCCTGGACGGAGTCCATGCCGTAGTTGCCCTCGAACTCGCGGAAGATCTGCGCGTAGGACTTTCCTGCCATGTTGGCCAGCACGTTCAGGCGGCCACGGTGAGGCATGCCGATGCAGACCTCTTCGATGCCGTCGTTGGCTGCCGACTCCATGACAGCGTCGATCATGGGGATGACCGATTCGCCGCCCTCGAGCGAGAACCGCTTCTGGCCCACGTACTTGGTGTGCAGGAAGGTCTCGAATGCCTCGGCCTCGTTGAGTTTGCGCAGGATCCGTAACTGCTCCTCGCGGGGGACCCGCTCGTGCGGGACCTCGACGGCGTTCTGGACCCAGGCGCGCTGGTCGCGGTCCTGGATGTGCATGTACTCGATGCCGATGGTGCGGCAGTAGGAGTCGCGCAGAACCCCGAGCATCTCGCGCAGGTGCATCAACGGCCGGCCGCCGAAACCGCCGGTGGCGAACTCGCGGTCCAGATCCCACAACGTCAACCCGTGGGACATGACCTCGAGGTCGGGGTGGGTGCGCTGGTGGTACTCCAGCGGGTCGATGTCGGCCATCAGGTGGCCGCGGACGCGGAAGGCGTGGATGACCTCTTGGACGCGCGCGGTCTTGCTCAGGTCGGTCTCATGCGTGGCGGAGATGTCCTGCGACCAGCGGATCGGCACGTAGGGGATGCGCAGCGAGTGGAAGATCTCGTCGTAGAAGCCGTCCTCACCGAGCAGGTACTGATGGATACGTCGGAGGAACTCCCCGGACTGGGCGCCCTGGATGATGCGGTGGTCATAGGTCGAGGTCAAGGTCATGACCTTGGCGACCGCGTTGCGTGCCAGGGTCTCGGCCGAGGCCCCTTGCCATTCGGCGGGATAGTCCATCGCTCCGACGCCGATGATGGCGCCCTGCCCCTGCATCAGGCGCGGCACGGAATGGACTGTGCCGATGCCACCGGGGTTGGTGAGAGTGATGGTGGTGCCGGCGAAGTCCTCGACCGACAGTTTGCCGACCCGGGCCTTGCGCACGATGTCTTCGTATGTCGCCCAGAACTGCGCGAAATCCATGGCCTCGGCGGCCTTGATGCTGGGGACCAGGAGCGTGCGGGATCCGTCGGGCTTGGGGACATCGATGGCGAGACCGAAGTTCACGTGCGCGGGGGTCACCAAAGCGGGCTTGCCCTGCTCGGTGACAGTGAACGAGTCGTTCATCTGGGGCATCGACTTGAGTGCCTTGACGATGGCGTAGCCGATTAGGTGGGTGAAGGACACCTTGCCGCCGCGCGCCCGCTTCAGATGGTTGTTGATCACGGTGCGGTTGTCGAACAGCAATTTGACCGGCACGGCCCGCACGCTGGTGGCCGTCGGGATGGTGAGCGACGCCTCCATGTTGGTGACCACGCGGGCGGCGGCCCCCCGCAGGGGCGCGGACTCGGTCTCGGTCGCATTGTCCGGCGGCACCACGATCTTGGGCAGCGCCATCGTCGCCGCGGTGGGGGCCAGGATCCGCTCGCCCTCCGGTGCGGTGGGGGCGGCCAGCGGCGGCTGTGCGATGGGCGTGTGGGTCTCGGGGGTCTGAGTGGGGGCAGTGGCTGGCGCCGGAGCGGCGGCAGTAGCGGGCGGCGCGGCCGGTACGACCGGTGCGGGGGGAGCCGTGGCGCCGTCGGGCGGGGTGGTCCCCAGCGGTTCCCCGGTGGTGGCGTCGGTCAGAGTCCCGGTGTCGCGCAGAGCGTCGTCGCGCAGCTTCTGGTAGCCGGCGGGCCGGTAGTCGGCGAAGAAGTCCCACCACGCTGGATCGACGGACTCGCGGTCGCGCAGGTACTGCTCGTAAAGCTCATCCACCAACCACTCATTGGTTCCGAACGGGGTGGTGGGGGGTGTCTCGGCTGTCACGCGCCGACCTTTCTGAGTTCTGCGACTTCGCTGCGCCTGTTACTCAAGGGTAGTCCGAAGCGCCCGCAACGGGCAGGTCGCCATGCGAACGCCTCACCGACCCGTCAGGTGATGTCGCGCCGCAGCGTCGTCGATGCCGCCAGTGCGCCCAGGGCGACGGTGTAGGCAAGCAGCACGGCCACGCCGGCGACCGGTGGGAGCAGGTCGACACCGGACGACTGCCCGCCCAGGATCGATTGCGCGGCGCCACCCGGAAGCCACTTGCCGACCGTGGGGTTGATGGCGGCAATCAGCCCTTCGATCAGCAGGACCCACAGCAGGGCCAACAGGACGGCGGCCAGCTGGCTGGTGATCAAGGCGCCGACCGAGACACCGAGGATGGCATACAACGCGTCGGTGAGGACGACCGCCAGGACGATGCGTACGACGTACGACCAGTCGATGGGCGCATGCCCGTCGGGAAGCAGCCACAGGGCCAGCCCGATCACCGTCACCGCCGACACCAGGGCGACCATCGCGCCCAGGACTGCGTTAACGGCGGCCTTGGCCGCCACCACCCGCCCCCGGCGGGGTTCGGTCAGGAACGTGTCGGTGATGGTCTCGTGGCGGTACTCACTGGTGAAGGACAGGATCCCCAGGATCATGGCGATGATGGCCGCGGAGCCCATCGTGCTCCAGACCTGCTCGAGCAGGGCGGGCCCTGCGACGTCCAGTTCGGGAATCTCCTCGCCCAGGTTGGCCACCAGAAGCACCGGCAGGGCGCCCAGCGAGGTCAGCGCCGCTGCGGTCAGGAGCATGATCCACCACAGTTTGGTCGAGAAGACCTTGATCCACTCGCCGCGGATGAGTCCCATCATGGTGGCGGCGCCTGTCCGGTGGGACGCTCTGTGGTCAGTTGCAGGAACACCTGCTCAAGTTCGGCGTGGTCGGTGGTGAGCTCGTGGAGTTCGACGCCCTGTTGCCAGGCGACATGGCCGACCTGCGCCGCTGTCATTCCGGTCACGGTGAGTTCGGACCCGGCGCCGGCGACGGTGCCGCCCGCCTGCCCGATCGCCGCGGCCAGCGCTGCCAGGTCGGGTCCGACGACGCGCACGATCCCGTCGGTGCCGATCACGTCGCGCAGGGGTCCCGAGCGGATCAGTCGGCCCTTGTCGATGATCACGACGTCGTCGACGGTCTGGCGCACTTCGGCGAGCAGGTGGCTGGACACCAGGATGGTGCGGCCCTCTGCGGCCAGGCCACGCAGGAAATGCCGCAGCCAGGCGATGCCCGCCGGGTCGAGCCCATTGGCGGGCTCGTCCAGGATCAACACCGAGGGGTCGGGCAACAGCGCCATGGCCAGCGAGAGGCGCTGACTCATGCCGAGCGAGAACTGCCCGGCTTTGCGGTTCTTGGCGTCGGAGAGTCCCACGAAGTCGAGCATCGAGTCGCAAGCAGCCGTCGGCAGACCTACCGCTGCTGCTCGGATGCGCAGGTGCTCCAGCGCCGTGCGAGCAGGATGGAACCCACTGGCCTCGAGCGCGGCCCCGACCACGGTCGAGGGCTGGTGCAGCTGTGCGTACGGCAGGCCGCCGACCAGCGCCGTCCCGGAGGTCTGGCGCACCAAACCCACGAGGCAGCGAAGCGTCGTGGTCTTACCGGCGCCGTTGGGGCCGAGGAAGCCGGTGATACGACCGGGCTCCACACGGAACGTCAGGTCATCGACGGCCACGACCGGATGGGAACGCCCGAACTGCTTGACCAGCCCCTGCACCTCGATGGCGGTGGGCGTGACGGTCACGGTCCGAACCCTAGCCGGGTCAGGGGACGACCTGGACGCCCTTCCAGAACGCGACGTAACCGGTGATCTCGCTGGCGGCGTCCTTGGGGGCCTCGTAATACCAGGCGGCGTCGACGTTCTCTTGTCCGTCCACGGCCAGGGTGAAGTACGACGCAGTCCCCTTCCAGGCGCAGATGCTGCTGGTGTCGGTAGGGGTGAAGTACTGCGACCGGATCGTGTCCGGCGGGAAGTAGTGGTTGCCCTCGACCTCGATGGTGTCGTCGGACTCTGCCACGACCGTGTCGTTCCAGATGGCGCGCATGGGTGTCCTCCAATGTCAGGGTCCATGGTTGGGCTTCGGCAGCAATGACGCATCTCGGCGGGCAGACTCGCGGTGTGGATGCAGCGCAACTCAAGCGTCAACTGCTGGACGTGTCGCCCAGCATGTCCACCTGGCCGTCAGCGGCCCGTCGCGGCGGCATCATGGCCGCACTGCTCGCGCTAGGGGTGTGGGCGGACAACCCGGAGGCCGGCATTGCGGCCACCACGGGTGCGCTCAACATCGCCCTTCTGGATGCGGCTGTCTCACGGGGGGTCCTGGCACGAGCGCTGTGGCTGTGCCTCGCCACCACCACGGTGGTGGGTTTCGCCGCCGCTGCGATCGGCAGCACCTGGTGGCTGATCCCGTTTCTGGGAGTCCTTGCCTTCCTCCAAGGGGCGCTATCGGGTGCGGGACTGGCGGTCGCCAACGCGACGATCGCCAACATGATCACCGCGATCCTGTTCAGCCTCACCCCTGGTGGCCTCCAAGAAGCGGCCTCCGTGGCGGGCTGGCTGTTCCTGGGCGCGCTCGTCGAGGTGATGGTGGCCCTGTTGGCCTGGCACTGGGAGCGGCAGGGGCTCGTGCGGCGTCAGGTGGCGATGGCGCTGCGGGCTCGTGCCGCCCGCCCGGCCGCGGACCCGATCACCGATGACGTTGCCCGGTGGGTGGCAGCGGCGCGTCGCACCGCGGTCGAGGCGGGACTCACCCGAGATGAGCGTGCGGCGGTACGGCACCTGGTGGAAGACGTGTCCACCCCTGGGCAGGTGGACCCCGCCGACCTGCTCGCGGCCTCGCGGCGGCTTCGTCGCCTACCGGCCCGGCGCGGGGACGGGCCGTTCCGCTCGCTCGTTGCCACGTTCGAGAATGCCGACGACGCCATGGTCGCGGAGCCCGGCACCTCGTGGTACCGCCAGCTGGCGGCGTTGCGTGCGGACCTGATGCCGGGTCGCCCCTTCTACGAGGCGGGGGTGCGCCTGGCCGTTCTGATGGTGGTCGGTGCCGTTGTGGTGCGTGCCTTTGACGTGTCGCAGGGTCACTGGGTGCTCCTGGTGTTCGCGCTGGCCGTCCGGTGCGACTATTCGGGAACGGTGATCACGCTGATCGCCCGTGCGGTGGGCGTTCTCGTGGGGGTACTGGCTGTCACGGCCGTGGTGATGCTGAGCGCGGGATCCCCTGTCGCCCTGCTGGTGGTGGGCCTGGCGTCAGGGGTCCTCACATGCCGTTGGTTGCTGGGCAACGCGACGCTGTTCTTCTTGTTCCTGACGATGTTCGTGAGCGTCCTGGTCGATGTGTGGGCGCCGACCACTCAGTTCGCCGACGAGCGGGTCGTGGCCACGCTGATCGGAGTGGCGATCGGGTTGGCGGCCTCCCTGCTGTGGCCCGGCTGGCGTGGGTCAGGCGCTGCCCCGGCTGGTCGCCCCATCGTCCAAGGCCAGTGACAGTGACTGGGCCATCACGAGGTCCGCAAGGGCCTGCGCAAAACCATCGGTGTCGCCGAGTACTGGGGTGACGCTGGCCCGGGCGGCGTGGGCTGCGCGGCGGACCCGGTCGGCGAAGAGTCCGTCGGCGGTCAGGAATGGCACAACCGTCGATTGTGGGGTCGCGGTGTCGGCGACGGCAGCCGGGGTCAGGCACACATCCACAGTCCTTTGGGGGGTCCCGAGGGCATCGGCAAGAGCGGCGAACCGGGTGACGATCTCGGGACGGGAACTCCCGGCGCTGGCAAGCACCACGTGACCCGCCGCCCCCACCAGCTCAGCGACGGCCGAACGGAACAGCAGCGGTTCGGGCGGCGCCAGCAGGACCGAACGGCAGCCCGCGTGTGCGACGACCGGGGGGATGTCACTGTGCCAATGGAAGCCGGCGGTGAGCAGCAGCGGGATAACGAGGGTGGGGGTGTTCGGTGGGGCAGGCACCGACAGGACGTCGGTGGCTGCCGGGTGGTCGTGCTCGAGGTAGGCGGCCCTGGCTGGGAGGCCCGTCAGCGCCGTGAGCTGGGTGCAGAGTCGCGACACCGACTGACGGTGACGCGGGTCGGGGCTGCCGTGAGCGACCACCTCCACCTGACCGGACGAGCCCGGTCGAAGCGCACGGGTACGGGTGGGCGCCGGAGCCGCGATGGTCATGCTGCGCCCCCGTGGCGGCCGTGCGGAGAGATCGCGGCGCTGGCTGCCAGCTCGGCGTGAAGTGCCGCGACTTCGCCGATGACGATCACCGCGGGTGATGACGCCTGTGCCGCATCGGCCTCGGCGGCAATGGTCGCCAGCGTGCCGGTGACCACCAGCTGGTCCCGCGTCCAACCGTTGCTGATCACCGCGGCCGGCAGTTCTGCGGGTCGGCCCGCCTGGATCAAGGCAGCGGCGGTCTCGGTCAGGTGGCGCACCCCCATCAGCAGGACGAGTGTGGTGTCCACGGGCGTCGCCGAGGCGCGCCGTACGACCTCGTCGCTGCCGTCGTGCGCCGACAGCATCAGCACCGACGTCGACAGCCCCCGGTGGGTGACGGGAATACCGGCGGCCGCGGGAACCGAGATCGCCGACGTCACCCCTGGCACGACCTCGACCGGCACCCCGGCAGCGAGGCACTCGAGGGCCTCTTCGCCGCCCCGACCGAGGACGAACGGGTCGCCGCCCTTGAGGCGCACGACGATCTGACCCTGCTGGGCGCGGTCGATGAGCAGTTGGTTGATCTGCGCTTGCGGCAGTGCATGACGCCCCGGGGATTTGCCCACGTCGACCACCTCGACGTCATCGGGCAGTGAGTCCAGCACGGCGACCGGCGCCAGTCGGTCGGTGACGACGACATCGGCCAGCGACAGCAGGCGGCGGGCGCGCACGGTCATCAGTTCGGGATCGCCCGGGCCACCCCCGACCAGGTACACCCGGCCAGGGCCTCGTCGGTGGCGCCGCACCGGAAGGGAACCGGATGCCGCCAGATCGGCAATGGCGTCGCGCAACGCGCGTGCGCGCCCCGGGTCGCGGTTGCCGTTCACAGCGAACCGGACACCATCGACGGTATTCGCTGTCGCGGCGGACCAGGCCGGTGAATGCTCGGCGGACCCGGCCCGCACCGACCAGATCCGATGGGTTTCGGCTTCGCTCACGACGGCTGTGTCCACCGCCGCATCCCCGGTGCAGGCATGCACGAGCCAGTTGCCGGTGGTGTCGCCTGACTCGAACTCCCGCTCATGCCACGCCAGTTCGCCGGCTTTGGCGCCGTCGCGGATCCCTTCCACTGCCCAGGGGCTGATGACGGTGACGGTGGCACCGGCCTCGGTCAACGCCGCAGCTCGTCGGGCAGCCACCGGGCCGCCGCCGACGACAAGGACCGGACGATCGGTGAGATCCAGGAACAGCGGGTAGTTGTGGCTCACAAGTGCAACCCACATTCGACTTTCGCGCGGCCCTGCCAACGGCCGGCCCGCTCGTCGTCGCCGGCGCCCACGGGTCGCGTGCATGGGGAGCAGCCGATCGACCGGTATCCCAGTTCGCGCAGCGGGTTGTGCATCAGTTGGTATTTGTCGATGCAGGCGTCGATCATCTCGTCGGTGAAGGCCGCAATGGGGTTGATCTTGATGATGCCGTGCTTGTCGTCCCAACTGACCAACGGCGTCTCGGCGCGACCGGCATGATCACTGCGGCGTAGCCCGGTGGCCCACGCGTCGTAGCCGTGCAGAGCGTCGTCCATGGGAGCGGTCTTGCGCATGGCGCAGCACAGGTCGGGATCCCGTTCCCACAGGTTCTCGCCGTAGCGGTGATCCTGCTCGGCGACGGTCAGCTCCGGCTTCAGCGAACGGACATTGACGGGGTACGTGGCGTCGACGGCGTCCCGGAATCCCCTGGTCTCGGCGAAGTGGTACCCGGTGTCGGCGAACAGCAGGTCCACTCCTGGCAACGCTTTGGCGCCCAAGCAGGCCATGACGCCGTCAGAGAACGACACCGCCACCGCAATGCGGGGCACGCCCAGGCGAACCCCGAACCACGACAGCAGCCCCAGCGGTTCAGCGTCGTCATCGAACAGGAACAGCGCCTCGTCGATCAGGCCCTTGAGTTCCTTCTCCGAACGCTTGGGCGGTGCCAGTTGCAGGTCCACGCTCATCGCAGCGCGTCCTCGTCGGCACGGACGCTCCACTCGGCGAACGACTCGTCGCCCTCACGTCCGTCGAGGAAGTTCGCGAGCACGCGGTCGACGTAGTCGGGCAGATCGTCCGCCGCCAAGCGCAGCCCTCGGGGCGTGCGGCCGAACCCGGACTTCTCGCCCAGCGATCCGCCCAGATGCACCTGGAATCCTTCTGACTGGTTGCCGTCGGAGTCCGTGGCCAGGACGCCCTTCAGGCCGATGTCGGCGACCTGGAACCGGGCGCAGGAGTTTGGGCAGCCGTTCACGTGGATGGCCAGGGGTAGGTCCCATTCGGGGCGGCGCTGTTCCAGATCGGTCACGAGGTCAGCCGTGCGGGCCTTGGTCTCCGAGATCGCGAGCTTGCAGTACTCGATGCCGGTGCATGCCATGGCCGACCGCCGGAACTGCGAGGGGTGGACCTGCAGGCCGAGTCCGGCGAGTTCGGCGGCCAGCGCATCGGCGCGATCGGCGTCGATGTTCAGGATCACGAACTTCTGGTGGGCGGTGAGGCGGATCAGGCCGGTGCCGTACTCCTCGGCCAGGTCGGCGATACGACCCAGGATCGTGCCGGAGATCCGGCCCACGGTCGGGGCGGCTCCGACGTAGACGCGGCCGTCCTGTTGGGGGTGGATCCCCACATGGTCTTTTCCGGCGGTCGGCGCGGGCGGCGGTGGGCCATCGATCAGGGGACGCTTCAGATACTCGGTCTGGAGTACCTCGCGAAACTTGGCTGCGCCCCAGTCGGCCACCAGGAACTTCAGACGGGCCTTGTTGCGCAAACGGCGGTACCCGTAGTCGCGGAAGATCTTGATGACGCCTTCCCACACGTCGGGCACCTCATCGATGGGTACCCACACGCCCAGGCGCGTGCCCAGTCTGGGCACGGTGGACAGTCCGCCACCGACCCACAGGTCGAAGCCGGGCCCGTGCTCGGGATGGATGACACCCAGGAACGAGATGTCGTTGATCTCGTGTGCCACGTCCTGGCGGGGTGAGCCCGAGATGGCGCTCTTGAACTTGCGCGGCAGATTGGAGTACTCCGGGTCGCCGATGTAGCGGCGCAGGATCTCGTCGACCGCCGGGGTGCCGTCCAGGATCTCGTCGGCGGCGACCCCGGCGACGGGGGAGCCCAGGATCACGCGCGGAGTGTCACCGCACGCCTCCGTGGTGCTCAACCCCACGGCTTCGAGGCGACGCCAGATCTCGGGCACATCCTCGATGCGGATCCAGTGCAGTTGGATGTTCTGGCGGTCGGAGATGTCGGCAGTGTCCCGGGCGAACTCGGTCGAGATGCCCGCGATCACGCGCGCTTGTTCACTGGTCAGCGCCCCACCGTCGCTGCGCACCCGCATCATGAAGAACTCGTCGTCGAGTTCCTCCAACGGCAGTGATGCCGTCTTGCCGCCG
>RRZT010762167.1_pt1 | contig 13048 bp, 13 predicted proteins | sample 2165551 | NCBI WGS metagenome assembly RRZT01 (sample SAMN10456910, study PRJNA506462) | wastewater metagenome | biome: wastewater; feature: sludge; material: wastewater sludge; isolation source: wastewater sludge with Escherichia coli K12::gfp cells carrying plasmid... | place: USA: Moscow, Idaho... | reverse complement strand
CGCTCATGGACGCTCCAGACGAGCGGGTCACCTGTCGGCGTGACGGTGAAGTGAAGGCATCCGGGCAAGGCCCGGCGCCGTGTCCGCAGTGATGCCCGCTTTCCGTGCACGACGACGCTAGACGTTGAAACGGAACTCGACCGCATTACGGACAGAACGAACCTCTGATAGCGCTCATCCTTGCCCCCACGCGCCACGACGAGCTACTCTGGTGGCAATCAACATCTCCGACTACGCGATGACCTGGTTTCCAGCGAGCGATCCGTCAGAGTGAGGGATGGCATGAGGACCGGCGCAGCCTGGTCCACCCACAGTCCGGTAAGGAATCCGGCGGCTCCGCCCATAGCCACGCGAGCGACAACTCCTCACGGAGAGTCGCTTCGCCATGCTTGGACATGCCCCGTCCACCACCTCTGAAAAGTTTCTCAGCCTCCACGAGGCCGTCGACCTCGGGTACGCCGGTTACTCAACCCTGCGCAAGTACATCGCCGAGGGTCGCCTGCCCGCTCACCGCCTCGGGACACGGATTCGTCTCCGCCAGAGCGATCTCGACGCGCTCCTGACCAAGGCGGGCGTCGATCCCGTGGACGCCGCCATCGAGCGCCTCGTCACCACTGCGCCCCCGCTCACGCCGGAGCAGACCCGCCGCCTGCGCGACCTCCTCGGGGAGGCGTCATGAGCGGGCTGGGCAACGCCTCCCTCGGGACAGCCAGCAAGGACACGCTCGCGTCCCAGAAGGACGTTATTGGGACGAGAGAAGAGGACAAAACCTCTAGTCAGAGGCCACTGGCGGCAACCCCCTATGGGGAAGGCCCCATTGCCGCCGCCGCCGCCAACGGGTGGCAGGTGAGCCGGGTTGCCGACACCGCGACCTCGCGCAAGCACCCGGCCTCGTTCGTCGTGCTGACCAAGACGGTCGAGCGGACCGCCACCCGCGCGACGGGCGGCTTCGGTTCATACCCGTCGGTGCAGGGGATGCGGTCGGGCAAGGGATCGGTCGTCATCGGGTTCGACACCGAGTTCGTCAGCGACGGTACGTTCGACGCCGAGCGCGGCTGGATCGGCGAGAGTGAGCAGGTCACGCGCCGGATCGTGTCCTACCAGTTCGCCGCCATCGACCCGACCGACGCCGACCGGCTGCGGCTGGCTGTGGTCCTCCCTGCCATCTACCCCGGGCCTCGTGGTCCCCGCGTTGCCAGGCTGTCGTTCGGCAAGGCGCTGGAGTTGGCCATCACGGCGCTGGGCTTGCATGAGCATCCGCTGGCCGAGGGCTGGACGGCCAAGGGCGTGCCCCGCCAGGCCGTTGTGGACGCCGCAGGCAAGTGGCATCGGGAGTGGTGGTTCACGCAGAAGGGCGAGCACGCGCACGCACTGCCGATCACTCTCGTGGCGCATTTCCAGAACGCCGACCTTACGACCTTCGTCGACCCGGTGAAGATGCACAACACCTGGGATGCCGCCTACCCGACGGGTAGAAAGCGCCGCCGGGCGAAGGCTGGCTACTCGGGCTATCGGAATCGTCGGCTGGACGACCGAGAGCCGGACATCCTGCGTGCGGTGATCTCTGCCAGTGCGGGCATGGTCTCGCCCAAGCCCGTCGAATGGGTGCTTCCCGGTGCGAACAAGCGGTGGGCACGTCCTGTGGTGGTCTCCATCCGCGACACGATGGCGCAGTCGGGCGCTGCGAAGCTGTCCGAGCTGGGCGACGCCGTGGGCGTGGCGAAGCTGGATGTTCCCGGTGACTGGATTGCTCGCATGGACGAGTACCTGGTCGCGCACCCTGCGGAGTTCCTCGACTACGCCTCCAACGACGCCGTGATCGCCCTGGAGTACATCAGCCAGATGTACGGCGAGCACCAGGAGGTCGCCCTCACGCTGCCGACGGCTGCGGCCCGCGCCGTGCGCGGCATCATCGCCAGCGAACTCGCGGAGCGTCACGCGGGCAAGCCACTGGTGGAGACCGGCCCCAAGATCAACTTCAACCGCGTGTTCGGCGGCCTGGAGAAGGTCACCAAGAGAACCGAACAGACCGTGAGCATCGAGAACCAGCTCGCCTACTATCGGCAGCGCGAGCTGCAACCTCTCGACGGCGCTGCGGCCACGTGGATTCATGCTTGCGCCCTGTCCTTCCGGGGCGGCTATAACATGAGCGCCGAGCTAGGGCTGTTCGAGCAGACCACACACGACCTCGACCTCCAGTCGTGCTACCCGACGGCCAGCTCGACCATCTGGGACGTTGACTACCTGCACCCCGACGGCGTGATCCTGCGGACGGTGAACAACGTCGAGCTGTCGCTGGACGACTTTGCCGAGGGCGGGCCATTGACGCCGTTCGTCGGATTTGTGTCGTTCGAGTTCCCCGAGTCCGTGGCCTTCCCCTGCCTGCCCGTGCCCGTCGAGGGGTCGATGGTCTACCCCCGGACGTCGGGCGGTGCACGTGGGGTGTGGTCGATGGCTCCCGAGGTCTGGCTGGCGCTGAAGCTGGGTGCTCGGGTGATGTGTCAGATCGGTCACTTCGGGCGCACCCTGCGGCTTGAGGACGGCTCGCCCTCGCGCCTGCTGCGTCGCCCGTACAAGACGTTGTTGGATGACCGGGCGCTCGCCAAGAAGAAGTTCGGCAAGAAGTCCTTCCAGCAGACCGTGCTCAAGCAGATGGCCAACTCCCCGTACGGCAAGCTCGCCCAGGGCGTCATGGGTCAACGCGGCTGGGACGCCTGGGCGCAGGAGCGCGACGAGGTTGGTGGTTCTGCGATCACGTCCCCGTGGCACGCCTCCATGACCACGTCCCTGCCCCGTGCGGTGCTGTTGGCCACGCTCAACGAGCTGCACGACCTTGGTTACTCCACGCCGAGTTGCACGACCGACGGGTTCATCACCGACGCCGAGCTGGCTGTGGTGGACGGTCTGGACCTGTACGGGCTGTCGGACCTGTGGCGCGAGACCCGGGAAGCTCTGACCGGCTCACGGGGCATGTGGGAGGAGAAGCACACCCAGACGGACCTGCTCAACGTCACCACCCGTGCCAACTTCTCTCGCCAGCCTGGTGGTGTTCTCGCCCACGGTGGGTACAAGCTGCCCGAGAGAATCGAGGAGGACAGCCAGGCCGACCGGGACCACATGTACGAGCTGATGGTATCCCGCGACGGAGCACTGCCGGTGACGATGAAGGTCTTCCCGTCGATGGAGGAGCTGACCCGCGTTCACAACCGACTGGACTTCTCCCCCATCGTCGTCCACAAGCAGCAGACCATCGAGTTCGACCGCAAGCGTCGTCCGGTGCCCGACGGCATGACGGCCAACATGGTGATGGTGGGTGACGAGGTATTCGAGGTCGCCCACGTCCAGACCGTGCCGTGGAACTCCCCGGAGGAGGTCGAGCTGGGCCGCTCGGTCGACCGGGGGCTGAAGCGTTGGGACGATGAGCTGGGTGAGCCCGTGTGGGATCGCTCGCCGGTGCGCAGGACCCGTGACCAGTGGCTCGACTACTTCGACCGACTCCAGGTGCTGCTGGACGAGGACGGCTCGGTCGCCGAGGCCGAGCGACTGGATCGCATCGCCAAGGGCATTGTGATCGCCCAGCGTCAGGGCATCATCAACATCCCGTGGCTCGCGTCTGACCGTCCCCTGGCTGAGCGGCTCGATGCCTTCGAGAAGTTCGGGCTGCCGCGTCCGAAGGAGCGGTTCTGGTCCCATGCGCGCTCAAAGACCGAACGCCAAGTCGACATCGACTTCGACGCCATCGAGCCGTACGTCGAGGACATGCTCAACGTCGATCCGTTCGCAAGCGCAGCCCCAGTCGAAGTTGGGGAGGGTGCCTGATGACCTACACCGTCGGCACCTTGACCTTCGCCACCAAGGATGACGTCCGTGCGCACGCCAGCCGCGTGCTCAACCGAGTGGGGCTTGGCGAGATCCTGACAGGCCCCGACGACGTGTTCGCCCGTGCCCTCCTGTCCAGCCACCCCGACGCTCCTCGGAAGCACGGGGTGGGTGTTGACGCCATCGTCGTCGCGCTCATCCCCGAATGGGGCACCCGCAACTTCCTCGTCCTACGCGAGGACGGGTCGGTCGACAACTGGTCGATCAAGAAGTGCATTACCAACCTGCGGCCAAGTGGTCGCGCGACCGGAAGGAACAACAATGAGTGAGTCCACCCATCTCGACGAGCTGATCGCTGCTGAGCGCGCGAAGGCGAATGCCCGCATCGCGAAGCTCAAGCGCGATGCCGCTGCCGAGCAGCGCAGGGTCGACGCAAAGGTCGTCGAGGTGCTCAAGGAGCACCACGCCGACGTCTACGACAATCTGGCCGCGCAGGCGCGGGAGCTTATCGCCGCCGAGAAGGCGAAGCGCTCGGCCAAGGCGAAGCGGGCGGCAGAAGAGTCTGCCGCCGAGCCCGTCGCCACGGCTGCCGACACCACCGAGCACGGCGAGGAGGTGAGGCAGGCGTGGAACGGGTGATCCCTCGTCGCGCGGTCCTTGGTGTGTCCTACCCCCCTCCGCCCGCAGAGAGCGAAGCGACCGAGGACGGAGGCCAGCGGATATTGGACGACACGAGCGAAGCGAAGTTGTCGGACAAGATCCCTGCTGGCCGTGTCACAGAACCCGCTCCCATGTGCTCCAGCACGGGGGCTGTGACTCCACGGGAGACGCTCGACTCGCACCTTGACGTGCGCGTCTCCCGTGCTGAGCGCGATGCCGTCAGGCGTCGTGCGAAGGCACTCGGCGTCAAGCCGAGTGCATGGGCCAGGGCTGTCCTGCGCGACGCGCTGGACGACCGACGCCATGAGGTCGAGGCATTGGCCGCGCAAGCGGTCGTGCCTCGGCCTCGTCCCGAGCTTGCTCGGGCGGTTGAGCAGCTGCGGCGAGTCGGGGTCAACCTGAACCAGACTCGCCGAGCTGGCGACGTCGTAGACGGCGACCTGCTGCTCGACGTGCTCAAGCAGGTCGACGCTGTGCGTGCTGCCCTTGGGGACGAGGTGGCGCTGTGAGCACCGTCAACGTCCAGGCATCCACGTCGGCGCGCGACGCAATCACCTACGCCTTGGTGGGCAAGGGGAAGCAGCGCGAGCAGCACCAGAAGGACGGCACCACGCGAGCGGCCGCTCTTTCATCGTCGGTGTCGTCGACCGAGGACTTCATCGCCCGTGCCGAGCAGCTCGCCCATGCCCACCATCGTCGCAACGAGCTGTACACCTACACGCAGAACTTCTCGCCGGATGAGTTCGACCTCAACAACCCCGATCATGTGCGTCGGGTCAACATGCTCGGCGTGCTCCTGGCCAAGCGCATGAACTCCGCCGACTACCTCGTGGTTACTCACGTTGACAGTGCGGGTGGGCACCTCCACAACCACATCTACGTCATCAACCACGACCAGTTGACCGGGAAGGCCCTCAAGCGCTGTACCTCGTGGATCCACGGTCTGCACCAGGTCAACGACGAGCTCATGCGCGACGAGGGCTGCGAGGTGCTGCCCTCCCCCGAAGCCCCGAAGCCTGACTGGGACCTGCGTCGCCAGGCTTTCAAGCCCGGTGGGTTCGAGCAGACCCTTGGCGACAAGGTGGCTGACGCGCTCATGGACCCCCGATCGGTCGACCGGGATGGGTTCGAGGAGGCCCTCGCCGAGCGGGGCGTCACTCTCGCCGAGACCGAACGCGACGGATGGGCCTACAAGATGCGTCGCACGGACAACAACAAGCTCGGGCGCAAGAAGGCTTCCGGCCTGTGCGACGAGTTCACAGCTTCGGGCGTGCAGCCCGTCTTCGACTATCACCGCGCCAATGCGGAAAGGATCAACCATGAGCGTACTGAAGAACTTGCAGGAGCAGCAGTCGAGTTCGCCGACGTCGAATCCCTCGACGCCGAGGCTCGACGCCATCGAGCAGCAGTTGAACAAGCTGACCACGGCAGTGAGCGAGCTGGCGCAGTACGTGAAGGTGATGGACGAAGCCCAGACGGGCAAGCTGACCGCGTTGACCTCGCAGCAGCGCGAGCAGCCCTCGAAGCCGCAGCTCGACGACGAGACGAGGAGCAGGATCACCGAGATCGAGAAGACGCTCGCCGCCGTCGCATCGCAGCTGAGCAGCAGCGAAGCCGTGAAGCTGCCCGACGGGTCGTCAGTGCGCCGGTCGGACTTGGATGCGCACGCGATGATGACGGGGATCGAGAGGCAGCTCGCGACGACAGCCCAGAGTTCGGCTGAGCTCGCGGAAGCCGTGAAGAAGCGCGGTCGGGTGGTGATCGACACGGCCAAGCTCGAGCAGCATGCCGTCAAGGTCCTCGATGCCCGACTGGCCAAGGCCGTCGCGCCCTCCGTGAGGGGGACGGAGCAGACCCGCGCCGGGGTCGAGCGTCAGGCTGCGGAGCTGGGGGCCCAGCGTACCGTCGCCGCCGCCCAGGAGGTCGAGCGGGTCGTTGCCAAGGCGGATGAGGTGCTGGCCGGTGTCAGGGGCGCTGAGCGCCGCCTGGCAGCCCTGGAGGGCAAGGTGGCCTGGACTGCCGTTGGACGTATGTGCCTGGCATTACTCCCGTTGGCCGCGACGCTGCTCGTGCTCGGCGGGCTGACGATGGGCACGGCATACGCGCTTGGTCTCGGGCCATTGCTCGGCTGGGCGTGGTCGTCGTTCGCGGCCGCGAATGCCTGGTGGCACAAGGCGCTAATCGCCCTGGGGACACTGACCGGTTTGACGGTGTTCGCACGGTCGGTCTGGTGGGTCGCCAAGCGGCTTGCCGACGATTTCGGCCGCTGGTGAGCACCATCCAAGTAGAGAGGAGGTGAACAGATGTCTGGAGAGACGCGAAAGTGCGGGATCTGCCGAGCACTGTTGGACGAGACTGGTAGCTGCCCGCGGTGCGACCAGCCGCAAAAGGAGCTGGTGATCCGGATGCGCGTGATCGAGGACGAGAAGCCCGAGCCCGTCGAGGACGAGTTCGAGCTGTGAGGCGTCGCTGTCAGAATAGAGAACCCCGCAGCCGACGGCTGCGGGGTTCTCGTGTCAGAGGTCACGGAAGACAAAGACGCCATACTCGGGGGCGGGGGCGTTGACGACAGTGTGGTCCATCGCCATGTCGCGGGTCCAGGCGTCCCAGTTGAAGTAGCGCACAGCGTCATCGGGCCAGCGGTCCATCATGTCGGTCTCAGTCGCCCAGTGCTCGGCGTACTCGCGGAAGTCGTCCCAGCGGCCGCAGTAGCGCTCCTCGAAGTCGCTGACCGACGGGAGGTCGCCGCGTCCTTCAGCGACGTAGGCGCCTGAGCGCACCCAAGCGCACAGTGCGGGCCAGTGCTCGGGGCCAACCTCGGTGTAGACCCGGCCCCACTCGGCTGCCTCGAGGAGGCCCATCTCGTGCTCTACGGGGATGTTCTCGGTGTCCAGGCACCAGATCTCTTCGCATCCGGCGGACAGGCTGCCCGTGCCCTCATGCAGCTGGTGCAGCGTAACGTCAGCGGCGTCGGTGCAATCGACCCATTGGCCGACCAGGCGTGCGTTGTTGTAGCAGCTGAGGCAGGCGGGCCAGAGTCGCGGGGTGGTGTCGGCGGCGGTGATGGTCATGGTGTTCTCCTCCAAGCAGTCGGGATGAGAACGGGGCCCGACCGGCTGTGCTCGGAGAATCAGCGCTTACGCCGGACACCCGTTCTCATGAAGACCCCCGGCGCCGCCGTGCGGCGCTCCCGCAAGAATTGTCAGTGGCGAGTTGTACCTTCTTGGCATGGCTCAATGCACAGCACCAGTACAAGGTCACAGGACCGCCAGCGGCCGGGCGAACTGCCCGGCATGCGGCGGCCGTTCATACGGCTACTACTCGAACGACAACACCTACACCCCGAACTACAGCTACCCGAGCAGTGGCGGCGGCAGGAGCTCCACCGGCGGCTCGTCACGTACTTCTCGCCCACGGTGGTCACCATCATCGTCCACCGCGACCTACTCCCCCAGCGAAGTCCGCGCTCTCACCCCCGTTCGTGAGGCGATTGAGGCGCAAGGCGCCCTCCCCGATCGCTACGACCTGTTCCTCTGCCACGCGTGGGATGACCGGCGCGGGACAGCCAAGGAACTACACGATGCGCTCGAAGAAATCGGCGTGACGGTCTGGTTCAGCGAGAAGAACGTCGTGCTAGGGACCCCGCTGATGAGGGAGATTGACCGAGGCCTTGCGAAATCTCGAGCTGGACTTGTCCTGGTCACGCCCGCGTTCGTGAAGCGCCTCAAGGCGGCGGGCGTAGCAGACAAGGAACTATCTGCCTTGCTAGCCCGGGATTTGCTGGTGCCCGTCGTGCACGAGATCACCTACGAGGAGTTGCGGGACGAGAGCCCGTTGTTGGCCTCCCGGAGCGGTCTCGACACAGCAGAAGACACGATGGAGCAGATCGCGCTGAAAATCAGCGAGCTGGTGTCGACTGACGCCTTCGACACCAACGCCTAACGCCACTCCACTGTCACGCTGGCAGGATCGAAGCCCCGGCGCCCTCGGGGCTGCGCGTGCAGGGTCACGGTGGCGAGGGTGTCGATGATCTGCCGCCGGACCTCGAGAGGTGCTTCGCGGAATGCCGCAGCTGGGTCCTCAGTTCCCAAGATCGGGGCCAGCGTCCCGCCCCGACCTCGCAGCAGACGCTCAGCCTCAAGTTCCTCGATGCCAGCCTCCGCAGCTTCGCGAATGCGCTTGAGGTCGCGGCCCTCGATGACTTCCGCGTCGTAATCCCGCTGCGCCCGAAGGATACGACCGCGCTGCTCGGCGATGGCTGCGCTGATTCCTGACGGCTCTGGGGCCTCGCCGATCGTCTTGTGCTTGGCGAGAGCGTCCGGCTGACTGAGTCGAGCAGTGATGGCCTTGGTGACGAACTCGTCGATGTGGCTGCCCGTTCGCATCACATGCCCCGCACAGCGGTATCCGCGTGGCGCACCCGTCACCTTGCCGCCACACACAGCACAGCGGTACAGGCCCGAGCCCAGGTGCTTGCGCTTGGTCGAGCCCGAGGTGTTCGTGACCCGCTCGGTGTTGTCGAGAATATCTTGAGCACGCCACCAGGTCTCGTCGTCGACGATGGCTTCCCACTGTCCGCAGATGGGCTCGCCTGCGTCGTCACGGAGGATCTGTGCGCGCCAGGAGCGCAGTCGGCCACCGTCAGCCTGCGCGGTCTTCGGCGTGTAGGTGCTCATGCGCGCGTATCTCGGGTTCCGCAGGATGCCCAGCACGGTCGAGGGGCTCCACGAGCCGTCAGGTTCGATGGGGCGGGGCTCCTTGCCCTCGGCGAGCCTTCGCTCGGCCCGCTCGGTGGACACCACGTGGGAGTGCTTGGGACGGGGCGAGATCCCTTCGATCTCCTGCGTGCCGCTGAGGGCACGAGCAAGCGACCGCAGAGACTCCGGGTGGGCGGGTCGCGTGAACAGCGCGTAGATGGCTCGGACAGCCTCCGCCTCGTCGGGGATCACGTCGCCGTTGGTCGCGTAGCCGAGTGGTCTCATGCCCTTCGGGGCACGGCCTTGCTTAGCGCGTTGCAGCTGAGCTGCCGACTGGCGCGCACCCTTGCGCTCCATCTCCGCCCGGGCGACGGCAGCCTTGATGCGGGCGTACATGCGCCCGCCGTCGGTACTCAGGTCGGCATCACCGTTGGCGGTGACGAGAGCAAGCCCCCTGAGTTCAGCGGCGTCAATCCAGTCCTCGAGCTGTCGGGGCTGGCGGGTGAGCCTGTCGAGGTCGTAGCAGATGATCGCAGTGAAGCGACCCGCCTTGTAGTCGGCCACCATGCGGTCGTAGTCGGGTCGCGATTTCGTCCTGTCGGTGGCGCTCTTCGATTGGTCGATGTAGGTCTCCACGACCTCCCAGTGGCGGTAGGCGGCGAGTGCCTCGCACTGCTCACGCTGGCGGTCGATGGCGAGGCCGTCCATCTCACGGTCCTGGCTGATGCGCAGGTAGATGGCGGCCTTTCGCTTCGAGTCACCGGCAGTGTTCACACGTCCACACTACCCTCAAACGTTAGCAATGTTCGGAACAAGGGAATGTTATGCTGATCCAGCAGAGTGCTCCGGGCTGCGCTAGCAACAGAGTCACGGACAGCAACCCGAGCGCGGTGGCCAATCACGGCGACCGCGCAACCCATCCTCGAGGCCGGAGAACAAATGATCAAGTCAAGTGAGATCACCGACGAGAAGCGCTACGGCCAGCATTACACGCCCGCGGAGCTTGCGCAGTTCCTCGCCCGCAAGGCCGCGGCAGCAATCGAGTCCAACCCGAAGACGCTTACAGTCGTGGATCCTGCTTGCGGGGACGGAGAACTGCTGATCGCGGCTGCGAAGGCTATTCGGGACGCGGGCCACGTTGCGCCAATCCGCCTAATCGGCTACGACATCGACAAGCGCGCACTCGACGTTGCATACGAACGCTTCAGCGCCGCCGGTTTGTCCGCCGAACTGACGGAGAGCGATTTTCTCGTCGAACAGCGCCAGTTGAAGAACAGTTCGGTCGACCTGGTCATCACTAATCCGCCGTACGTTCGGACTCAACACCTCGGGCAGGAGGCAGCCCAGCTGCTCGCCGCTGAGTTCGGGCTGACAGGCCGCGTCGACCTGACACACCCGTTTGTCACCGTGGCATCGCGGCTACTCCGCCCGGAAGGGGTCTTGGGCCTCCTGTGTTCGAACCGGTTCCTAACGACCATCGCCGGGGAGAACATGCGACGTACCTTTTTGGACGACGGCTTGCGCATTCGCGAGCTGTACGACCTCGGGGACACAAAGTTGTTTAAGGCCGCCGTACTCCCTGCGGTTGTCATTGCGAGCAAGTCCGGGCCAACAAACCAACCAGCGCGGTTCGTCAGCGCTTACGAGCAGCAGAACGCGAGCGCGACGACTGAAAACCCGCTATTCAGGGCCTTGGACGGGCTCGAGTCGAGCATCGCCAATCACAATGATAAGCAATTCTCAGTCAAAGTCGGAACACTGAACCCCCCCAACGATTCCAAAACACCATGGCGACTGTCGGAGAGCGAGGCGGACAAGTGGCTGGAAGATCTCCAGAAGGCGACTTGGCGAACCTTCGGTGACATCGCGAAGATCCGAGTCGGGATCAAGAGCACTGCAGACAGAGTCTTCCTGGGGGACAACTGGGGCAACGATGCACCTGCAGTCGAGGATGACCTATTGCTACCCCTCATCACTCAGAGTAACGTCACACCTTGGCGCATCGCCGATCATCTTCAGATGAGGGTCCTTTACCCCTACGACCTCACGTCTGCTAGGCGCCGACCACTGGACTTGGGCAAGTGGCCGGGAGCCCATTCGTACTTGAGAGATCACGAGGACCAGCTGCGGGGGCGCAAGTACGTGATCGAGGGTGGACGCGAGTGGTGGGAGATCTGGGTCCCCCAGCAGCCGTCGTGGTGGGCACAACCCAAGATCGTGTTTCCGGACATCAGCGAATTCCCGCGATTCGCCTTGGACAAATCTGGCGCTGTCGTGAACGGCAACTGCTACTGGATCTCGCTGAACGACATCGCCGACGAAGACATCGCCTACTTGATGCTCGCAGTGGCAAACTCGACCTTGGGAGTCCGCTTCTACGACGAGACCTGCGGCAACAAACTCTACTCCGGCAAACGACGCTGGATTACGCAGTATGTCAAGCGCATGCCGCTACCCAACCCCACAACAGACGAAGCCAAGCACGTCATTGCCCTAGCAAGATCGCTGACGACCAGCCAGAGCGTGAGCGAGGAGTTAGTTTCCGATCTCGACCGAGCAGTGACAGCCGCGTTCGCGGCGTCATCCGGCAAGCAGCAAGGTGCACGTGACGAGTCTGCGGCCACCCTCTTCTAGCAGGGAAACCACTCACCGGGGAGCCGCAGTTGCAGTTTGGTATTCGAGGTCAGGCCACCAAACTGCCGGTACTCCTTGAAGAAGTCAGCCCCCGTGGTGACCACCAAGCTCTCGATCGTGAACCGACCTTGCACTCTCGTTGCATAAAAGACCGCGTAACGCACATCACGAACACTAAAGAGGCCATTTGTCGATGCCAAGGGAGTATCGGACCCCGGTAGCTCAAGCCCCAAGTCGACGGTTCGGGCCAACTGCAACTTGACCTCCACGAGTTGTGACAAGACGTCTGGGAATTGACCGTTGTCAGCGAAACCTATCGATCCCAAGCGATCACATACCTCACGATGGACAACGGTCCCTCGATTTCGTTCCTGCACAACTCCCGGATCGGCGTAGGTCTCCCCGACCATGGGCAGCAAGCGTCGATATACCTCGGAGACCGCCAGGAATCCACCAGGCACCGGTTGCTCGATCGGGGCGATCGCTGCAGCAGAATCCCCCGGGTCCAAGCGAGCATCTACCGCTTGCGTGTCAGTGCTCGAGACAAGAGCAGAGCCCAGAGAGCCGTCAATCCGCGAGGCTTGGAACTTCGATGTCAATTTCCCAGTCCGGTCATACTGAGCCAGATCCGCTCCTGCAATAACCTTCACATCGACGATCTGGCTCTCGCTCAGGATCAGAATGACATACCGCCGCTCCGCGTCGACCTCTTGATTCCAGATCTGCATATTGCTCGACTGCTGCGCATACACGTCGATTGCGGGATGGGGAAGCCGTGGACCGCCTGCCATCTTGGGGAATGACCGGGGCGCTTGATATCCCAGCGCCTCACAAACGGCCGATTTGGCGACTTTCGCCCGCGTTCGAATCGGAAGGTCAGCCAAGTCAGTGCGACCAATAAGCTCGTCCTGAAGGATCGCCTCGAGCCCTTCTGGATCATAGAAAAACTCTGTGTCCGCGGTCGCCGCTGGCCAGTACAAGTCCACGCGCCCATGTTCGATCGCGGAGCGAACATGGTGGGCCTGTGCGAGCTTGGCGCCGAGGCGCTCTTCGAGGCTCACTTCTTACCGCCAGACGTTAGTCCTGTTCTAAACTCGACGACGTCGCCGTCCTGCATGACGTAGTCCTTGCCCTCCAGGCGGACCTTGCCCGCCGACTTCGCGGCGGCCTCGGAGCCAGCCGCGATCAGGTCGTCGAAGCTGATCACCTGGGCCTTGATGAAGCCCTTCTGGAAGTCG
>RRZT010749143.1_pt1 | contig 13048 bp, 9 predicted proteins | sample 2165551 | NCBI WGS metagenome assembly RRZT01 (sample SAMN10456910, study PRJNA506462) | wastewater metagenome | biome: wastewater; feature: sludge; material: wastewater sludge; isolation source: wastewater sludge with Escherichia coli K12::gfp cells carrying plasmid... | place: USA: Moscow, Idaho ... | reverse complement strand
CCCTCCTTGACAATCCTAGCACCATAAGGGGCGCTAGTCCAGCCACCGACAATAATCTTTTTGTCACAGTGGAGTTCCCGCATTTTCTTGCGCAATTTCAGACTGCCAAAATTATCTGGAATGATATGGACAATCATGCCATCTTCCAAAACAGGAACCAGTTCCTCAAAGAAGCGGTCATGGGCGATAGAAGGCACTGCCACAATAATCAGTTTTGCTCCCTTAACAGCCTCTCGAATGTCTGTCGTGACCAAATCAAATCGGGCCTTGCCTCTTCTCTCAAAACCATAGAGATTGTTTTGATTACCATCGATAATGATGCCTGTTTTCTCGACATGCTTGAGGCTCATCTCCGCGTATTCTGGCAATTCGTAGAGATGAACACGGTTGCCTGCCAAAATAGAGTCCGCTCCAACAGCCTTTCCGACAGCACCCGCCCCCAATATGGCGATAGGGCTCTCTTTTAATTCTTCTAAAAATGTCATACTTGCCTCCCTTTCATTTTTTCCATTTTACCATATCTTTTGCAAGAAACCTATTTTCTTATTCCTCATGTTTCAGCTTATCATGGCAAAAAGCCCTAGTTACCTAGAGCTTTTAAAATCTTATTCAACAGTAACAGCTTTGGCCAAATTCCGTGGTTTATCCACATCCAAGCCCCGTTGCAGTGAAGCATAGTAGGCAATCAGTTGGGTTGGGATAACCATCGCAATAGTAGAGAGGTATGGATGAACCTGATTAACGATGATATCATCGTCTTCACGAGCCAAATCTTCTTCTACGATAGTCAAGATATTGGCACCACGTGAAACGACTTCAGCAATATTGCCTCGTGTATGAGCTGCAGTCACTTCGTTGGCAGAAATCAGAGCAATCACAGGCGTACCATCTTCAATCAAGGAAATGGTTCCGTGTTTCAACTCACCCGCTGCAAATCCTTCGCATTGGATATAGGAGATTTCTTTCAGTTTCAAGGCTGCCTCGATGGTGACATAGTAGTCATTGCCACGACCGATGTAAAATGCGTTGCGCGTTGTGGCCAAGAGGTTTTGAACCTTGTCCGCGATGGCATCTTTTTCAGAAAGGGTTGCTTCGATGGACTGAGCCACGATAGACAACTCATGCACCAAATCAAATTCAAGTGCTTCTTTCTTCCCATTGGCTTCGCCAACTGCTTTCGCCAAGAAAGCAAGGGCAGCCACCTGCGCTGTGTAAGCTTTTGTAGAAGCTACCGCAATTTCAGGACCAGCATGGAGCAACATGGTGAATGTCGCTTCACGAGAAAGGGTTGAACCAGGCACGTTTGTGATGGTCAAGCTTGGAATGCCCATTTGGTTAGCTTTTACCAAGACCTGGCGGCTATCAGCTGTTTCACCAGATTGGGTCAGAAGGATAAAGAGTGGCTTTTTACTGAGAAGCGGCATGTGGTAGCCCCACTCAGATGCGACACCCAACTCAACTGGTGTATCCGTCAAAGCTTCCAGCATGTTTTTAGAGGCGAAACCAGCATTGTAAGATGTACCAGCTGCCAAGATGTAGATACGGTCTGCTTCCTGAACAGCCTTGACGATGTCGGCATCTACTTTCATGCTGCCATCTTCATTGGCGTATGTTGAGATGAGCTTGCGCATCACCGTTGGTTGCTCGTCGATTTCCTTAAGCATGTAGAATGGGTAAGTCCCCTTACCGATGTCAGACAGGTCCAATTCAGCAGTGTAAGCTTCCCGCTCTACTGGATTTCCTTCATAATCCTGCACTTGAACTGAATCCTTGGTCACGATAACCAATTCCTTGTCATGGATTTCCATGAATTGGTTGGTTTCCCGAATCATGGCCATCGCATCTGAGCAGACCATGTTGTAGCCTTCGCCCAAACCAACTAGGAGTGGAGACTTGTTTTTGGCCACGTAGATGACATCTGGATTTTCAGAATCAATGAGGGCAAAGGCATAGGAACCCTCGATGATATGAAGAGCCTTCTTGAAGGCTTCCAAAACATCCAAGCCATCCTCTTCAACGAATTTGCCAATCAAATGAACAGCGATTTCTGTATCTGTCTGTCCCTTAAAGTCATGACCTGCTAGGTGTTCTTCCTTCATTTGCAGGTAGTTTTCAATCACCCCATTGTGAACCAGGACGAAGCGACCTGTTTGAGATGTATGTGGATGAGCATTGTCAACGGTTGGTTTTCCGTGAGTAGCCCAGCGAGTATGTCCAATACCAGTTGTACCAGCAATATCAATACCGATTTTTGCGCGTAGATCAGCAATACGCCCCACTGACTTGACCAAGCTTCCTTTTTGTCCTGTTGTTACAAAAATTCCGGCTGAATCATAGCCACGGTATTCCAACTTTTCAAGACCCTGCATCAAGATATCTGTTGCATTACGACTGCCAACAACACCAACGATTCCACACATGTTCATTTCACCCTCTACATTTTTGTAGAGTTCCTTCATATTTAAATTGGTATAGTTTAATTTTTTATCAAAAAACTAACAAAAATAGTATATATCAACTGTTTTTAAATGTCAAATAAAAAATTGGTATAGCCTTCTTTTGCACAAACCAAAATCTTCAGCACCAAGCTCCTGATGCTTAAAAGAAAGATCGAAATTAGGGGATTTTAGGGAACCTAGTTCTCACAAGTTCGAACTGCATCAATACCCCTAAGCTCTGCTACGCCCTTCGGGCTTGCAATCGCTAAGGATTTCAAGGTACGCTGTTCTCACTCTTTCGAACTGCATCAATGCCCCTAAGCTCTGCTGCGCCCATTGGGCTTGCAATCGCTAAGGGGCATAGAAAAACCAGCTCTATTGAGCCAGTCCGTTATCGATAAAGCCAAATTGGCTAAAAGGTTTCAAGCGAAAGGTCAGAGGGCCAATAATTTGTTTCTTAGTAATCAAACCAAATTGACGACTGTCTCGCAAGTCTGTACGCTTGTCATTTAAAATCAGATAAGAATCCTTTGCTACAGTCGAATACTTACCCTTTGTCAAAGTTTCGATGGTCATATCTTCGGTATAGTATTCTGACTGACCGTGGATCTTCAAATAATTCTCTGGAACAATTTCATTATTGCGGTAAAGGACATCGTAAAGATATGTCACACTATCACCTTCCATCGCAATGACACGACCGACATATTCTTTCTTGTCTACTGTGTAAAGCACAAAGTCACCATACTGGATTTCCTTGTTGCGGTCAGCGATAATCACATCTTTTTCCGCCAAATATTGGTTGGCCATTTGTTCATTGATGGTAACTGGCTCATATACCCAAACCCGAAGGGCTACTAAGGCCAAAACAGTGAGCACAATCAATCCAATAATTCCATATAAATCTCTTTTTACCATAATTTCTCCAATCTCTTCCATATTAGTATATCATATTTCATGAGAAAATGGACAGGTCTTATTCTCTCAAGGCTGAAAAGATAGCTTTCGCAATCACCCGGTTGCCAAGTGGGGTCAGATGTAAGCCATCGCTGTAGTATTCTGGATGACCTTCTGTGACGGGATAGAGATTGATAAAGTGAACACCCAATTCAGCGGCTACATCCTCTACAATCTGCTGAATCTCATCGCGGATGACTTCATTATTCAGGCCGAAGCGACTGGTGGGTACATGGGGCGGTGCCACAATAAAGACATCTGGCTGACTGGGGAGCTTGATATAACACTTGACAAAATCCCGGTATTCCTTGATAAACTGCTCCTTGTTCCAGTAGGCTGCCCGACTATCATTGCTGCCAATCATGATGATAACAATATCCGCATCGCTTTCCAGTGATTGTTGGGCATTTTTTTCTTTCAGATAAGGGTAGTCTGAAGTAGATAACAAGGACCGACCACTCAGCCCATAATTAGCTACCTGATAATGCGAGCCCAATAATTCTAATAAAATACTAGGATAAGCATCCTGTTGGCGATTTTCCAATCCATAACCGTAGGTCAGACTGTCTCCTACTGCCGCAATTTTTATCACTCCTTGTCCCAGAATTAAGACCGAAGGATTCATCACATCTTCCATATTTCACTCCCGCTATATTCAATAGTCCTATTTTATCATCTTGCAGCAAATATGGAAACTAGGTGATTTGTGATATACTAGCACTATGAAAAAAGAAATCATCATTATCGGAGGGGGCATTGTCGGCTCTACTGCCGCATTTTATCTTTCAAGGTACGCTGAATGCAATATTACTTTGATTGACAGTGGTCAGGGCAATGCAACACGGGCTGCTGCCGGTATCATCTGTCCCTGGCTTTCCCAAAGGCGCAATAAGGACTGGTATCGCTTGACAGCGCAAGGTGCCAATTTCTACTTACAGTTAATGGAGGATTTGAAACAGGCGGGTGTTGATGAACTTCCCTACCGCCAAACAGGTACCTTAGTCTTTAAAAATCAGCCACATCTACTGGAAAAACTCTATCGTTTAGCGCTTGAGAGAAGGCGGGAAGCAAAGATGATTGGCGAGCTGACCATCTATGAAAAAAACAACCTCGGACAGCTGATTCCCGAACTTGAAACAGATCAAGGAGCTGTCCTGACTAGCGGCGGCGGTCGGTTAGACGGTGCAGCTCTATTGGATATTTTGCAGAAGCTATTCGTCCAAAAAGGGGGAACAATCATCCATGGGCATGCCAGCTTGGGCAAGCACCAAACTATCCAAGTCAATGAGCAAGAACTGACCTATGATCAGCTGATTTTAGCCTCTGGTGCCTGGCTGCCACAAATCTTAGAACCCCTAGGTTACAAGGTGGATATCAAACCTCAAAAGGGACAGCTATTAGAAGTAGAAACTGATTTTTCAAGTGACAAGTGGCCAGGCTGCATGCTACATGGAGAAATAGATATCCTCCCCTTTGACCAAGGAAGGCTAGCTATTGGAGCTAGTCATGAAAACGATAAGGGTTATGATTTGACAGTGGATAGTCAGCTGATAGAAGAGATGAAGGAAACGGCCATTCAATTTATCCCTGCCCTAAAGAACTATCCTATCTCAAAAACCCGAGTCGGAACTCGGGCCTATACTTCTGACTTTTTACCCTTCTATGGCAACTTAAACGATCAACCTTCTACTTGGGTCGCTAGTGGCCTCGGTTCATCTGGCTTGACCTCAGGTCCCTTTATCGGTTGGCAAATTGCTAGAGAAATCCTCGAATTGGAGAATTTTTTCGACAGAAGACCATTCTCACCAGATAGGTACATCAAAAAATAAAGAACAGTCCGAAAACTGTTCTTTTTGATTTATTACAATACTGTGCGGACACGCATTGTGTTGGTTGAACCAGATACACCTACTGGTACACCTGCTACGATAACGATGTTGTCACCTGACTCAACAAGTCCTTGCTCGAGAGCAACTTTTTCAGCCAATTCAAACATGTCGTCAGTTGAGTTTGGTTTATCAGTCACAACTGGCATAACACCCCAAGTAATCATGAGTGATTTTTGAACTTTCTCAGTGAAAGTAATGGCCAAGATGTCTGCATCTGGACGGTATTTAGAGATTTGACGTGCTGAGAATCCAGTCTCAGTTACTGTTACAACCAACTTAATATCCATTGAGTTGGTTGCATCCTTCACTGCTGACGCGATAACTTCTGTCTTAGAAGTACGGTCAAAGTGTAAAGAATCCAATCGTCCATATTCTTTCAAGAGTGTTTGAGCATTCTTATCAATCGTTGCCATAGCACGAACAGATTCAACTGGGTATTTACCATTTGCTGACTCACCTGAAAGCATTGTTGCGTCTGTACCATCGATAACCGCATTGAAGACGTCAGATACTTCTGAACGAGTCGCACGTGGTTTTTCAGTCATGGTTTCCAACATGTTTGTTGCTGTGATAACAGCTTTACCAGCTGCATTGACCTTCGTGATGATTATTTTTTGGTATACTGGAACCATTTCGAACGGTACCTCGATACCCATGTCACCACGGGCAATCATGATACCATCGGAAGCAGCGATGATTTCATCAATATTGTCGATACCTTGTTGGTTTTCAATCTTGGAGAAGAGTTGGACATGTTCATTGCCAGTTTCTTTCAAGATGTTGCGAACTTCTTCTACATCCTTAGCGGTACGTACAAATGAGATAGCGATAAAGTTCAGACCTTGTTCCAAACCAAAGCGGATATCAGCATTATCACGTTCAGCCAAAGCTGGGAAAGGAATCTTGGTGTAAGGGATGTTCACACCTTTTTGTTTTGCAATGATACCATCATTTTCGACAACAACAATAAATTCACGTTTGTCAATATCTTTATCAATGATACGAAGACCTAGTTTACCATCATCAATGAGTACTTGCTTACCAACTGAAACATCATCAAAGACATCCAAAGCACCAGCAACATTTAATGCAATCAACTCACGTGTTGATTTCAAACCTTGTTTTGTAGCAACGCGAATCACTTCACCAGTCTTGTATGAGTATTCTTTGGCATCGTCTGCAAATAATTCAGTACGGATTTCAGGTCCTTTAGTATCCAGGAGGAAACCAACTTTTTGACCCGCAATTTCTTCAGCACGACGAACCGTTGCCATGCGCTCTCCTTGCTCGGCATGGTCTCCATGTGAGAAGTTGAAACGGAAGACATTTGCGCCCTCAGAAATCAATTGGGCGATTTTTTCTGCTGATGCTTCTACATCCAGTTTCTCACCCCAGTAGCCATCATCACCGAATTTTTTTCCGCCACGGATTTCTACTGCAGGACCAAGGGTTGCAACGATTTTAACACGTTTAAACATTTTAAAAATACTCCTAAATTTTAAATTTTATTATGATATGAGAGACTTAGCGACGCAATTCGCGACTAAGTTGAGCCAATTCGATCTGAGCCTTATGAGGGGTGTTAACCTTAATTTTGCCATCTTCAGTCAGGCTAAACAAGGCGTTTTCCTCAGCTGTTCCCATGATTGGGTAAGCAACCAGCTCTTCGTGTTTAATACCAACTGCCAGACCACCCTTGCCTTCTTTCAGAAGCGCTACTGCTTTTGCTCCCATCCATGATGCAAGAACACGGTCACGAGCTGTCGGACGTCCGCCACGAAGAATGTGACCAAGGTTAGTTGCACGGAGATCGCTAGTATCGCCAGCTTCTTTCATCATGGCAACAAAGTTTTCTGCATTGGTTACGCCCTCAGCCAAGACGATGATGGCATGACTTTTACCACGATTTTCATAACCGTCCATGTTGCGTCTTACGACTTCCTTGATATCAAAGTCTTCTTCTGGAATGATGACTTGGTCGGCACCCGTTGCAAGACCAGCCCAAACAGCAATATCACCGGCATGACGTCCCATCACTTCCACAACGAATGTACGTTTGTGGCTGTATGAAGTATCACTGATTTTATCGATAGCTTCGATGGCTGTATTGACAGCTGTGTCAAAACCAATGGTAAAGTCTGTACCAACAATGTCGTTGTCAATTGTACCAGGTACACCAACAGCTGGGAATCCATGTTCTGTCAAGCGCATTGCTCCGTGGTATGATCCGTCACCACCGATAACCACAACACCTTCAATACCATGTTTTTTTAATTGCTCAATCCCTTTCAACTGACCTTCTAATTGGGCAAATTCTGGGTAACGAGCTGAACGCAAGAAGGTTCCACCCTGTGACATGATGTTGGTCACATCTTTGGTTTCAAATTTGAAAATGTCACCTTCCACCATGCCGGCATAGCCACGATTGATACCATAGACTTCCATGCCTTCATAAATGGCTTTACGAACAACTGCACGAACAGCAGCGTTCATTCCAGGGGCATCACCACCACTGGTCAAGACAGCAATACGTTTCATTCGTATTTTACTCCTTTGTTTTCATTTTAACTGTACCATTATACCACATTAAACAGCAACTTGCTTATGTTTTATGTGTTTTTTATCGAAAAACCGTTTTCAAAGAAATTCCTGCTAATTTCTCCTGCATCTCCACTGATTTTTGGACAAAGATTCGTTGAGCCTGAATGGTCTGATTGCTGTCCTGATAATGGAGAACAACTGGAATATTTCCAGGATAGTTTTTTAAGATAGCAGCCAATTCTTCATCATGTTGCTGATTCTCTAGTAAAATCCAAAATCTCTCCAGATTCGGACTTTCCATATTTTCCAAGAGGAGCTGCAAATGCCCATCCCGTTCCTGAACGCGGCCAGATAGGTAAGCAATAAAACCTTCTTTCAATTCAGAAGCGTACCGTCGATAGACTTCTGGAAAGAGAGTGACATCTAATTTCTTTTTAGTATCTGTGACCTGAAGAAAGGCCATCTGTTCTCCTGTTTTCTTAGTGCGGATGGTTCGAATGGACTGAATTTGCACTAAAACAGTAGCTTTTTGTCCTTCTACTAAATCAGCTAAGTCCACATAATCCTGTCTGGCTTCCCTACTGATTTTCAGCAAAGGATGAGGACTGATCCCCACTCCGATAATGGATTGCTCCAAGTCATATTTTTCACTATCACTATAATCCTCCGCCTCTGTCCAGCTGTACTCTTCCTCCGCAAAGAAGGAACCAAAGGCTTCTGCAAAGACAAAAAGATTGTCTAGATTATGAATGATTTTTCGCCGATTTTTCTCAAAAATATCAAAAAGTCCGAGTTGGATAAGAGGAGTTAATAGCTCCACTTTTTTATATTGAGGGGGGAGCCTCAGGATAAAGTCTTCCACACTCTTAAAGGGCCGCTCCTCCACAATCCAGAAGGCAAAGTCTCTTGGAAAACCTTTGATATTCTTAAGTCCCATGTAAATCTGCCTTTTATCAAAGCGATCATGATAGGGAATATTGTTGATGCTGAGCTTGGCTGCCTGAAAATCAAATTGCAGGGCATCTGTGATATAATCACTGCTCGAATAATTGAGCATAATGTCAAAAAAGACATCAGGGTAATGGGTTTTAAAGTAGGCTAGTTGAAAGGCAAGGGCTGAATAGGCATAGGCATGGCTGCGATTGAAACCATAGCCTGCAAACTTGGCCATCATGGCAAAGATGTCCTTGGCCTTGTCCACCGCATGCCCCCGCTCCTGTGCTCCTTGGAGGAATTCTGCTTCCATCTCCTGCATTTGCTGGGCATCCTTTTTGGACATGGCCCGTCTCAGCAAGTCGGCCTTGCCAAGATTAAAGCCTGCATAACGTTGAGCTATCTGCATGACCTGTTCCTGGTAAAGCATAATGCCATAGGTTGGCCTTAGGATGTCGGCAATGGAATCATCCAGCAGGTCAATTCGTTCCTGACCATGCTTGCGCTTGACGAAATTATCCGAATAATCGCTGGCGCCAGGCCGGTTGAGACTGGTGGTCGCAACCAAGTCTTCAAAACGATTTGGTTTGACCCGCTTCAAGAGATTGATGGCGCCAGGCTGTTCAAATTGGAAAATGCCCTTGGTTTGACCTGCAGCAAAGAGTTCCAAGGTCTCTTTATCTTCCAAATCAATTTCTTCAATCACCAGCTCAATCCCATGTTTTTCTGCCAGAGCCTCTTTCATCTTTTGGGCAAAGGTCAGATTGCGCAGACCCAGGAAGTCCATCTTGAGCAGCCCATTGGCCTCAACGGCATGTGCATCGTACTGAGTAATCAACATGTCCTCCCCCTGCTTGAGCGGGATGACGTCCGTCAGATCATTGTCGCTCATCACTACGCCAGCGGCATGGATGGAGGTCTGCCTTGGTTGGCCTTCGATGGCCTTGGCCAGAGTGAAGGCTTTCTGATACTCGGCCTTGCTGTTGATAATCTGGCGGAGGGAGGCATTTCTTTCATAGGCCGAGGCCAAACTATCGCGGAAGGAAATCTTTTTTGTGATGTTGGTCAGCTCGTACTCAGGGGTTCCAAATCGTTTAAAAACGTCCCGGATGGCCTGTCTGGCACCAAATGTTGAGTAGGTGACAATCTGGGCAGCGTGCATACTGCCATAGCGTTTTTGCACATAGCGTAAAAAGTCTCCCCGATAGATATCTGGGATATCAATGTCAATATCGGGCATGCTGAAACGTTCTTGGTTTAAAAAGCGCTCAAAGAGGAGGTCGTGCTTGACGGGATCAATCCCTGTAATGTCCAAGGCATAAGCTACCAGACTTCCGACAGCTGATCCCCGTCCCATACCCATATAGTAGCCCTGGCTGCGGCCAAAGCGCAGCAAGTCCCAGACGATGAGGAAATAATCATCAAAGCCCATCTGGTGGATAATGGACAGTTCCTTGTCCAGCCTCTCTTGGTAGACTTGGGCCAGTAGGCCTCTGTGCTCTAGTCCCGCAACAGCTCTTTCCCTTAGCTCTTCTACTGCTGGACGTTCCCGATTAAAGCGGGGCAGCTTCAAGTCCCGGTCCAGTTCGTAGTGGATTTTGGCTACCAGTTCCTCCAGATTTTTAAGGGCTTGAGAATGGTTTCTCTCAAAAAGGGCCGCTGCTTCTTCTGGCCCTAACAAGGCCTGGTGGGCAGGAATGTCTCCCGTTTGGTTCAGGGATTGATTGTCTCGAATAGCATGGAGAACCTGGATAGTTTCCAGATCAGCTTCCTGAAAATAGCGAACGGTGTAAAGTGGCAAAATTGGTTTACCAAATTTTTGAGCGGGGGTATCTGGACGGACACCGATATAGTAGTCCACTCCCAAATCCCCAACAACTTCAATTTCTTCAACTGGAACAATGATAGCAACATCTGTCAGATACTGGCGGATGGCCTCAAAGTCCTTCTCCCCCATCATCCTGGCGGTTGAAATTTTTAAAAGGTGCTGATAGCCTTTGCTATTGAGGGCCAAAACCTGAATGGTAACAGGATTTCCTTGGATCTCAAAATCCAGTTCGCAACCGATTAAGGGGCGGATCTCTGCTCTATAACAAAATTCCATAAAAGAATAGGCTGCATAGAGATTGTTATGATCCATGATACCCAAATAAGCATAGCCTAATTCTTTCCCACGCGCCACATATTTGTCGATCGTCAGGGTGCTGTCCATGAAGGTATAGACAGTCTTGGTATCCAGTTGTGCCAGCATGGCAGCTCCTCTCTTTTTCCTTGAAAATGGTTTCTTTCTCTATTATACAAAAAAAAGAGTTAAAATACTTGCATTATTCTTTAAAATAATGTATTATCAAGTTAATACAAAGATACAGTTTCCAGAGTATGGCAGCAGCTATTTCCAGAAATTGTCTAGAAAGGAAGCAAAATGGCTTGGAAATTTGATAACAATATTCCCATCTATATACAAATCAGTAATATTATCAAGTTACAGATTGTCACCAAACAACTCAAGTCGGGTGACAAGTTGCCTACGGTCCGTGATTTGGCTGAAACAGCTGGTGTCAATCCCAATACTGTCCAACGGGCCCTCTCCGACTTGGAAACAGAAGGCTTTGTTTATTCTGTCCGGACAACTGGACGCTTTGTAACAGATAATGTAGACCTTATTCAGCGAACAAGGGTTGAACTAGCCCAAAACGAACTTGAAACCTTTGTGTCCAATATGCTGAATCTCGGATTTGAAGAATCAGAGTTGGTTGCACAACTAGAAGGTTTTCTGAAAGGAGATTCTTATGGACATGCCGTCTAATCTTGTAGAAATCCAACAAGTATCAAAATCATACGGTAGCCTGGTAGCCCTTAACAACATTAATTTGAGACTAGGTACTGGTAAGATTATCGGTTTGCTCGGACCAAATGGCTCCGGTAAAACCACCCTTATCAAATTATTGAACGGTCTGCTTCAGCCTGATTATGGACAGATCCTTATCAAAGGGCATACTCCTTCTCCTGTGACCAAGTCTATCGTCTCCTATCTACCAGATACAACTTATTTAGATGAAAATATGAAGGTCAGTCAAGCCATTGAGTTTTTCAAGGATTTTTATGCTGATTTTGACCAGAATCGTGCTATCCACCTTTTAGAGGATTTGCATATTGATCCCAATAGTCGGATGCGGCACCTATCAAAGGGGAATAAAGAAAAGGTTCAGTTGATTTTGGTCATGAGTCGTCAGGCCCAGCTTTATATCCTAGATGAGCCTATCGGAGGGGTCGATCCTGCAGCTAGGGATTATATCCTTCGCACCATCATCAACAACTATTCTCCAACAGCTTCTGTCATCCTCTCTACCCATCTCATTTCGGATGTCGAGCAAGTCTTGGATGAAGTCATTTTCCTTCAAAATGGTAGTGTGGTCCGGCAAGGAAATGTAGATGACCTTCGCGTCGAGAGCGGCTTATCCATTGACGAGCTCTTCCGTAACGACTTCAGAGCCTAGTCTAAAGAAGGAGATAGAATATGTTTGGAAAATTATTAAAATACGAGTTTAAATCACTTGGAAAGTGGTACTTAAGTCTCTATGCCATCATAGGACTATTGTCTTTGGTCATTGGTTTCTGGGTTCGTACCATCACTTACCGCGCAGAGCATAACAGCCGATTCGTTGAACATGGACCGGCAACCGCTGAAGCTTGGCTTTTGGGTATCACCGTTTTTGCCTTTGCCATCATCATCATTGGTATCTTAATCTCGACCTTCTGCCTCGTCGTCAGCCGCTTTTATAAAAATATCTATGGTAGACAAGGCTACCTCACTATGACGTTGCCTGTCAATAGCCACCAGTTGATATTGAGTAAGTTGAGCGCAGCACTAATCTGGTACTTTATTGCAACCTTAGTTATTCTTTTGAGTGGCTTCATCATCGCAGGAATTACACTCTCACAACAAATCCCGAGTATGTCTTTCTTGCTGAATCAGGCATCTAATCAGATAAACTTTCTGATGGGGCAACATTTTGTTGTTCTTGCGCTCTCCCATAACAGTATTTTAATTGATACTGTTATGGGCATTCTCTTGAGCTACTTCGCCATCTCTCTAGGACAATTATTTAGAGATCATCGTATTCTCTTGGCCGTTGCCTTTTATGTAGGGCTATACTTTGCAGTCAGTGTTTTCCAATTTTTCACTAACTTTGCTGCCGTCAATAACTCTATAAATGCTGAGATATCATTAATTCCTAACCCCATTCTCATGGCTACCAATCTCTTATTGACCATTGGCTTCTACTTTGG
>RRZT012786220.1_pt1 | contig 13052 bp, 16 predicted proteins | sample 2165551 | NCBI WGS metagenome assembly RRZT01 (sample SAMN10456910, study PRJNA506462) | wastewater metagenome | biome: wastewater; feature: sludge; material: wastewater sludge; isolation source: wastewater sludge with Escherichia coli K12::gfp cells carrying plasmid... | place: USA: Moscow, Idaho... | reverse complement strand
TCGCGAAGCTCTAGCAGTTCCAGTGCGTCCAGCATGTGGCGCAGGCCGGTCAACAGATGCGGAAAATCTTCGCCGACATGGAAGCTGCGATGCCCAAGTCCGGCGCGTGCAGCTTGGCGGAAAATACTGGCAAACACTTCCGGTGGTGCATGCAGCTCGTTGGCAGCCCCATCAACACCGCGGACCCAGCGATGCAGCCTTGGATACCGTTTTAGCGTCAAGCGCATCTGGGCCATCTGTGCTTCCAGCTCGCGACGTAGCGGATAATGGCGGTAGGGACCGGCTTTCTTGGAGTTCCAGTCCCAGTCCTTTTTGATGAAATGGGCCACCAAGACTAGTTGTTGGCGCTGTGGCCATCGCACATCAGCACTTGTGCACACGCTGTCCAAGACTTCGAGAACACTGGTCAGGGAGGTCTTTTTAGCCTCCATTTGTTCGGGCAAGCCCTCCTGCAGGTACTCCAGATAATCCCGCAGAATGGCAAGCAGTAAATCGGCGTTTTTGTCGGCAGTGGCCTTGGGAGCGAACCGTCCTTCCAGATAAGCACTCTGGCTGCGCTGTGGGTGAGGCCCGTGTATGTCATTGAGCCGTTGACGATAGCGCTTTTCTGCAGTACTTCGCAGTTCGGTATGGGTGTACTTTTGGAACTGGTCGAAGCCGTACAGCTCTTCTCCCTGCACCATCAGGGCGCGGTACTGGTGCTGCAGCAACAGGTATAAGTGCAGCATGCGATCCACCCGCTGGGGCCGCGTGTGTTGGCACAGCAACTGTGTCATCCATTCCAACTCGGCTGCCAGGGTCTCTGTACTGAGGGGGTTGTGAAGCGGATTGAACGCTCGGGGCAGCGTGGGAGCTGGGGCCCGTTTCTGCCAGCCACGCAGGTCATCTGCACACCATGGCAGCGGAGAGGCTTCCGACGAAGGGTTTTGTGCAAAATGGACCAGCCAGCCTCGCAATTGGCGCGCAAGCATCAGGTCATGCCGAAACTGGGTCGGATTGAAGTTGGCGTCATGCAGGCGTGCCAGTTCAAGCACCTTGTCACCGGCTGCGCTGCGTTGTGCAGCTTGCCACAGGTCGCTGAATTGCTTAGTGGCCTGATCAGGCCGAGCCATGGCACTTAACCAGCATTGCTCGGCAAAGCTGCTGCCGTTCAGGTGTAAATGGCTTTCATGCAAGCCTTCCCGGCTGATGTAGTCCTCCACCGCACTATCGCGTGGTGTGATGCAAGGCAAGGGAAGCTGCTGGGCGCGGCCAGGCAACCGCTCTGTTAGCAAATCTGCAGCTAGGTGTCCGCCTCTTCCCACATGCATCGCACGCATGGCCGCAATGATGGGCAGGCCGCTTACGCGGCTCAAGACGCTTTGTTGCCATTCACCGAACAGATCCAGCCGTACGTGCACGTGGCCGTGCTGTACTTCAAGATAATGCGTGGCCAGCAGGCGTAATGCGGCTGTGGCCAACATTCCATCCTTGAGGCCTTGTGCTTGCGCTTCCTTGAAGCTCAGGTCGAACACGTGGTCCGGCAAGCGCGCTAGCCAAGGCTGGTTGCCAAGGTAAAGGTGCTGGCGTAGATCGCGCTCGTCCAGAGAACTGGACCAGTCGTGGCTTAGCCGGAGCTGCTCTATCACTGCCCAAGCACACGCCGCTCCAGCGTCCGGTAATACTCATCACAGTGGCTACGTAGCTTTTTCAAACTGCCAATGAACATGCCGATCTCGTGCCAGCTATCAAACACTCGCGGGGCAATGGGCGCATTCAGCAACCGTAGCGGTGGCTCCAGCTCGCGCAGGGTGTCACGCATCATGTCTACCATGCAGAACACGCCGTGCAGGTGATGGACTTCGCCTGCGGTCAGCAGGTAGCTGCCGGGCTCGACTTTGGCTCTGCGCGTGGAGGAGTAGGCTCCGGTTTTGCGGATCGCTGGTAGCACCTCGGAGGTGACCCACTTCTTGAACCGCTTGGCTTCGGGCTTGCGACTGCGTAGGACGAGTGAGTACAGGCCTGATTCGTTGACAATGGTCAGTTCTTGTTCGCCACCAAGGGTGCGCACAATGTGCGCTCCCTTTTCATCATCATCCAGCATGCGTGCGGCATCCCGGCCGCGAGAGAATGCGAGGGCTTCGGTAACATCATTGAGGATGAACCAAATCTCGCCATCACGGTAGATGGTACGGACAGAATGGGATTCGAACGAGAAAACGGCTGGCGCGGACGTACTTTGGGCGGTGTAGGTCATGGCTGACATCCTTTGTGCGGTTTGAGTTTCCGCTTCCCCGCTTCCAAACGGGTGGGGCGGAACCGTGCGGGTTGGAAGACCGGACAAAGGAACCGGTAGGGCTTATGCCCTCCCGCACGGCTCGCCCCATAAAAGGGCGTGACCATGCAACAGACACAAAAATACCGCTCTCGCGGCGGTGTCCGCCTTTGTTACCGGGCTTCCAAACCCGGCCGCGCTATTGAACGCGACGGGGCAAAGATAGCCCGGAAGGTTTTAAAAGTCAAAACCCACACAAACGCCCGTGGGCGCGTTTTTAAAACGCAGATGCTCATGGGGTGCTGGTAAGTTACTTTGACGTGTTCTAACCATGCTGCCGTGCCGGGAATCGCTATTCGACAGCTGACCCCTGCGTGCTCTTCTGCTGAAAAAGATCACTGGGCGGAACGTAGAAATAGGCCCTGGCCCGCTTCGGTCCCTTGCCTGGCTTGGCCCGCACCTCGCAGCCGATCTTGCCTTGCGTGCGCAGCCAGACCAGTGTCGGCATCAGGTATGGACCCGGATACTCCCCGCCAAGTGCCGTGACAATCTCGTTCAGGAACAGCGGCCGTGGCGAATCCATCAGCACCCACAGGATCTGCCGGGCGATGCTGGGACTTGCAGGCTTTCCCGTCATGCCGCCACCCGATGGTTTTCCCGCCAGAGCCGGCCGAACCGGGCCTTGTCTGCCAGCTGCACGGTGTCTAACCCTCTGGCCGACATGCCGAGGCGTCGGGCCACGGCATCATCGGTCAGGGCAGGGAAGTAAACGTGCCGGGCCTGCAGTGCCTGGCGCTCCGCGGCCGGCATGGTGGTCACCAGCTTTTCCACCAGTTCGCCGATCCTCTGGTCGTAGCGGAACCGGAACCGCTTTTCTGCATCTTCTTCGAACACGTAGCGGGCCGGATCATCCATGCAGCGGTGCTCGATCGACACGCACGACTGGCTCCGGTTGCCGGGATCGACAGCCCACCTGGCCCAGTGGGCGAGGGCGGCTGCAGGTTCAATCATGGTCACCTCCCATCTTCCGGACGACGACGGTCACGCCCGGAGTTTCGGCATAGCGCTTGCGCAACACGACACCACAGGCCTGCACGTCATCCACCCAGACCACGCCGTTCATGCCGTCGAAAACTGCCTTGAGCACGTTGTCCGCATCGGGCTTTTTCGTGGGCAGCGCCTGGCCGGCGAGGGCTGCGGCCTGTTTCTTCTTCGACCAGCTTGCCGGGACGGCCAGCCGGATCATCAGCGACACGTCGACAGGGCCGTCAATCAGCGGTCGCCCGCCCATGGCCTGCCGGGCACTCAAGGCAATCAGGCCTTCGTAGCTGGCGGTTTTCTCCGGCGTATACATCCGGGCAAACTTCCCGCCACGGGTGGACACCTTGGGCCGGCCCTTGCCGACCGGGGTGCCGGGCACTTCGAAACGAACGATGGTCATATCACGCGCCCTGCCATCAGAAGGTTTAAAACACCTGACAACGCGTCTGGTTGACTTGGCTTTGGACAGCGCGCCGTCAGCACTTCCACTGCTTCAAAAACTGCTTTCCCCCTAACGTTGATTCGATGGGCGAACACGATCCAGCCGATGTGCTCGCCATGGCCATTGCACATGGTCAACCGGAACCCGCCAGGCCCGACGTAATTCCTCTCGTCAACAGCCAGCATCAGACGCTCACCGGATTTTTGGGATTCGAGCCAGCACTCGATGCCGTCGATGGTCATGCCATTCCTCCTTGGCTACTACTGGCACTGCCACGAGACATGCCGAGCCGTGAGAGCAGGGCGTCGCTGACGGACAGGCCGTACCGGGTGCGCACCGCATGGGCGTACTGGAGCGAGATGCACGGGTAGCTGGCCGGCGCCTTGTTGATTGGCTCGGTCCAGCTCAGGTCGAGGCCGTCCGGATACTGCTGGCCATCCTGCGATTGCTTCCGGGCCTGCTCCCGGGCTTCGGAGAGCATCCGCGATACCTCGGCTTCGGAGCGGGTAGTCTTGCCCGGAGCCGGGAGAGACTGTTCCCGTGGTGCGGCCACCGGGATCGGCCTGTCCGCATCCGCTGCAGCCTGTTCCCAGGCGGCACGCCAGCGTCCGGCCAGCTCACGCCAGCCCAGATGCAGCATGTCGCCCCCGACGCGCTGTGCCGCCCAGAAATGCCGGGGGCTCGGCCAGGTTTCCTGCTGACCGGCATGGCGCCGGACCATCTGGTCGGCGGAGTCGTAGAACGCCGGCTCGGGGTCGCTGTTGGCCTGCGGGCGGCAGGCTCTCAGGAATTGGGGCAGACTGGGCGGCATCTCGTGCCGACGGCGGCATACGGTCAGGCCCGTGGCGATTTCATGCGGGGTGATTGCCTCATCGCTGAATGCCTCGGCCCATGCGGCCCGCCAGTTTGCGAGGGAGCTTTCGACCCGGAAGCTGGCACGCCAGAGGTTCGGATACATGCCCTCCAGGCGGTTGAACAAGTGGTCCATCAGCGACAACCCTTCGAGCTTGGCCAATGGCTCAAGCCAGACGCTGGCATTGCCCCTCGATGGTGGCGTGAACGGTGCGTTCATCACGGTCTCCATGGCTGTTGCGGTTACGGTTGACGAATTCGGACGGGTCGAATGGCGGGCTCTTTCCGCCGCCCCGGTCTGCGGCCTGCTGCGTCACTTCGCGCAGCAGCGTGTCGAGAAATCCGGCGTTGACCGGCTGGGCGCTTTGCTGGTCAGCACGCCGTCGTTGGGCGAGATCCAGCGCAGTCAGCAACTGCGCATCGCTGATCCCCTCGGCAGCCCATGCCAGCACCCTCGGGTCCTGGGCCTGCAGCGCTGCACCCCGCTTACGCAGCATCGCGGTGATTTCGTTGGCCCGGGCCTTGTTCGGGTCCGCCCGGCGGGCAGGCGGCGGCGGATCGGGATCCGGCACCCCCTCATGGTGAGTACCTGCAATGCCGCCTACACCCTCCGGGAATCCGGAATCAGGAATCAGGAATCCGGAATCAGCAGGATTAGTACTGTGCTTGTCCGGTGCTGGTACTGTGCAAGTACTGTGCTGGTCATGTTCCAGTACTGGGCCAGTACTGTTCTCATCCGGTGCAGGTACGATTTCTGCACGGTTATCATCATCTTCAACGCCAGTACCAGTACCGGACTCAGCGATTTCTTCACCATTCTCGAACGGTGCCGGGATAGTGCTTTTCGCTTCCTTGACATGCGGGTTCTGGTGCTTGCAGAAGTTAAGCACCTGAATGAAACGCTGCCCGTCACGTTCATATCGCAGGATAAAACCGTGCTGCTGCAACTGGCCCAGCAGTGCATCAGCGTCGCAACTGTCGTATGGCAGCAGCTCGGCACGGATGCGCTTCGGACGGTCCTCCAGTCGGCCGGCACGGTCAGCAACGCACCAGAGACCGGCAAACAGGATGCGCGCCAGCGGATCGCACTCAGCCAGCAGCTCGTTGGCAAAAAATCCGGGCTTTATGTTTCGTGCTCTAGCCATGGATGCAGCCCTCAGCAGAGTGTTTTGATTTCATGCCACCCCCTGCAAAGAGAGGGCGATTGCGACCGGGCGTACCCATATCGGGGTCGAGGACAGCACGAATGTCTGGCCTGACCAGGCCAGCAGCAGAGTGGTACCCATGACCTCGGCAATGGCTTGTGCCGCGGCCGGCGGTACCGCATTCCCGATACGCTCGCGCCAGCCGCTGTCCGACAGGCCGTCGAGCTCCAGATACTCCTCCGGGTCAATGAGGGACTGCAGGGCGGCCAGTTCCAGCGTGGTGAATGGCCGGTGCCACGTGCCGTCAATGGAACGGATCACCGCCAGCAGCTTGTCGTTGGCGGCCGGCATCCGTGGGTCCGCAACGGCACAGGCGCCGTTGGCATTGCCGGCGATGACCGTGCGTGCCGGGTCTTCCCAGTGCTCGACCTTGTATTTCCCGTGGAGGCTGGCCGGGTCTTCGGCGCCTCGAGGGTCGGCAACAGCCTGCCCACCCGAACTGGGGCCGTGCCCGCCAGTGACCGTTCCAGCGGCATGATCGAAGCCGACGACGCGGAATACGTTGTTGTGGCGGACCTTCCCGGACCGCGGATCAGCAACCGAATACTTGCCACCGCCCGGGGCGGACTGGCTGCTGATTGCCCCTGCAGGCCCATGCCAGGGGAGAACGCCGTACTGGCTGTACTCAGCCATGCTGGCGCGGGGATCGGCGACAGAGAATGCGCCGTTGCTCGGGGTTGAACGGCCGGCAACGGTACCGATTTCCTCATCCCAGCGGTTCACGCCAAGGTATCCGGAGCGGTATTCCGGGACGATCAGGTAATCACGCAGGATGCCGTTCTCAACGGACAGCCTGTTCAGGCTGCGCCAGTCGCTGCCGGCTTCGACAAATGCCAGCCGTACCCATGTCTTCCATTGCAGGTTGGGGACACGATGCATCGGCCCGCCGGCCGGGTCACCCGGTAGCGGCATGCGACCGAGAACGCTCCCGACAGCCTGCAGGCGTTTTTTCTCGGGCTCGTAGAGGAATGGCGGCACCTTTTCGATGTGGCGGGCAACCAGCAGGAACCGCTTGCGGCTCTGCGCCAGCCCCCCGATTTCTCCGCAGTCGTGCGTTGTCTCGGCCACGGCATAGCCGTAGGCACGCAACAGGCTGCCAATCTGGTCCAGCAGGTTCCGGCCACGGTTGGCGATGCGCGGGACGTTTTCGAACACGATCAGTTCCGGCGGATCGTCGGCGAAGGCTTCCAGCATCAACCAGACGCCGCGGAGCGTCAGGCGGTTCAGCGCCTGATACCTGGCGGTCTTGCTGCGGGTTTCGTTGAGCAGTCCGGAGAACCCCTTGCACGGGGCCGACAGGAACACGATGTGCGGGTACTCACCACCAGCCGCAGCACGAATCTCCAGAGGACCGGCCTCGCGCCATCCGGCCGGGGGCTCCGTACCGTGGAAGTCAGCAAACTGGCTGCGGTCGAACAGGTCCAGCACCGTGCCACGGGTACCGGTCAATCGCTCGAAGTCACGGATGGCAGCGGCGTCCACGTCGACCCCGCCGATGCAGCGGAACCTGCCGGTCATGCTGCCTACGCGGGGCGATGCCTCGTTGAATCCCTTTGCCCCGCCGCCCAGACCGCAGAACAGGTGAAAGTGACGAATCTCGCGGATTTCCATGATCACCCCTCCACCCGGCGCAGCATCCCGACGGTTGCAGAAAGCAGGTGCCGTAATTCGACGGCGATCTGTTTCCGCTCTCCCGGGCTGATTTGCTCGCCCCATTCGCTGTCAGGGTGCTCGGCCTCGTCGATCTTGTGGCCAACGTGCCCGCATTCGGCCGTCAGGCGACAAAATTCGCGGGCAAGATCCTTCATGCTGATGTCGCCAGAGGGCAGGGCAACAGTCGTCCGGTTGCACAGGGCCGCCAAAGCATCCGCAATGGCGGGATCCTGCGTCCGGTCGGTGATCTCGGCGGCCTCTTCCAGCGTCAGCTGGTTGCTGTCGTAATTCGGGTTCAGCTTGTTGGCCAGCGTGGTCGGGTTCTTGCCCATGACCGTGGCCAGCCCGGCGATGCCGTTGTGGAACCGCTTTGCCAGCATCTGGGACGCGGCCGTGACGTGTGCGTAGGTTCCCATGACTAGCCTGCCTTTCTCATGGGGACGGCGGCATCGTGAGTTGATACGCTGATGTCACAACAGAGATTTTCATCAATCGGATAAAGGTCAGGACGAATTTCCTCCCGACGTATTCCTGATATGCGCTCAACCTCAAGCACCCGTTCAGCCGGGACGATGCCGGTACGACACCACCGTTGAACCGCTTGTGGCCGGCACCCCAGTGCCCGGGCGAGGGCAGATTGACTACCTGCGGCCTCGGCTGCGCGTTGAATTGCACTGTTACGCATGTTCGACCTATTTGGTTTTTTACAACCAAATATTACAACCACAGCACAACCAACGACAACCAAAATTTGCAATGACGGCTACAACAACCGCTTGTAGGCTTGCTGTATGAACGAAATCGGTAAACGCATCGCAGAAGCGAGAACATCAAAAGGCCTGAACCAGTCTGAACTGGCCAGGCTGGTCGGTGTTTCGCCTCAAGCAGTTCAGAAATGGGAGTCTGGTGGCGCACCCAAGGGGGCTCGCATTCAGGCGGTTGCGTCAGCATTGGGGACTACGGTTGAGTACCTCCTGACGGGATCCAGTGGAGGTGCTCCCTCAAAAACGGTTTGTCCTGATTGCAACGTGGACCCGGGGCCTGAGATTCGAGGCATGGTTCCTCTCATTTCATGGGTTCAAGCAGGAAACTGGGGAGAGGTTGTAGACACCTTCGCGCCCAATGATGCAGAGGAATGGCTTCCTTGCATAAGGAAGATGGGACCTCATGCATTTGCTCTTCGCGTTCGTGGTGACTCGATGGAGCGCAAGTACCAAGATGGAGACATCATCTTCGTCGACCCGGATGTTTGCCCATCGAATGGCCGGAACGTCGTGGTGCGCATGGATGACGAGAACACTGCAACCTTCAAGCACTTGGTGATTGATGAAGCAGGAAACAAATTTTTGAAGCCTCTTAACCCTGACTGGCCTGGGCCAAAAGTCATGCAGATTAACGGCAATGCTAGGATATGTGGTGTGGTTGTAGGGAAGTGGGTGCCGGAATAGCCGGAGCTGCATATCTGCAGCGGTAGATCACATCACCGTCATACTGATCAAAATTGAAGCCCTGCTTGTCAGGGCTTTTTTGCACCCATGCGAACAACTAATAGTTGTAATCAACAAAGAAAGGTTGTAATCTCCGTTTGTGTCTGCTTACAACCGGAGATTGAAGTGAATCCAAAGCCTTCTTGCATCGTCACGGCGTCTCTCCTGCGGAGGGCCGCTCAAAAATTCTATCAACTATCAATGTCTAAAAACGAAAGCGCTCCTAGCTCAAGAGGCATGCTCTTGGTGCCAGCACGAAGCGACATTCGAAAATACTCAGATCCGTAATTTTTACTGAAAAATTTTGGGTCATTTGGTTGATGCACCAGTTCATTGATGACGACTTCCCATTCTCGATTAGTGAATTGCTGAAGTACCGCCTCTAGTGCTCGTTCAAGTTCAGCTACCGATGTTTCTTTTATTGAGACGCGTTCCATGAAAATTTCCTTTGAGCAAGTCAATAAATCATTGGCATATTTTTCTGTGCTGTTCCCACTTCCAATGCACAGTAAAACGCCTGAATTAGCTTCCATATGGTACGGCCTTTTCCGTGAAATAGATGCGGATGCCTTTAACAAGGCATGCCGTGATTGCGCTCTTCAACTTACGGAATTTCCACTGCCATCTGACATATTTGTTCGCATTACCGATCAGGAAGGCGAGGCCGTGCCGCAATGCGTAGTCTCTGAGAGGTAAAAATCATGAAGAGCTTGAAAACCGCCATCACCCGCCTGCGTTACGCCTTGGCCCAGCGCCGGGTCGTGCGCCTTGGTGTCCAGAAATTCCGTGTCGCAACCGACGCCGAGCGCGAAAAGCGGGCCATCCGCGACGCAGCCGAGGCCTACTGCCGGCAGATCGACCGCGATTCCCGTGTCCTGTTCGAGCAACTGTCCTACGAGCTGGATGAAGCATGCCGGTACCGGCAGGTCCTGAAAGAGCAGCTGGGCATGAGTGCCCCCGTACAGCTGCACGAGATCAGCACGGGTGAAGCCATCGCCAATGCCGTTATGTCCCGGCGCCAGGGGCAGCCGTCATGAACACCATCATCACGATCCGCGCCAGCTCGCTGGCTGAACTGTTCGATTGCCCGGCTCGCTGGGAAGCCAAACATCTGCTCGGTATGCGCCTGCCGTCATCCGGTGCCGCCCGGCTCGGTACCGCGGTGCATGCCGGTACCGCCCTGTTTGACCAGTCCCGGCTGGATGGCAATCCGCTGACTGCCGAAGAAGCGGCCGGCGCCCTGGTCGATGCCTTGCACGGCAAGGATGACGCCGAGGGCAACGGGGAGGTCGACTGGGGCGACACGGACCCACGCTCGGCCGAGAAGATCGGGCTGGCGCTGCATGCCCGGTACTGCGCCGACATTGCCCCGCATCAGGACTACACGGGTGTCGAAGTCTCATGCGAGAGACTGGAAATCACGGACCTGGGCATTGCGCTGACCGGCACCACCGACCGTATCCGCATGCTGCCGGATGGCCGGCTCGGCATTGCCGACCTCAAGACCGGGGGCAGGGCAGTGGGCAGTGATGGCGCCGCCGTGACCCAGGGCCATGGGCCGCAGATGGGCGTGTACGAGCTGATTGCCGAATTTGCCGTCGGCCAGCCCCTGACCGCGCCGGCCCAGATCATCGGCCTGCAGACCGGCAAGACGGCCAGTGCCCAGCGTGTCGGCACCGGGGAAATCCACGGCGCCCGGGATGCACTGCTCGGTGATGAAGAACGGCCCGGGATGCTCCAGCACGCCAGCCGGCTGATCCACTCCGGATCCTTCTACGGCAATCCGAAATCCGTCCTCTGCTCGGCCAGGTATTGCCCGGCCCACGCGACCTGCAAGTTCAGAGGCTAATCAGGAGAACCATCGAAATGAATCAAGTCGCCAGTATCCAAGCGCTTCGGCAGCCACCCCCGGCTGAAATGCAGATGCCACAGGTCAGCGTCGGCCTTACCAACCTGCAAGGCTTCGAGCTTGCCCAGCGCGCTGCCAAGCTGCTGGCCAGCTCGACGCTGGTTCCCAAGGAATACCAGGGCAACCTGCCCAACTGCGTGATCGCCCTGAACATGGCCCAGCGCGTCGGTGCTGACCCGCTGATGGTGATGCAGAACCTCGTCATCGTGCATGGCCGCCCGACCTGGTCGGCGCAGTTCCTGATTGCCACCGTCAACACCTGCGGCCGGTTCAGCGCGCTGCGTTTCGAGTTCTTCGGCGAGCGCAACACCGACGAATGGGGCTGCCGTGCCTGGGCGATCGAGAAAGCTACCGGCGAAAAGCTGGTGGGCTCGGACGTGACCATCGGCATCGCCAAGAAAGAGGGTTGGTACGGCAAGAACGGGAGCAAATGGCAGTCGATCCCGCAGCAGATGCTGATGTACCGGGCCGGCGGCTGGTGGACCCGCGCCTTTGCCCCGGAACTGTCGATGGGCCTGCAGACTGCCGACGAAGCCGGCGACATCTACGACGCCACCCCGGACGCCTCTGGCACCTACTCGGTGAGCATGGATGACCTGCGCAGCACCGAGGCCAGTATCGAGCAGCAAGCCGCACAGGAGGCGCCAGCCGCGGCTGCACCGATGGATGTCGATCCCCAGACTGGCGAGGTGATTGGCAAGGACGAGGCAGATCACAGCCCTGATGAGCTGGGCCTGCAGGACGCGCTGGCTGCCATCAAGGCGGGTGATCTGGCCGTTGCCCAGGACATTGCCCGCGGGCTCAGTGAAACCGACCGGGCCATTGTCGACCAGGCCATCGAGAACAAGCGGACCACTCGCCGGCGGACTGCCGCCGGACTGGATCTGGAGTGACCGGAATGTGCATGACCAACAAGCGGGTCGACCAGGTGTTTTCCGAGCCCAGGTTCCGGCAATTGCTGACCGACGCAGATACCAATGCCAAAGCTGACTGGGACCGTACGTTCGTCGATGACCTGACTGACCGGTTCAGTCACTACGGCATGGGGATGTACCTGAGCCCGCTGCAGCGACACCACCTTGAACGCATCGCTGAAACCCACTGATCCGAGAAGAACATGACCAGCTACCACGACATCCCTGCGCTGCTGCGCGCCAGCGGCGAACTGACGGCCAGCGACATTGCCGCCCGGATGCAGATCGACACGGACGATACCCTGCACCTGCTGTCCCAGCACCTCAATGCCGGAGAAGTTGAACGCCTCTGCCGCGGTACCGGCCGGCCACCGGTGTACGCCGCCATGGGCACACCGGAACTCACGGCCAAGACCAACGGGCAAACCCGGGCCAAACCCGTCCGGATCAAGGCGCCACGCCGACGGGCTTTCTCGCCGGTCAACCTGCACGGCTTTCACGCCAAGGCCGACGGCACCGTCACGCTGTTCCTTGACCGCCGTCTGAGTGCCAGCAGCATCACCTTCACCACGGACCAGCTCCGCAAAATGGCCGCCGACGCAGAGCGGGCAGCCGTCTGACCTGAAAGGACCCATACCATGAATGCCCCTCTCGATTTCCGTCACATGACTGCCGATACCATCGGAAAAGACCTGCTGCAGGCACTGGTGCAGGAGGTTCGCCTGATGCCCGACGTGTGGCCAAAGCTGAACCAGCACCGGCAAAACGAAATCATTGATCGCCTGCGCAAGCGTGTGGATACCAACGTGCGCATGGCCGTACACATCCTGGCCAGCGAAGGCCGCACCACAGTGGTCGGCGAGCTGGATCAGGTCGTGCGCAAGGACGGTATCAAGGCCGTGTTCAAGATCAACAGCGCTGCTGCCGGCCGTCATGACCTGTTCGACAGTGAAGGCAAGGCATGCCTGATCGTCGTTGCCGACGCTGGCGAGAACCTGGCCGGCATGGACGAAGTGGCCGGAGAGCCGGACCAGCGTGCCATGGACCTTGGTCACGAGTACCACGACAACGACGGTGGCGGCATGGATGGGCCGGCCGCGAGCGGCAACGTGATTGATGCCGAACCGGCCACCGGGCCGATGCCACCTGCCTTGCCGGCGCCGGACGAAGCCACGGTCACCGACCTCGAGCGCGATCAGGCATGGGAAAACGGCTGGCGTGCGGCAGAAGCCGGCGAACCGGAAAGCGCCTGCCCGGTACAGACCGGCGAGCTGTGCATCCAGTGGGTCAAGGGC
>RRZT011202195.1_pt1 | contig 13052 bp, 15 predicted proteins | sample 2165551 | NCBI WGS metagenome assembly RRZT01 (sample SAMN10456910, study PRJNA506462) | wastewater metagenome | biome: wastewater; feature: sludge; material: wastewater sludge; isolation source: wastewater sludge with Escherichia coli K12::gfp cells carrying plasmid... | place: USA: Moscow, Idaho... | reverse complement strand
TTCAAGGTTTAAAATCTTATTCCACATTTTTGATATGCCAATTGAAGTGTTTTTAAAAGATATATTTGGTAAGATACTCATATAAAAGCCTTTATGATAGGTGTTTTGGATTGTTTTTGTGGTAAAAAATTATACCATTTAAACGATTTCAAACGGCTTTTTTTGAATTTGATTTAGCTAAAATTATGGGTTATTTATTGCAATTTGCAAGTGGCTCAATCAAATTAAAATTATCATCTCCAAACATACAATCCAAAGAAGAGAATAGTAAAATACTCTTTTGATAAAAATAAAGAAGGAAATTTATAATGGAAAATATTTATATTATAAGTGATGTTCACGGTTGTTATAAAACACTACTTGCATTAATAGACCAATTTCCAAATAAACAAAACTCTAAAATAGTTTTTGTTGGTGATTTAATAGATAAAGGTAAACACACTCATGATGTTATTGAATTTGTAAAGAACAATAACTATGATTGTGTATTAGGTAATCATGATGAAATGATGATACTTTATCATTCTCACCTTGAAAATGATAGACACCATGAAGATTTAAAATATTGGCTCTTTAAATGTGGTGGAGAATTTACTTTAAATTCATACTCTTCAAAAAAAAAGTTTTATGAACATATTGAATACTTAAAAAGTTTACCTCACTACATTGAATATAACAATTATAAAACACAAGATAATAGATATTTAGTTATTTCTCATTCAACTGTTGGAAAAGCATGGAATTTAAGAGATAGTATAAATGTAGATGATATTAAAGAGTTTAATCATTTTGTTAAGTGGAGTAGATGGAAAAATCATGATAATGAAGAAATATTTAATGTCTATGGTCATACAATTTTTCAAGAAGCTTTGTTAAATGATTATAGTTGTGGAATTGATTTAGGTTGTTTTTATAAAAATAAAAAGAAGTTACCAAACCCTAGACTTTGTGCTTTAGAGTTTCCATCAATGAAAATTTATACTCAAGAGAGTTTGGAGGATTAAAAAATATACATTTAGCACATTATATTCGAATATAGTTACATTGTGATACATAAATAATTTATAATTGAGAAATTATTATTAAAATTTAACAAAAAATAAAAATGAGTCAAAAAAGAGTCATTTTATTGATATAATTTACTATGAAAATAAAGTCAAGTTAAAAAATCTTTATTTAGAATCAATTTTTAGGTTTATAAATCATATGAGAAATTTTGTTACACCATTATTTAATATTTTATCAAAAAGATTTCATGAAAATAAAATTGAAAAAAATAAGAAAAATGCTTCAAGAGAAAGCTTTATTGAAAGATTAATTGATGCAAAAAGTAATATACATCTATTTGGTATGAATTTTCCAAATTATTTTACCAATAAAAATCCAATTTTAGAAGCTTTTAGAGAATTAGATAAAAAAGAAAAAACTATAGATATTTATTTATATGTCCCTAGTGAACAAGTATTAAAAGAAATTGAAGAATATATTATTTATAAAAAAAAGAATAATTATTACATTAAAAATAGGAATTTATTAAAGATAATAGATAAAAGATTCAAATATTTAAATATAAAAGTTATCGTTTATAATCAATTTTATAAATTTGGTGTATCAGCAATTGATTTAAATACTGATATTTCTTTTCTCCATTTATCAAAGGTAAATAGAAGAGAATTAATAGAACATGCTTCATATTTTAATTTGTATTATAATGAATCTAATAAAGCAATATTCCAAATTATTGAAAATTTTTTTAAAATGATAGAGAAAACAGGGAAAAATATTAAGGAAATAAAATGAGTATAAGAATTTGTATAGTTTTTCATAAAGAGTCAAAAGAATGTCAAGAAGAATCAAACAAAATATTTAAAGAACTTTATAGAGATTTTAATAATCCTATTGAAAAAGGTTTAATGATAGATACATATTTTCTAAAAGTAGATGATAGTTTAGATATGAAGTTAAAATCTTATGACTTTTATATATTTTTAGTTGATGATTATTTAGTATCAAAAAGTGATTTGAAGAATATAAATTATGATAATTCTTTATTTATATCATATACAAAAAATATAACTAGTTTATCTGGATTTGATAATTCAAAATTGTATTTAAATTTTGAAAAAGATAATTTAGAATTGGGATTATTTACATTTCTTGCAGAAAAACTTTATGAACAGAATAAACTAACACTTTTTTTAAGTCATACGAAGAGAGATTCTATTGGCGAAAAAATAGCTAGAGATTATGCTGTCTATTTACAACAAAATACAAAATTAAAATCTTTTATAGATATAAATGATATATCTTATAGTAGTGATATTAAAAAAGATATAGATACTAATTTAGAAAATAGTATTTTTGTTGGTTTTGAAAGTGATGGGTATAGTGATTCAAAATGGACACAATATGAAATTGTAGAAGCAAAAGAAAGAAATATACCAATAATTCTTATAGATTGTATTGAAAAAAAAGTGGGAAGAAGATTTCCTTATTTAGGAAATTCTTTAATATTAAGTAATAATACTATAGAAGAGAATTTGAAATTTATTTTAATAGAAGCAGTACGACTTAAAATAAATCAAAATAAAATGCTTTTTTTTAAATCTTTATATAATTATCCTAATACAAAATTTCTAAACAATGCACCTGAACTTTTAGATATCCAGTTAATTGAAGAAGAAATTATAATTTATCCTGAACCTCCTATTACGGATATAGAACAAAGAATTTTAGAAAAAACTGGTAAAAAAATTTATACACCATTGACTTTTTCTTGTCAAAATAATTTAAACAAAAATATAGGTATTTCAATATCTGAAATTAATGGAACATTTGATAATGGGTTCGAAAATATTCATTTATATACAGCTCAAGAAGAGATAGTAAAATATTTGCTATACACTAAAAATAAAATTATATATGGCGGGGATATACGCTATGAAGGTGAATTTAACTTTGTAAAAATACTTGCTCAAATTACAGATTCATATGGGAATAGAGATATCCCTATTATTAATTATTCTTGTTATCCTCTTAATAAAAAAATAGATATAAGTATTGAGGCAAAATATAAAACTATTATTGAATTTAAAGAATTTAATGAATTAAGAGTGAATCATGATAATGAAATAATGCCATATACTCATCTTGAAGCATTAATCCCTTTTTCAAAGAATTTATCATTAATGAGAAAAATGATGGCGGAAAATACTGATGCTAGAATAATGCTTGGTGGTAAACATACAGGTTATTTAGGAAAATATCCAGGTCTTTTAGAAGAAGCTTATTATACTTTAAAAGAAGGAAAACCATTATTTCTAATTGGAGGGTTTGGTGGAATTTCAAAACTTATTATAGATTTACGAAAAGGATTACAGGTAGAGGAATTAACTTTTGAATGGCAAAAAGAAGATAAAAATAATGATAAATTTAGAAGTTTATTAGAAAATGGAATAGAAGTCGATTATGACGAACTTATTAGTACTATAAAAACTAGTAAACTAAATAATTTATCTAAAGAAGATAATGATAGACTATTTTATTCTACTTCTATTGAAGAAATTGTATTTTACATAATGAAGGGATTAAACAATGATTAAATCAAGAATGGGTAGGTTATTAGAATATTTTAATGATGAAAAAGGTTCTTTTGTAAAAAAAGATTTCTTCTTTGAAAAATTAAAATTAGAATCAGGATTAAATAGTGATTTTGAGTCCTTAGAAGAAGCAACTTCACACGCATTATCTTGTGATACATTTTTTGCTCATTCTAGTGATGATATAGAATTAATAAAAAAAATAATTGAATATTTTTATTTATTAGGTGCAAAACCATATATTGACAAAGATGATATGGAATTACCAGAACATACGGATATTGATACTGCAAAGAAATTAAAAAGTAATATTGATGTATGTAAAAGGTTTGTCCTTGTTGTAACAGACAATTCAATTAATAGTAAATGGGTATCATGGGAATTAGGACTTGCAGGTATGTTAAAAACTTATGAGAATGTAGCTATTTTGCCAATAGAAAGTATAAAAGTAAGTGAAAGATTTATTGGTAATGAATATTTTGGTATTTATAAACAAATAAGAGTAAGAGATGGAGAATTAGTAATTTATAATCCAGAAAATGAAAAAACAACATCAATTAATGAATGGTTAAAATAATGAAACATTGGGAAAAAAAAGCAAATGGATGGGTGTTCTTATCTCACTCATCAAAAGATTATGAATCGGTTAAATTGGTAAGAAATTATTTAGAAGACAATGGATTTAGTGCTTTAATGTTTTATCTTAAATGTTTGGAAGATAAAAATAACGAAAAATTAGTTCAAGATATTATAAAATGGGAAATAGAATCACGAAATATATTTGTCTTATGTAACAGCGAAGAAGCAAAATCTTCTAGTTGGGTTAAAAAAGAATTTGAACACGTAAATAGTTTACAAAATAAGATTATAAAAGAAATTGATATGGAAACATTTAAATATAAAAAAGCTACTGCTCTATCAGTTTTAGACACGTTGATTAATAATGCAACATTATATTTTATTTATCATTCTGAAAATAGAGAAATAGTTACAAAAATATATGATTTCTTGAATAACAAAGGATTTAAAATATTAAAAAATAATTCTAATACAACATCTAATACAAACAATAAAAAAAGCGAAAATTTTGTATCTGCCATTGAAGAAGCCTCTGAACAAGGAACAATTTTAATATTTCTAAGTAAAAAAGTTCTCGATTCTAAATGGTTCTGGACAGAAAAAGAAATAGCATTAGATACTAACAATAAGAATTTTATTATTCCAATAGTTTTAGATGATGTTGAGATAGATGAATTTTCAGCTTTTAAAAATTCTGAATATATAGTAACATTAAATTCTTATTCTTATGAACAAGAAGATAATTTAATTAAAATTGAGAATATGATAAATAAAGTCGTTAGAGATAAAAAAAGGTTGGCTGAATAAAATGCGGCATAAAGTTTTTGTGAGTTATCACCATGCTAATGACCAATATTATAAAAATTTATTTGATAATTTATTTTCTAATATATACGATATTATGGTCTCAAAGTCTGTTCAAATTGGTGATATAGATTCAAATTTACCAACAGAAAGAATAAGACAAAAAATAAGAGATGAATATTTGAGAGATTCAACAGTTACTGTTGTATTAATAGGCTCTGAAACATGGAAAAGAAAACATGTAGATTGGGAAATTGGCTCAAGTATTCGTCAAACAGAATATAGTTCTAGGTCTGGATTATTAGGGATAGTATTACCAACTTATCCCCGTAAAGATTTAACAAAATATGACCCATATACAATACCTCCAAGATTATATGATAATGTTAAATCCAATTTCGCACAAATTTATAATTGGAATGATAATTCATTTGTAGTTCAAAAATGGATTCATGATGCATTTGAGAGAAGGAATAAAATTATTCCTGATAATTCATTTCCTTCATTTATGAATAATAGGAGTGGAGAAAGATGGCAGAAATAATTGAAGTAAGTATTCATCATAAGGTCTTAGTTGTAATAATTGTGTTTCAGGTGTAAGTTTTTCATACATATCAACAATTAATATTTTCTTTCTAACCATTGCCCAAATTGTTGAAATTATTGAAAGTTGTTTAAATTTATCACTATTGTATTGTTCTAGTACTTGTTGTACTGTAATTTGTGGTATGAATAAATTATAGATTATTTCATAGTTTTCTATTGATAAATCTTCATAATTTAATAAAAAATTTACATTAAATTTATATTCATCACTTTGAATATATGTACATCTATCAGTAAAAAATTTAAAATCTAAATTTTTATTTTTTAGATAACTAATCATTGCCTTATATTTTTGTTTTTCAGTTGAGAATATTTTTTTTAATTCATTGTAATATTTAACTTCTATAATAATGTTATTGTATTTTGGTGGAGTTTCTATATAAAAATCTGGAGTATATGTATATCTTTTATCAATAAAATATTCAATTGTAATTGGTTGTTCAAGTATTTTTATAACAAAATTCTCATATTCAAATAAATATAAAAAATCTCTTTCAAGTTTTGATTCAAAACTAATCATTCTATTTGATTTTTTACTAGGAATTTTACCTGTTATATTTCTATAATTTTTTGGTATTTTTCTTGATGGCTCACTTAAATTCAAAATATTCCTTTTCTTTGTAACTTTGTACAATAAAATTTGATAATTTATTACTTGATACAATATTATTTGATATTGCGTACACTATATTTTGATAAAAAGTATTTGTATTTTATACAAATATAATCAAATTGTACAATTTTTTAAGACTTATGTCATGTAGATATAATTCAAGAAAAAAATTATTATGTCTATTGTGATGCTATCATTGCAAATAATGAATCACCTTATTGGTGTAGTTTAGTTGTACAGGCTATTTTGTTTCAAAAAGAAAAGAAATATGACACAGCTTTATTGTTTTTATTTAGTGCTTTTGATAATTTGATAACACTAGAAATTGAAAAATTAGTTAATTCTTTTTATAAAGAGTTCAATCTTAAGAATTTAGAATTTGGTAAAAAAGTATCTATTCTTTTAAAACATCATCTAAAAGTAAATCCTGGTGAAAACGATGAAGAACATCCAGTGAGAAGTCTAATTTATAAAATATATACTGAACTTTACGAATTAAGAAATGCTGTAGCACATGGAAAAATAAGAAGTATAATAGTTGATCATGTTGATTATTGTTTAGATATGCTAATTTTTACATATACTACAATAAATTCTAATCCAAAGGATAATTTTATTTTACTTAAAAAAATTAAAGAGCTATAAGTCATAAAAATTATCAGAATATAATATTTTATTTAATACAAATGTCTAACAAATTTGCAATTGATTCAGTATTATTTGTAAAATCTCTTCCTGCTTTTGCTTCTAAGGTTGGAATAATATCTACTTTATCTAATGATAATTCAGAATCTGACTCAAAATTTATTCGAATATAGTTATTTTTTGGAAGCATAAAATTAACTGTATTATGTACATTTATAGATTGTAAGTTTAGTATTGTATCAACAAGTTGGCTACTTTTCCATTTCCTTATAAAACCCCAATTATCACTTTCATGATTACTTACATCATAATATTTATGACCAATCCCAGTACCTATAGATAACAATTTAATATTGTCTAATGAAATTTTAACACCATTGTTAAATTCTTTTATTTTTCCAAGTCCTTCTGTTAATGCAACAAGAGAAGGATTATTAGCCCAAAGCCCACCATCTGCTAAAAGAAACTCATCCAATTTATTAGGATTAAAATACAAAGGAGCTGAACAAGAAGATAAAATCACATCTTTAATCATCCTATCTTTGTCCCTTTTAAATTCTTTTAGATAATAAGATTTTATAACATGTACATCACCATTAGAAATATCAGTTGTAGGAATCATTAACCTCGTTTTTATTGAATCATCAGATAAGGTCTTTTCATTAAATTTTTCATTTAAAATTTTTTTTAAGTGATTATTATCATATTTACTTTTTAGTAAACCTCCAATACTTGCTCTTCTACTTTTAAAAATATTTTTACCCTCATTCTTGTATAAGGCAATAACTTCATCTAAAGGAATGTCATATGCAATGGCAGATGCCAATATTGAACCTGTACTTGTTCCTGCAATTAAATCAAAATGTTCATTTAATTTAATAGAAAATTTTTTCTCAATTTTTTTTAGAATAATTGCAGAGTATATACCTCTTATTCCTCCTCCATCTATTGTAAGTATATTAAAGTTCTTTTTAATCATAATCTTTTTCCTTTAATAATTTAAATATCATCTTAAAATTTGATTTAAATTACTAATATTACATAATAAAATAAAAATATCATAGTATGATTAAACTTAAAAATTTAATCCATTCACTATAAAAATTACTTGACACTTATTCACTCAAGTAGTATAATTACAATTAGCACTTATTTAAGTTAACTGCTAAAAAAGGAAGATATATATTAATATATTTTAAAGTTTTAACCTGTTGAGCATTAGGTTAAATGGTTGCATTTTAAATGTTAACAGCGATTAAATGGTATTCAAACTCATTAAGTATTTATATTTGACAGTGTAATACTAATAAGACTTTGATTAATTGTTTATTAAATAAAGTTTAATACCAATTATTTTTAATTGCTATTACTATAGGTAACATAAAAAGGATTTTAATGACGGAAGATAGTAATTCAAAGATATTAGAAGAAATTCTAGAAAGAATAGAACTACCTCAAAATGCTTATGAAACTGCAAGAAGAAGGTATGAAGATTTAGGTGAATGGTTAGGAAGAGAAGGTTCTTCTCTTGAATTTAATGATGTACATGTATTCGCTCAAGGTTCATTTAGACTAGGAACAGCTATTAAACCATTCCATGAACATGAGGAATATGATCTTGATTTAGCTTGTAAAATAAGAGAAGGTTTTTCTAAATATACACATAGTCAATTTGATTTAAAAGAAGCAGTAAGAAAAGAACTTGAGCTTTATAGAACGGCAAGAAAAATAGAAAAAGAGCTTGATGAAAAACATAGATGTTGGACAATAGAATATAAAGACCAATTAAGTTTTCATATGGATGTTGTTCCTGCTTTACCCCTTGATGAGGAACATAGATCAGTTATAAATGAATCTATTATGAAATTAAAGATGATGGATGAGCAAATCTCTAATTCAGTTTCTGAAGAAGCATTATCTATTACAGATGATAGAAATAAAAACTATGAAAAAGTTGATGCAGAAGATTGGAATATTAGTAATCCAGAAGGTTATGCAAAATGGTTTGAATCAAGAATGATAGATAATGAACCTAAAATAGTATTAGAACATGCTCAAGTTGATAAAGTACCAACTTTTTTACAAAAGACTACTTTACAAAAAGTTATTCAGCTTTTAAAAAGGCATAGAGATTCTATGTATCAAAATCAACAAATCAATGAATGTAAACCTATCTCAGTAATTATAACAACATTAGCAACACATGCATATAATGGTGAAGCAAATTTAGTAAAAGCATTATCTCATGTTTTAAATAACATGGGTAAATATGTTAAACAAACTGAACCTAGAATTCAAAATCCTGTAAACCCAAAAGAGGATTTTGCAGATAAGTGGTCTATGAAAAAATATAATCATTTGCAACTTGAAGAAAATTTTTGGACTTGGTTAGAACAAGCAAAAATGGATTTTAAGTCAATTTCAAACACTGGTGATAGTTCAAGTCTATCAACGATTATTAATGAAAGTTTTACTCTAAATATGTCAAAAGAAAGTTTAAAAGAAAAGCTTGGAATACCTCTAATTCCTGTAATAGTAGAAGCAAAAAATTATGATATTGATAAATCTAATATTGCAAAACCTTGGAAAAATATATAGTGACTCTAATTAATAAAATAGAATTACATCAATTTAGACAAGAACAGCCTTCTTTTAGGATTAAAGCATCTATGTATGATGGTTTAGTCCTTGAGGGAAATTTTAAATTTCAAAGTAAATTAGATGGGTATCCACCTATAGATGAGACATACAAATTACAAATAAAAATTCCTAGTAAGTATCCTCATGAGATGATAGAAGTATATGAGATGAATTCAAGAATTCCAAAAATTGATACTTTTCATATAAATCCAAACTCATCTTTTTGTTTAGGTTCTCCTTTTAAATTAAAAATGCTTTTGTCTAATGATATATCATTAAACAATTTTGTAAAAAAATGTTTAATCCCTTATTTATATGCAATATCTTTAAAGTTAAATCATAATATGAATTTAGTTTTTGGTGAACTTGAACATGGGAATGATGGTTTATATCAAGACTATCAAGAAATTCTTGGATTAAAAAATAAGGAAGAAGTTAAACTTACATTTATTTTACTAGCTAAGAAAAAAAGAGTTGCTAATAAAAAACAGTGTCCTTGTGGCTGTAATCAAAGGTTAGGTAAATGCGACTTTAGGTTTAAACTTTATAGAATAAGGAAAGTTATATCTCAATCTTGGTTTAAAAATAATATGATAGAGTAACTATATATAAGTGATAGAAATACTCAATATATAAAAACTATTAATAATTTTTTTGGACTATCGAGTAAATTGCTGAAGATAAATTAAATAAGATACCAATAGAAAAACTTAAAAAAGCTACAATAAAAATTATAATTATATCGTAAGATAATCATTTATATGATTTGCAAATCATTTTTTTATATTTAATTTTAAATACATAGAGTTACATACAAATTTGTATGTAATTTCAAATACAACTAAATAGCACCTTTTTTTATTAAAAATTTAGTGCTTTTAGGAAGTATATGACTTTTATCCACAAGAGAAATATTTTTAGAATAAAATTTATGAGAAATCTCTTTTAATTCTACTGCTTGATCACAAATATTTTTAAAACTCTCGCTTAAAAAGTTAGTACCATTAAACATAGATTCAAAATATCTTTGTTTAGTATTGCCGCTTGATAATAACATATCAAAAATCACAATCCCTTTGAATTGTTTTTTTAATAACTCTTTTGCAATTGAATCTAATTGTTCTGTAGGGCTGTGATGAGATACTGAAAATACAACAGTTTTTTCATTGTCAATTTTATTAATTTTATAATATTTCACAATAGCTCCTTTCAATAATATTTAGCACATTGTTAATTATTTCATCTGCTTCAGAACGACTTTCTATTAATCGACTCATGCTTACAACACTATCAGCATGAAATAGTCCATGTCTTTGGTTAGAGTAATATTTAAAACACTCTACTAAAGCATTTCTTGTTTTTTGGCAATTTATTTGAAGTTCACATTCAGTGGTCATTTCAAAAGTACCTCTTCTTTTATCTTCAAAAAATACATCTACAAAGCTATTTATATTTTTAACTTGAATTCCTTTTTTAAATAGAATATCTTTTATAAAAGCTTCTAATGCTCTTAGTGCACCAAATACAAAAGATGAATAATCATCTAGATCTATGTCAATCTTTTTAAGTGTTATAGAACCAGTTAACATTTTTTTAATTGTATCATTTAAATGTGAACCTGCAATAGGTAGTTTATGAGACAATTCATCTTTTATATCATTTTTATTTATAGTAATACTATACAAATCTTCATTTAATTTAAATATATCATTTTCATTAATTAATTCACATAACAATGGATATATCTCATTATATATTTTTAAAGGTTTTCCTTGAAAATGTGTTTTTCCATTTGTATACCTATTTATATTAAACTTATCACCATGCTTTTGAGATGTTATAATAAAAGTTTTTTGATATGCGGTTCTCTCTTCCATTTCAATATCAAACTCTAAAACTTCTTTAATATACTCTAGAAGTAACGATAACTTTCCTTCATCAATATCTATAGTGCTATACTCTATTCTTTTATCATTAGCTAAACTAAATACTGCATGTGTTTTTACATGTTCTGCAATTTTTGTGCCAAGCTCTCTTGTTGCTGGAATACCAACATTTGGATTAATAGTTGTAGTGCCATTTGTATTAAAATAGAATGATAATTTTAATTCTGTATTGTCAATTTCAATAGTATATAAAGTAGTTAGTCCTTTTTCTTCAATATTTTTTATTTTAATATTTTCAGAGAAACTTTCCATAGAAGAATTAATTTTATCTCTATCTAATTGTAATTTTTTTAAGTCTGACATTTATATTATCCAATAAGTTCTTTGATGTAATATACATTAAGTTTAATTAAAATTCGCAATTCTATCTTAAAATAATTAATAAAATGTTGAGTTGTTGCACTCCTTTGCGATAATTAATTCTATTTTTATTCTAAGTTATACTAAAAATTTAGCTGAGAATTGGAATTCAAATAAGTGTTTTTTAAGTATAAAACTATAAAAAAGAACCCTTTAAAAGTCTCATATTCTGCATTATTAAAAATTTGAATCTCAATATTTCTATCAATCCATTTTGAGTGTTTGCCCAGAACCATTATGATGATATTTTACTATTGAGAGATATTTTTTTATTTTTTTGTGTATTAAGCCTTACATCTGCCGATATATACTCCATTTGTATTTAATAGAGTCGCTAAATGTGTAAATTCTTGTTAGCTAGAATTTATATAGTTTTTTTATAATGATTTTAATATATACTTAATAGATTCTTTTTTTTCTTTAATTTTTTGCATTTATATTAGGATTTTCATAATGATAAAATGCAAAATGATAAAATGCAAAGGGAATTATAAAAGAGTAACTTCTTGAAAAAGCACATCCTCTTGATGAACTAAAATAATAGTCTTTAAAATTTCCTATTAAAATACTAGTATCAATTTCACTTGTAGAATTTTTTATATCATATAAATAACTTAAAAAAGGATAATTACTATTTTTTTATTTTTTCATAGTTTAAGTTTTTTTCTTTACAATAGATCTCAAGGTCATTGTAGAAAAACATATCTTTATCTGGGAAATACTCATCTAGAATAAGTTTTATATCTTTGCTATCAGATAAGCTAGATTCTACATATGCATCTTTTTGTTCAAGAATATTCAAAAAATCTTTTATTTTTTTACTCATAAGATAAATTTTATATGTATAAAACTTTGTGAAAGCTTAATCTTTCAGATTGAAGTATTTTTAATTGTAATATGTTTTTTACATATAAATGTTAATAAAACAAAGATTAAAGAATAGCAGTAATATATTAATATTGATTTTTTAGCTGTACAATTTACTTAGATTAAATACAATTAACTAAGATAATTAACATTAATGATGAATATAGTCAGCATTTATTACATTTTTCGCAAGTCATAAGAATTTATAAATATATTACAATTCATTGATTTATTATTAATATTATGCTAGTTTTTTGCTGATACAAGAGTAGTAATCCTTTATAAAGTGTCAGTTGGAGTATATTAAGGGTTAGGGTAGTAGTGGGTGACTCCCCGAAAGGAGACACTACTTTGAAGTTTTTCATTATAATAATGGTTTTAATGGTATTGGCA
>RRZT010969749.1_pt1 | contig 13055 bp, 13 predicted proteins | sample 2165551 | NCBI WGS metagenome assembly RRZT01 (sample SAMN10456910, study PRJNA506462) | wastewater metagenome | biome: wastewater; feature: sludge; material: wastewater sludge; isolation source: wastewater sludge with Escherichia coli K12::gfp cells carrying plasmid... | place: USA: Moscow, Idaho... | reverse complement strand
GAAGATTTTAGTATTACGCCACTTTAATTTGTCATCAGCCCTATACAAAAGCCCGTCTATTTTTGACGGGCTTTTGTTTGGCAAAAACGAACTTGATTTCGCTTTAAAAAAAATTCATCAATTACACAGATTTTACCGTATTATTCCTATGGTCAAATCAATTAAAATAAGCAAACTTAAACGTACAGGTAAAGACCATGAACATAAAAAAGCAAGGTATATTCAATCAGCAAGCAGACAGATTTTTTGGTGATATTAGGGCTTTTGGTTCGGACACCATAACCCATGCTTTGGGTGTAGATACCAAAATTGCAGAACAAATAGCAGGAGAGATAGCCTACCGATTAAGTCAGCATTGGGGTGGTAGCATGTTCTACGTTACCAAACACAGCCCATGGCTGACCCATGAGCGAGATCGCCAAATATGGCAAGACTTTAATGGCAAAAATTACCACGAATTGGCACAGCGGTTTGGCTTATCGATACCGTACATCTATAAAATCGTTTCTCGTATGCGTAAATTACAAGCCAACCCAGCACAAATTCAGCAAACAACAAAAAAGGGCAGTTAAGCCCTGATAAAATTACCCCTAATTTTTGTTGCATAATGTGCAAAACGTTACCACTTTTTCCCACCTAATCCCATTACGCCCCATTTGAACTTGTCATTTATATCAAAATCGGGGGGTATTTATATCTAGTCTGATCAGCAAATCATCAGAGAAAAAAGTAGGTTTGAAAATTTTGTTATTCATAGATAAAAAATCCAAAGAACTATCTTTGGTTAATTCATTTGCAATGCAGACAGGCTGAATTTTAAATAAATGAAAATGCACATATTTATCTAAGTCAGTTTGGCTTGTATACCATCTATAATGAATGGATAAAATATCATTAAGATGCTTTTGAATAAATTCATCTCGCTGGTCTTGTGTTTGATAATCTTTAAAATGCATAACAATTACCAAATCTAAGGCACAAGATAACTCATGATTATAATATTTAGGCGACCAATTTTCCCATTTTTGATAAGCTAACTCACAAAAATATTTGACTTTTGATGAATCTGAATTTTCCAAAAAATAGGTTAAACATTCTTGAATATCTTGATATTTAGAAGACAACTGAAGACTATCAATATAAGTTTTAATTTGTTCGTTATCAGCTGTAGCTAAAAACTTACCCAAGCCAATTTGTAAAGCAGGGTATCTGTTTGGGTATTCATTAAATATATGAAGCCATTGATTTAATAGTTCAGGTGTCAATCTCTGCCAAATTGTAGTGATGTTTAGTAATTCACTAACTAAAATCTCTTTATGACACAATCTGTATAATAATAAAAAACATGCTAATTGATTAGTCGTCGCAAGCATATAAGAAATGATTTTTGACTCAGGTAAATGAACCAATAACCAAAGTAATTTCCATGCTTGATTTTCTTCATTAATAAGTTTGACAGTTTCATTAAAATGAAACCATATTAAAAAACTATAAGTAGAATGAAAATTCAAATATAATATATTATAAACACTCTCAATAGACCAATATTGCTCACCAATACTTTGCCAATTACGGTTTTCCAAAGTAAATTTTAACTGTTCTATTGCCTCTTTATCATAAGTTTGAGCATTTTTATCATTTCTTACATTCATGCTTATAGCAGTTAAATAATCTAAAGCTAATGTTTTACACGATTGTGAAAATACAATGCCTTTTTCATAACTTATTTTCCAAAAATGAGGCGCAATAGATGATAATTCAAAAGCCATCTGTTGATATTTTAGATTTGTATTTTCATTTTGTAGGGTTTGAATAATCCAAGCCAATACTGCTAGCCAATTCTGCTTAGATTGTTCATTTTCAAAGTAAATGATGCTTTCCTGATAATTGATACCACTTGTATGAATACATTTTATTTTACAAAAATAATAATCAAAATCTATTTTTCTTTTCCATTCTGCAAAATTAAAATATTCAGCGAAGAAATCCTCTACTTCTTTTGGGAGTTGAGGTGTAATATTTTCTGCTTGGCATAAATCTAATAATTCAGATGTACTTAATTGGATTTCCATATAATGCTCCCCTCATTTTGGATTGATTGTCCCCACATCTCTTCAAAAGCATCTGCGATAATTTGTCCATCCTGTACCTCTTGGATAATATGATGACTCTTACCAAGGCTATTGACGGAAGTGCCCAATGACCATGCTCTTGCAGGTGTATCTAGCGTTTTAGGGAAAATCAAAAAACGATCATGAAAACTACCAATCTTGGATGTATCCGCAGTTATAAAAGTTAAATTCAACCAACCGCTTTCAATGATCGCCTGATTTAATTTATTTTGATATTCTTGGATATTACTACTTTTTTCCCCTTGCTGTTTGGGTATCAATTTAAGCCCCGTCAAGGCTTTAATGGGTGTGTTTGAAACAGGAGCAAAAAATACTGTTTCTAATAAATCATTGGCATTAAGATATGAATCCCACAAATAAATACCTGATTCGCCATGTTTTTCAATCAATTCACGAATAAAACCCAATGCTTCATCTCGCATGCCTGCTTTAAACTGTGCTAGCTTTAGCTCTTGTTTAAGCCTTCCTTTATCTAAACTGATATTTCTCGCATAAATCCAATCACGATAATCTTTTTTTGTACCAATACCATGTTTATATGCTAAAGTAGACATATTAATTCGTTGCTCATCACCAGAAGGGAGTTTAAATATACGCTGATTATGCTCGCTGATAGATGATGAAAAGTGGCAAGTTTCCATAAAGCCATAAATTACACCACCTGCACAAATAACATTGTGGATATTATCCAAAATTGTATAATAACCACGCCCATTGATTTGATTAAATAAAATGATATTTTCGCCTTGCTGTAGCTCCTGCTTTTGAAAATCAATCATATTGCCATTCACCTCTCGCCAAAATACACCCGTTAAATGCAAAGGTTCAGCAATTTGTGGATTGATAGCAACATCAAGAATAATATAATTATTTTCTCCACCTTTGGTTGCTTTACGCAAAGATGAAGTAATAGAAAAGCAAGATATTTGTAAGATAAAATTACCCAAACGATCTGAGTGAGATTCTAACTTTATAGGTATAATTTTTTGTACTTTTGTAGAGATTTCTAACAAAACTTTAGAATCCGCAATAACGCTTTGAACATATTTTTTGCTTTCATCAAACCATTCAAACACATGTGATCCTGAGAAAAAATTATTTTTCAATAACCCCAAATATTCATTTTTCTCATTATCAGTAGATGGTGCAAATACATTAGGGATATATCTCAATTGCCCACACACCAAAGGCTTCCCATTATGATTACTCCATTGATTATTTTCCAAAAGTTTGATTTTCTCTACAAACTCATCAATAGAAAGAATACTTTTAAATATTCCTATCTTAATTTTTTTTGATGATTCAAGCTTAATTAGCTTGGGAGTTAAAGGAGAACCTTTAATTTCCTTTTCTGGTAACGGTAACTCTTGAGCGACCGCCAATGTGAATAAATTAAATGGACAACTTTTATCTTTTATAAGTGCCACAATTTCAATTAATTCAATAGACTGAAAATAGCCTAATGAATTCATCTTTAAAAGCTGGGAAATTTGTTCCATTTTTAATAATTCCTTTTAAGCTTAGATTAAAGCAATGCAAGAGTTAAAATTATGGGCATATGCTGGAATTTCAACTCGCCAACCTGAGCACAAACTCCAATGTCCGCTCAAACACCCCCTTATCCCCCAAGGCATTAGCGACCAAACCTGCCCCTTCACATAGATTTAAAATCATCAAGGCGGTATCAGGCACATCTCGCTCGCCAATCTCACCAGTTGCTATGGCGTGGGTCAAAATCCGCTCTAGCCAGTCCAGTTGCAAGGTGAAGTTGTCAGGCGTTTTGGCAAGTAGCTCAGCGGGCAAATGGTGCTTGTCAGCGACCAAAGACGCACACATCGGTAGCCTATCTAGCGACTCGGCAAACAAGGCGACATAAGCTGTCAGACGCTCAGCAAGGCTGTCATAATTAGCTTCAATCTGGGCAAACGCCCCTTGCACCTTGGCATAACTGTCCGCCACGACCGCCACGCCCAAATCGGCTTTGGACGGAAAATGATGATGAATGCTCGCCTTTTTTATGCCAATGGCTTGGGCTAGGTCAGCATAACTAAACCCTGCATAACCCTTTTCACGCATAAGCTCGCTTGCCAGCGTCAGCAGTTTTTCCCGAGTGCTTTCTTTGCTGCTTTCTTTGTTATTGTCTGCATTTTCGCTGGCTGAACTGGGTGTATTTTGTGATGTCATGATGGGGGCAAATTCCATTAAGTTGCAATTCTTGCGAATCATTCTATCACAAAAATCCACCTACCTACTACTTGACAGGGGGATTTTTTACGTTATAATTCTAACCTATCAACTGGTAGGTAAATAAATTACCGCCATAGTTGTCCTATTTTTACTTGCCTATTTTTATTTGGATACATCATGACCAAACAAGACATTCTATCCGCCTACGCCTTTCGCCACGCCTGCAAAGCCTATGACCCTAATCGTAAAATCAGCGAAGACGACCTGCGTTTTATCCTAGAAACTGCTCGCCTATCACCCAGTTCCTTTGGGCTTGAACCTGCACGCTTTGTGGTAATAAAAAAGCCAGAAATCCTAGCATTTATCAAAGACAACGCTTGGGGTGTGGGAGCAAAGGCGACAGACGCCAGCGACCTTGTGCTGATTCTCGCTCGTAAAGGCAAAGCCCTACAAGAAGACACCGCTTATTTTAGCCGTGCTTTTCGTGAAGTCAAAGGCGTAGATGACGCCACTTTTAATGCTTATACGGGTTTTTTCAAAAATTTCCGTGAAAGTGATTTTGATTTAAATGCAGAGCGTGCCTTTGATGACTGGACGGCTCGCCAGACTTATATCGCTCTTGGCAACATGATGACCAGTGCCGCCATGATTGGCATTGATAGCACGCCCATGGAAGGCTTTCCTATGCAGACTATGAGCAGCTATCTAGCCGAGCAAGGTGTGCTAAAGCGTGATGAATATAACCTAGTTGCCATGCTTGCCCTAGGCTACCGTGCCGCTGACCCCAAACACCCACAAACTCGCCTTGCTTTTGATGAAGTGGTAACGTTTGTTAAATAAGAAAAAAACATGAAAGCCGTTGGATTTAAAGAGCCTTTACCCATTAGTGATGTCAATGCCTTGCAAGACATTGAGTTGCCTACCCCAGAGCTACTAGAGCATGATATTTTGGTTGCTGTTAAAGCCGTTGCCATAAACCCTGTGGACATGAAAGTCCGCCAATCACACACGCCCCAAAGCGGTCAATATCGTGTGCTAGGCTATGATGCGTCAGGCGTGGTGCAAGCGGTCGGTAGCAAGGTTAGCAAATTTAAAGTGGGTGATGAAGTCTATTATGCAGGGGCTTTGACACGTCAAGGCTCTAATGCCGAGCTACAAGCCGTGGACGAACGTATTGCCGCCCACAAGCCCGCCACACTAGATTTCGCCCAAGCGTCCGCCTTGCCACTGACCACGCTTACCGCCTATGAGACGCTGTTTGACCGCCTTGATGTAGCCAAGGGCGTGCCAGACGGCTCAAAAACCCTGCTCATCATTGGCGGCGGGGGCGGTGTTGGCTCTATCGCCATTCAGCTTGCCAAACAGCTCACTGACCTAACCGTCATCGCTACAGCTTCTCGCAGTGATAGCCAAAACTGGGTGTGTGATTTGGGGGCGGATTATGTGCTAGACCACAGCAAGGACTTAGCCGAGCAGTTGACAAGTTTAAATATTGGCAAGCCTGAATTTGTCTTTTCGACCAATGACACCGAAAGCTATATTCCACAGATTGCCGAGCTTATCGCCCCACAAGGTCGCCTAGCTTTGATTGATGACCCCAAACATCTTGACATCATGCCTTTGAAATTTAAAAGCGTCAGCGTACATTGGGAATTTATGTTCACTCGCTCAATGTATGAGACAGCTGATATGGTGCGTCAAGGTGAGATTTTGAGTAAACTTGCTAAGCTTGTGGATTTGGGTAAAATTCGCACCACGGCAAATCACACCCTAAACGGTATCAATGCCAACACGCTAAAGCAGGCACATGCGATGATTGAAAAAGGCGATGTGATTGGTAAGATTGTGATTACGGCTTAGTTGGTTTTTGTGCCAAATTTTAACAAGTTGTGCTTATTTATCAACAAACGTTATAATGGCAATATTTGACCGTAATAAGGAAACCGTATGCAAACCCTAAAACCCTTAACCCTTGCCGCTGTTTGTCTTGCCATATCAACCCTTGGGGCAAATGCCAGTGAAACAGTAAATGAATGCTCACCAACAGGCGATTTAAATTATGTCTGTGGTATCAAAAATCCTGAAGATTTGGCAATCGTAAATCGCAATTATCTAATAGCCAGCGGTATGTCGCCCAAAAGCGGTTTGCATTTAATTGACACACAAAGCAAAACCGCCCAGCGTTTGGCTTTTGCCGTTGCCAAAAATCCACAATACAAGGATTGCGACACCGCCCCCATTGCCGATGAATTACAAGCTCACGGCATAAACCTACGCAAAGTCAATCGCAATCAGTCTTGGCTTTATGTGGTCAATCATGGCGGTAGTGAACAAGTTACCGACTTAGCCAATGGCAAAGGGCGTGAAACGATTGAAATTTTTGCGGTTGATACTCGTCATGATAAGCCTACTTTAACATGGCAAGGCTGTGTCAAAATGCCCCAAAACTTGGTTGCTAACGGCGTGGTAGCGGACAAAAACGGTGCAATTTATACAACCGTTTCGCTACACCCCAATGATACCGCTATGGACTTTTTTGGCACACGTCCCACAGGAGCAGTGTACCGCTGGACACCACATTTGGGGGCATTTGAAAAATTGCAAGGCACAGAAATGGTCGGTAATAACGGCATTGAAATTTCTAAAAACGGCAAATATCTGTATGTGGTTGGCATGACCCAAATTGCCAAATTTACCGCCACACAGCCCGCCACAACCGTAGCAACCAGCCAAATCACGCTAGGGCTTGGCGATAACATTCGTTGGAGTGGTAATCGCTTGGTTGTTGGTGCGTCTCGCCTTGAAAATTGTCCAAGCACAGGGGCGGATTTTAGCTGTATGACAGGCTATCACGTCTCTTATGTCAATCCTAGAAACCTACGCATTACGCCTATGCTAAAAGGCGAAAATACCGCTGAATTTAGCGGTGTATCAGTTGCATTACCTATCAACAACACCCTATGGCTAGGTTCATTCCACGGCAATAGGTTGGCTTATAAACCTTTAAAATAGGAAAACCCTTATGGCAAAATTACGCTATATCACCGAGCCTTATACTCTAAAAAATCTTGAATTGCGTAACCGTATTGTGATGCCGCCGATGTGCCAATATGTGGCTACAGACGGTATGCCAAACGACTGGCACAGCGTGCATTATACGTCTCGTGCCATTGGCGGTGTGGGTCTGATTATCGTTGAGATGACCAATGTCGCCCCCAATGGTCGCATTTCGCCACGTTGCCTTGGTCTTTGGAATGATGAGCAGCGTGATAAATTCAAAGAAATCGTGGACAGCGTGCATAAATACGGTGCCAAAATCGGTATCCAAATCGCCCACGCAGGACGCAAAGCCCAAGATTGCCAAAGCGTTGCTCCGTCAGCCATTCATTATGGCAAGCTCGACTTTGAAGGGCAAAACCTAACCACACCGCTTGAGCTAACCGAAGATGAAATCACCAAGATTGTAGAGCAATTTGGTCAGTCGGCTAAGCGTGCGGTAGAAGCTGGCTTTGATATGATTGAGCTGCACGCAGCACACGGCTATCTGATTCATCAGTTCTGCTCGCCCAAGTCCAATCAGCGAAAGGATAAATACGGACAAGACCGCCTACTGTTTGGCGAACAAGTCATCAAAGCGGTCAAGGCGGTGATACCAGCGGATATGCCACTTGCGGTGCGGATTTCGGCTCAAGAATATGGCGATAATGGCTATGATTTGGATTATGGTGTAGAGATTGCCAAACGCTTTGCGGCGGCTGGTGCAGATATGCTACACGTCAGTGGCGGCGGAGACGGCGTGCTAAATCCTGCAAATCATCCGCCAATCAACGCAGGCTATCAAGTACCATTTGCTCGCAGGGTCAAAGCAGAAACCAGCTTACCTGTGATTGCCGTCGGCATGCTAGAAAGTCCAGAAGTTGCCGACCATGTGTTAGGTAGTGGCGACGCTGACCTTGTGGCGGTTGGGCGTGGTTTGCTCAGAGACCCCCATTGGGTGCTAAACGCTCAGTACACTCGTGTGGGTAATGACCATGCTGGTGTGGATTTTGTGCCTGATTCTTATTGGCGTGGGTATTTTATGCGATAAGTGATGACATTGATGACATGACTTGAGCAGCACCGCCTAGGGAGACTTAGGCGGTGTTTTTTATGATAAAAACTTAACTAGACCCCTTGCGAAAGTCGGTTTTCCGTTCGCACTGAGCTAAGTCGAAGTGTCGGAAAACCGTAGGTTTCCCAAGCTCACCACGAACGGTTTTCTTTAAAATGTACTTTCGCAAGAAGTCTACTATACGTGGCTAGCTTATGACGCTCTTAATGCTTTTATGGTCATTATGCTAACTTGTATACCACTTTTTAATACCAATAAACTAAGTAAAATGCTCGCCACAGTATCGACCCACAGCCAACCCAAAAAGTAAGCCGACAACCCAGAGATAATCGCCACAACTGACCCCAATAAATCCGCCAAAACGTGTAAATATGCCGCACGCACGTTTAAGTTTTGTTGGTCAGCTTCAAGCATTTTTTTGGCGACAAAGATATTTATCAACAGTCCAAGTGTCGCCACACCAAGCATGGGTAATGCAAGTATTTGACTGGGGTTTTGTAGGCGTTCTATGGCTTCTATGCCAATCCATAGGGCGATGATGATTAAGGATATGCCGTTGATGAGTGCCAGCCACTTAGACAGATACTCTGCACGCTGTGCCAGCAGTAAGGCAAGCCATGCAAGCCCCAGCGAAAATGCGTCATTTGCCATATGTCCTGCGTCCGCCATAAGTGCCAAGCTATTAAACCAATATCCGCCGATAAACTCCACAAGCATAAAACCAAAAATCAGCAAAAATGCCAGCTTTAGGACTTGGCTGTCTTTTGGGGCGTGGCTATGTCCATGATGTGCGTGGTTGTGGCTGTGGTTATGATGATGTTGGTGTGTATGATTCATATGACCGCGTCCTTTAACCTTATTTTGGATAATGCTATCATAAAGCCTAACCTAGGTTAAGGTCAAGCGTATTTTAAACAATCAAAATTGGAAGCTTAAAATGAATATCGGTCAAGTTGCTCAAATGATAGGACTGTCCGCCAAGCAAATCCGAGATTACGAAAAAATCGGCTTGCTTTGTGTTAAGAGAAACGCCCAATCAGGCTACCGTCATTACAGCACGTCCGATATTGCTCGCCTAAATTTTATTGCTCATGCTAAAGCTGTGGGTTTTTCACTCAAAGAAATCGGCTCATTACTTAACTTGCAAGACAATCCCACTCGCCAAAGCTGTCAAGTCAAAGCCTTAACCAAACGGCATATTGATAAATTAACTGACAAAATCACCCAGTTGCAAGCCATGCAAGACACCTTACAACGCTGGCATGATGAGTGCAGTGGCGAGACAGGTGTGGATTGTCCGATTTTACAGTCGCTACATCAAACAAAGTAGGGTTTTTGTTAATGGGTGTGGGTATTTTATGCGGTAAGTGATGACATTGATGACATGGCTTGAGTAGCACCGGCTAGGGAGACTTAGGCGGTGTTTTTTATAAAAAGTTTTTGTATCGTAACCCTAAAAACTTTTAATTTTTTGATAGTTTTTGTGGTTATGATACAAAAACTTTACTTGGCAAATATTGGTGTACATGATTTAAGGTATTGCACCCTAAAGCAAATGAATGGAGAAACGTGTCAAAAGCAAACTGGATAAGTAAAAAATAATCAAGGTGCTAACAATACTCACGACCATAGCATAAATAAAACCAATTTTTGGCAACAAATAGGGGAAAATTAAGAAAAATGGCAATGTTACAAACACATACCAAAAAGTATAATAAGCATGATTGCTAATCTTACTCATGGGCTGTTTTTCAATAAATAACCACATTAAAGTCAGTAATGTTACCAATGGCAATGACGCTACCAATGCCCCAAATTTATCACTGCGTTTAGCAATCTCAGAAATGATTACCACTAAAAAAGTGGTAATCACATATTTAAGCCAAATGTTCATTTAATCCCACAAACCATTGATGAGTATTTTATTACAACTAAAATACCGACTGATATACCAACCAAGATAGTATTTTTAGCTTAACTTCAAACCTAAATCAAGACAATATTATTTACTTTGGGCAAACAACCACTCCCTTGCTGGCTCTAGTAGATATGCATAATCAAAAGAATACATATGTTCACCCATTTTCATGGTTGTGCCTTGCGTTGGTAATACCGACCCTGTCTCAAAACGAATAAAGTTAATTGACTTAGCTTGGCTTAATAGCGTATTAACCAACTTATTTTGTTGTTCTTGAGAGAGCTTGGCGGAAAATTCAGCTTCACCATAAGACACTCCATATTGCTTCATCAGAGTAATCACTTCACTCATACCAGCGGACGCTTTAGGGTCGCCAGCAGAGACAGTATATATAAATTTACTTTGCGTCAGTGGCGTAAGTACATTGATATCCCACTGACTACCAACAAACATAGACGCTGCAAAAAAGTTTGGCTCTATGCTGTTTAAATAAAATGAAATCATACCGCCCATTGATTGCCCTGTGGTGTAGATACGCTTATCATCAATGGGATAGTTTTGTAAGGTTTGTTTAAGCAATGGTAATACCAACGCCACTTCATCACTGGTATGCCACTCATCATCAACCGCCTTTTCACTAAATGCAGGCACAAGCACAAAGGCGGGATTTTTGGCTTGGCTTTCGTCAGTCGCCCAAATGATACCGCCATAACCTTGCATAAGTGGAGCTTGCACACCTTTACCTGCTGTACTGGCATCAGCAATAAACATCACCAGTGGGTATTTTTTATTGGGGTCAAGATTTTTGGGAACATATAGATTATAAGCCAATGTTTTCCCTGTTTTTTCATCAGTAAATTCAAATACTTGAAATCTAGGGGCAATCTTATCACGCAAGGCTAATAAATGAGTATCGTAGGCTTTATCTACACCGCCATACTGCTTATCCCAAACTATGGGCTGTGTGCTTGGTGCGTCAGTCTCTGATACATTCGTTGCTTGACAAGCAGTTAATACACTTATAACCGCCAAAACAGATAATAACTTTTTCATAAGAACTCCTTGATAAAGACTGATTAATAACTGGTGATACCCAAACGCTGTAAAGCATGGATTGCAGGTTCGCTGACATGGTCGCCACGTTGAGCGGATTTTTGGTACCATGTGATTGCCTGTGCCATGTCTTTGGTAACACCTACGCCATTTTCATAGCAGTAACCCAGCCAGTATTGACCTGTAATGTCGCCTTTATCACTTGCTTTTTGAAAATAACTAAAGGCTTGTTTGTCATCTTGTGCTACGCCTTCGCCATGCAAGTACATCAGTCCCAAATAACGTGGGGCTTTTAGATGTCCTGCTTGCTCGGCTTGTATAAACAATGGCAAGGCTTGGGTATAGTCATGTTGTTGGTAATAATTCAAGGCTTGGTTTAGTAACTCGGATTGACGCTGTTTATCGGCTGATAATATAGGTTGCGTGTCCGATACCTTATCAGGCGGCAATATTGGGGTGTGGCAAGCACTCAAAGTAAGAGCAAAAACTGTCGTCAGGGCAAGATATTTCATGGCTGGCTATTTGACAAATAAAGCTCATGATAACATATTTGAAAATATAGCTCATTGATATATTGTAATTGGCAATGACTCCAAAGTCACCATCAAGCCTTGTTTGTCATAAGGTTGGTCAATTTGATTTTTCCAATACCATTGTTTGGGGCTTGATTGCTTTATTTATCACACCCAAGCCCCATTTAAATAGACCAAAACCACTTTATGACAATGAACAGCTTATGAAACTTTCTATCCTAAATCTTGTTCCTGTCCGCCAAGGACAAAACTACCCACAAGCCATGCAGTCAATGGTTACATTGGCTCAATTTGCCGAAAATATCGGCATTGAACGCTACTGGATTGCCGAACATCACAACATGAAAAATCTAGCAAGCTCGGCAACTTCCCTGCTTATCCAGCACACCCTAGCAAACACCAAGACACTAAAGGTCGGCTCAGGCGGTGTCATGCTTCCCAACCATGCCCCCTATGTGGTGGCTGAAAGCTACGGCACGCTCGAGACACTCTACCCAAACCGTGTCGAACTTGGCTTGGGTCGTGCCCCTGGGACGGACGGTCGCACCGCACTTGCCTTGCGTCGTGGTCGCCGTGAGTTTGATTTTCCGACGGAAATTGCCGAACTGCGTGGTTATTTTGATGATTGCAATCCTGTATCAGCTTATCCGTCAGCAGGGCTAGATATTCCCTTTTATATCTTGGGTTCTAGCACCGAAAGTGCTTATTTGGCGGCAAAACTTGGCTTGCCTTATGCCTTTGCATCGCACTTTGCTCCACGTATGCTTGAAATGGCGGTAGAGATTTATCATACTAACTTTAAGCCGTCCAAATATTTGGATAAACCTTATGTCATCGTTGGGGTGAATGCCATTGTTGCTGATACGGACGAGCGGGCAAGAGAGCTTGCAACCACGCAGACGCAGTTTTTTATTAATGTGGTAACGAACGCTCAGCAAAATCTACAACCGCCAAAGGCAAGCAATGATGAAGTTTGGCGAGATTTTCAGCGTGATAAACAAAGTGCAGGGGGTGTGCATTTTGGACCTGTAGATTTGGATACCCTACCCATTTATAGCCAAGAACGTGCCGTGGTAGAAGACATGACCGCCTGTTCACTCATCGGTAGCCCTGCAAGCGTG
>RRZT010738823.1_pt1 | contig 13055 bp, 10 predicted proteins | sample 2165551 | NCBI WGS metagenome assembly RRZT01 (sample SAMN10456910, study PRJNA506462) | wastewater metagenome | biome: wastewater; feature: sludge; material: wastewater sludge; isolation source: wastewater sludge with Escherichia coli K12::gfp cells carrying plasmid... | place: USA: Moscow, Idaho... | reverse complement strand
TATAATTCCATCCTGTCATTACGATCGTTGTAAGAACCGTACCAATAGTTAGTCCAATAATTAAATTCTTTGTAGAATAATTTTTTCTATATATTACTATTGCGGGAACGACATAAGCTACTGTAGATAATACATTCATTAAGAATCCTATAGGTCCGTCAATACTTACAGTAATCATTTCAATAAATGAAATAACTAAGGACATAATAATAGTAACTGCTGGTCCAAATGCTAGACCACTAATCATAATTACGACATCTTTTGGATCATACTTCAAGAAATCAACAATCATTGGGACTCTCCCAACAAACATCACCACATAGGCGACTGCCGATAACAATGAAATAATAACCAATTGATGCGTAGTAAATTTCTTTTTCTTCGAATACATATTCGTGCTCCTTTTCTAATAAAAACACCTGAATATATACTCCAGGCATCGCATTATTAAAAAATAGTGCATCTTCTTTCATCCAGACTTTAACTGTTGGTTTTGGAATTGAACCAAATCATGCATTACTGCGCGCGGACTTTACCGCCAATTGGGAATTTCACCCGACCCTGAAGATAATATAATATTCACTTGTTATATTTTTAATAATATAAGATTTTCTATTAATTGTCAAGCATTGTGCAGTCCTTAAAGATGATATTCGATAAGAAATATTCAAATAAATAGTAAATGAACTTTCACACTATAGTATACTTTTTAGGTTATTGGTGAATAGAAATTATAAGATTGATAAACTTCGAGTTGTTTCCGCTATGATGGTAATTGTTATACACACGACGAGTTATATTTATCACTCTGGAAATGCAATTTTTTTAATTACTACTTTTATCGTAAACTATCTGATTTTTGATTTTGTATTTTTTGCTGTCTCTGGATGTTTCTTAGGAGAGAAAAATGATCTTGGAAATATAAGAAAGTCAATTAATAATATGTTCGGAATTTTTATAGTTTCATCAATAGGCGTGATGGCAACAAAAATATTTCTTGTATAGATTAATAGACTTCTTTTTAATAAGCCATTTAAATTAGGAGTATTAAATTTATTCACAAGAATTAATTTAATTAATTTTTTAAATGGAACTTTTGTATCTCATCATCTCTGGTATATTAATGCAGCAATTATTTCCTTATTGATTATTTTCTGATTAAAAAAAATACAAAATGAATTCTCGGCAAATATTTCTCTTATCAATACTTCTTTATTTTAAATTTGTTTAGGGATTTTTGGAAATATTTTGAGATTGATTATAGTAGATTTTTGTTTTTTTTGAGGTTATACTTATTACTACAATTTCATTTATTATTAGCCCTTTGTTGATGATTCCATTTAATAGATTTTATAGGATGTTAAAGCAAAAGATAAAATCTATATTAAATATACTACAAAGGTCATAAATTTTATTCACAAAATAGAATAGAGATTGGAAAGGTTACACTTAAGTAGACACTTCTCTATATAACGAAATGTTATAATAAGGGAAAGTGAGGAATGATACTATGAGTTCAAAGAAAAGAAGAACTTACAGTGAAGATTTTAAGAAACAAATGGTTTCTTTGTATGAGTCAGGAAAATCTCCTGCTGAACTAATTGAAGAGTATGATCTGTCTCCGGCTTCAATATATCAGTGGCGTAAGAAGTATGGCTCTAATTCGAATGATGATGTTACTGTAGATAATAAAGAGTCTATAGATGAACTAAGAAAACTCCGTGAGGAGAATCAAAAACTTAAAATGGAGGTTGATATTTTAAAGCAAGCAACGCTGATTATGGGACGAAAATCAAAGTAATAAAACAAAATGAACATAAGTATCCAGTCAGCGAGATGTGCAAAATTTTAGAGATTAGTAGATCCGGATATTACAAGTATAGAGATAAAGACTTCTCTAAGAAGAAAGATATTCACACAGACTTGGTTGTTAAGATATTCCATGATAGTAAGCAAATCTACGGTACACGTAAGATTAAGAGAGCTTGTTCAGAGCAAGGTGTTATCATATCGAGACGTAGAATCGGTCACATCATGGCAGAAGAAGGCCTTGTGTCACGTTATACTGTCGCTCAATTCAAGCCGCAAAGACAGAATGTAAACCGTGATCAAGTCGTCAATGTCGTTAACCAGGAGTTTGATAATAGAGGTAAGAAAGAAGTAATCGTGAGTGACCTCACCTATGTTAGAGTAGGAAGTAGTTGGAACTACGTATGTGTAATTGTCGATCTCTTTAACCGAGAAATAATAGGTTACAGTGCAGGACCAAGAAAAACGGCTCAGCTTGTCAAAGAAGCATTCGCAACAGTTAAAGGAAGTTTGAGTAATGTACAATACTTTCACAGCGATAGAGGTATGGAGTTTAAGAGTTCTCTTATAGAAGAACTTATAAATACATTCGGAATATCAAGGTCACTTAGTGAAGCAGGCGTTCCCTATGACAATGCCGTAGCTGAAGCAACCTTTAAGTCAATAAAAACTGAGTTTGTTTATCCAAATAGGTTTGAAACACTACAGCAATTGAAACAAGAGTTAGCAGTATATGTATGGTGGTTTAATAATAAACGATACCATCAGGCGCTAAATTATTTAACGCCTGTACAGTATCGTTTAGAAAATGTTATATAGATGAATGTCCACTAAAGGGTTGACATTCCAGATGATTACTTGGTTTTATTCAAGCGACTGTCTGTTATAAATAGGTGTGACATATAAGTACTTGCAATTGTGTATATAGGAACATATAATAGGAATATATATGAAAGATAGAGGAAAAGATATGGAACATAATTTAATTTCAATAATTATCCCAACTTATAATAGAGTTGAATTTATTGAAAGAGCCTTGAATTCTATAACGATGCAAAATTATGACAATTATGAAGTCATTGTGGTAGACGACGGTTCTACAGATGACACCGAAAGTTATATGGCGAAAATAGTGAAAGAGAATAATAAAATTAGTTTTCACAAAAAACCTAATAATTCTGGGCCTAGTGATAGTCGTAAAATCGGTTTTAAAAAGAGCAAGGGAGATGTAGTGGTATTCTTTGATGATGACGATGAATATACTGATCTCAATTTGTTTACGTCTGTTATGAAAATGTTTGAGAAAAACGTTATTGCAGTACTCACTACATCTAAAAGAAACACAAAAAATGGGGAGTCCATTGCAGAACATGTTCTTGGATACGAAGGAGAATTTACTAGTGATGAGATGCTCGACACCATGCAATTGACTAAAACTAAGCCAAACTCTACATTCACAGCATTCTTTGATAAGAAAAATCTTGTTAATGTTCAATTAGAAGAAATGATTACGATAAATGATTCATCGATATATCTAAGGGCTTTTCTAGGTAAAGGAATTGTTCGCGTTATTGATAAAGAATTTGGCTATTATCACATTCATTCAAATAATATATCAGAGAAAATGCCAATGAAATTTATAGAGGAGAATATTTCCGAAAAAAACAAAATATTCAAAGAATCGAATCTTATGAAGACCCACCCGAGTTGGTTTGATGAACACTATATGGTAACCTTAGAGTTTTATATCGGTAATTCAAAACCCTCATTCAAAGATGTTAAATATTTAAATGATAAATATAAGAAAGATTTCAATAAATCTTTTACAGCAATAAAAATGTATTTATATCTATATAAAAGAAGATTGGCACGAATACTCGGTCGCTAACGCCTCACAAAAGCACACTATTAATTATATAGCGTGCTTTTTTAAATGAATTATTAATAAAACAAAAGAATAAATCATAATAAAGAAGGTTTAAGCGGCAATACAAAAGAGGACTGTGTTTAATAATTAAGATAGTCTTGACTGTTTAGTAGATAATATATGTTAAATAGATTATAATATATATGGTAAAACTCAATAAATTGGAGGAAGATTTATTAATGAAGATATTTTTAGATGTGTATTTAGATAACAATTTAGGTGATGATATTATGGTGAAAGGTGTTTTAAATAAATATCTCAAGCATCAGTTTTATACTGTCAGTGATAATGATAGTGTTCATAAAACATACGAAGAAAATCAAAACCTTACTTTTATATCGAAAAAAGACAAGAGTTCCATAATGAATGAGGTTGATGTTTACCTTACCTTAGGTGGATCGGTTTTTCTTTTCAGAAAACCCGCGAATTTAGTGTTTAGACTTAAGAAAATAATGTCTATATTAAAGGCGAAACGAAACGGTGCTAAGATTATCACAGTAGGATCTAATCTAGGACCATTCAATGTTATTGGTGGAGAAATGTTAACCAGATATGAATTATCCAAGAATGATGATATTGCAGTAAGAGACAGTAATTCTTATGAATATATAAAACAACATGTTGGTAATCAAGTTGTTTTTTCTGATGATATTGTTTTTGAATTGTTAGAAGAAGATTTAGTCAGAGAAATGAAGGAAGTTGTAGGAATTTCATGTTTCACACCTTCAGGCACACAAGAAGTCATAGATTCGTTAGTAAATGAGTATATACAAATAAGTGACGATATTCTAAAAAATGACAAGAATGTAAGAATTTCTCTGTTTGCTTTTGATACTTTAAAAGAAAATGACTTAGTGGTTGCGGAAATGGTTTTGTCAAGAGTGTGTGATCCTACGAGAGTCACGATAGTTCCCTATATTGGCGATGTAGAAAAGTTTTTAGAAAAGTTCAGTCAATGTTCCAAAATGCTTGCTGTTAGATTTCATAGTGCAATTTTGGCTGAGATATTTAAAATTCCGTTTTATCCAATAGCATATTCAAACAAGATGGAAAACTATATTAAAGACTCTTATTCACTTAGTACTCTATCAATAGAAGAATTTAGTGAAAAAGGATTAAGGTATACTGAATTCTGTAACACTTTAATCGATGTATCTAGTAGACAAGACGTTATTAAGAAAAATATTGAATTGCTAGATAAATATTTGGCTTAAAAACCACTGGGAGGAAATATGTATTTTATTATTTTATTTTATATAATTATAATGGCGTTAATTTTAAAGAAAAAAACAAAAATGAATTTGTTTATAATGACAATCCCAATAATCTTGTTGACTGTAATCCGATATGGGATTGGAACTGACTATTTTTCATATAACTATTTGTTTGATATATTCAAAGCTGATTCAGCAGTCTCGATTTTTACAGGAGAAAATGAAATTGGTTTTAATCTGTTAATATTTATTGCGAAAACATTAAAAATAAATTATCATGTCTTTGCGACTGTACTTACTTTAGTAATGTTGTTTATTTATTTCACTTGGATATATAAGAGTTCTAAAAATTGGAAAATATCAATAATGATTTTCTACGGATTTTTTTATTTAGTCTGGGTTCTTAGTGCGTATAGACAAGGGCTTGTATTAGCAATTGCGACACTGTGTTTTTATAGTAAAGATATAAAATTATCTAATAAAACAAAAATTATTATAACCATTTTATTATCTACAATTCACTACTCAGCCTTAATATACTTATTGCTTATGTTAGCAGAAAAGATAAATCTTTCTAAGAAAGCACATTTGATAATCACAAGCGCCTCGGTCTTAGGTTCTTTTTTAATTGTGAAACTAATGCCGATATTAATCCCCTATATTCCGGTATTACGGAATAGTTCATATTTTAGTGAGCTGTCTGGAACATGGTCTTTATTTCCTTCAATAATTCGATTGATATTTTTTGTTATAGTTATATTCTTTTATGATGAATTCGAAAAAGGAACATATGAATATAAAATACTACAAGTTCATTTACTGGGCTACCCAATGTACTTCCTGTTAAAGTTTTCAGAATTAGTCGCAGGAAGATTTTTTGTATTCACATTTATATTAATAGTAATATTATTACCTTACATATATGAAAAACAAAATAATCAAAAGATGAAGGGGTTTTTATTCCTATCTATTTTGACAATGAGTACAGTGTATCTCTATAAAGATTTAAAATCATATGAGGCCCAGGTAGGTTTTGTTGGTGATAACAATTACTACACATATCAAACGATATTCAACCCTAATACAAATGAATACTATAATAGATATAGCATTTTAGTAGCTCAAGAGGATTATTCGGAAAAGTATCTCGAGAAAGTAGAAAAAGATTTAGAAAATAATGAAGTCAGTTTGCAAAAAGAAATTCCGGTCAAAATTAAAAACAAGTATTATGTTATGAAGAAGGATGGAAAACTAATTGAAAATCTTGAGTTTGATGAAAAACCTATTATTTATAATGGGATTATTGAGTATATAGGCGAAAGTTCGGGAATGAAACTTACCAAATTTATTGATTTTGACGGAGAAGAAGTACCAATAGAAGATGCATTAAAAGAAAAGATTAAATATACGGAAGAGAAAGCAAGATTTGATTCTCTCCGACCAGATTATTCGAATCCAAAGATCAATGAAATTCCAAATGGGGTTAGGAAATATTATAATACGAGTATTGACGAAGCAATGCTTTGGCACTTTGAGACTCCTTATAAATACTATCTTTTAGAAATTGAATATTACCAGAGAAAATACTATTTTATATTAGATGAGAACAGAGAATTATTAGTTGATATGATGTATAGTAAGATAGAGCAATTTGATTATGACGGAATCGCGAAACTACACTTAAAAAACAAAATAGTTTCTATAGATAGATCTGGAAAGGTGATTTGGATTGAAGACAAGTAACATAAAAACCGCAAATAAATATGTTCATAATATAAATAACATGATATTTTTTGTTTTTATTTTCACAACGATAAATAGAGAATTCAAACCGTTAGGAATTGATCTACGATTTATATTACTAGGGCTAATAGGAATTGGTTTTATAGTAAATGTTTTTGCAAATCAAAAAATAGTGTTAAATAAGTTTCACTTTATGGTAACAGCCTTCTATGGATTGTTTTTTATAATTAGTCTTTTGAAAAGGCCAAACATTGAATTTCTAGATAAGAGTTCTCAAGTAAGTCTTATAATTTTACACTTCACAAATTATATAGTGTTTATGTATTTATCCATGTTTTTACAATTTTCATATAAGCGATTAGTTAAATATATTACTATTTCTATTTATGTGCTTTTAATAAGTTTTATTATTTCATATTTTAATTATGACTTTGGTTTACCATTTTCTAACATAAAAGGAGTCATCGCTGGAAAAGAGATAAGAAATTTTATAGGTCTTAATTTCAGAACACCAGGCTATGCTCAAGATCCAAATTACGCGACTTTTTCTCTTGTAATTTCGATTTTGTTTATATTTTTCTCCAATATGAAAAAAATCAAGAAAATTTTAATAATTTCCCCTCTCTTTATATCGATCCTTTTTACAGCTTCTACCACCGTTACTCTAGGAGCTTTAGGAACAATAATTATTGTGTATATTTCCAACAAAATAGTTTCTATAGGTGATGATATTAATGTCAAAAAGATTTTCTTGAGACGATTTTTATTTTGGGTATTTTTGCTCTTAGCAATTTTCACACCTGTAATTATTATTGTTACTGGTCTGGATAAGGTTCTATTGAGTAATTATTCAACTGTTTGGCAACGATATGAAATGTGGAAATCAGGAGTCGAATTATTTTTTAAATCTCCACTTATTGGAAGTGGAATAGGGGCCGCTAGATCATATTACGGCTTGTTCAGTCGTGTGGTTCAAATACATAGTACAGGATTACAACTTCTAGCCGAAGGTGGAATCTTTATAACACTTCTATTTTCCATGATTATGATTAATATTGTTTCAGCATATGATAAAAAAGTTAGTTATTTTGGTATATTGTTCGTTATATTTAGTATGTCGTATGAAATTTTGCAATTACAATTTTTTGCTCTATTATTGATTACATATTATTTTCTGGAGTATCAAAGAACATCTTCAGATCAATATGAGTTTGTTTTTGTAAATAATTTTTCTGGAGGCGGGGCTGAAAAAGTAGCAAATAATTTAGCGATTAAATCGGCGGAACTAAACAAAGTAGTCGTCTTCAGTGAGAGTGCACTAGATTCTGCTTATTCAAATGTCGAAAGTATAAAGTTAAGTAAAAAGAATCCAATCGGAAATATTTTGAAAGTCAATAATACAAGCAGATTTTTAGGTAAAAATCAAATTACGTTAATTACTAGTCATCTTTTTTATTCACACCTAATATTAAGCTTAAGCGAGTTGGCTTTCTCAGGTATATATGTTTTTCATAGCACTATAAAATCGTATAGTGATTTCAAAGTGATGAGGATATTATACAAAATAGTATACTTTAATAAGAAAACTACTTTTCTGAATGCTGAAATAATGAATGACTTTACAAAGATGTTTAAAGTTAAAAAATATATTATTCTTAAGAATTTTATCGATTCGGAAGACATTATTCAACAATCAGAAGAATTGATGGAAAGAGAATTTGATAGACCCTATATTATTTTTGTAGGAAGACTTGAGAAAGTGAAGAGATGTATCTTGGCTTTGCAAATTTTTAATGAAGTTCAAAAAGAAAAAGCAATTGACTTTGTGATTTTAGGGGAAGGTTCCGAAATTAGTATGCTCAAGGAAAAAGTTAAGTCTCTTAAATTATCTAATAAAGTACATTTCTTAGGGTTTGTAGAAAATCCTTATAAGTATATTAAAAATGCTGATTTACTTTTGCTAACTTCTCAGTTTGAGTCAGATTCACTTGTCTTACTTGAATCCTTGGTCTTATCAACTCCCGTTGTTAGCGTAGACTGTGATTATGGCCCACGCTATATTTTGACAAAAAATCTAAAAAAATATTTGATAAAGGACACAGATATCTCAGTTGCGAAAGATGTCGTTATAGAGGCAATAGGTGATTATCCGAAAGAGTTTCCTCAAGTATTTATTGACAGAGATTTCAATAATTATCACAAAAGTATAAAGGAGTTTTATTATGAGTAAAAAATATTTATTTATGATTAATACACTTAATGTTGGTGGAGCCGAAACAGGACTAGTTGAATTAGTGAATAGTATGGTGGATAACTACGATTGCGAAGTTGATATTTTATTAACTGTTAACACAGGTATATTAAAAGATAGACTTTCACCTAAAATTAATGTAATAGGTCTAATTGATAAAAATAATATCCTAAAATCAATAATCAATGCAGGGATAATAGGCTTGACATTAATTGGAGTTCCAGCAAATAAATACATGTATAAGGATAAGTATGATTACATTATTGCGTACTTAGAAGGATATCCTTCTCTGTTTGTCTCAACCTTAAAAAGTGAAAATAAATTTTCGTCTATTCGGGTTGGACTAAAAGATCACGCTACTGCATTAGATAAACTTCCTTGGGGGAAATCGATGCAGCATAAAATGTATAGTAAATTTAAAAAAATACATACGGTTTCTGAAGCTACAAAAAAAGAGTTTGTCGAGAAATATCCCGAGACTTCAAATCGAACAGTTGCTATTACGACAGGATTTGAGATTGACTCCATAAGAAAAAAAGGGAATGTTGAAAACCCTTTTGAAGGCACTAGTTTGATTAATATTGTGACTGTTGGAAGGATTGAGGAGCAAAAAGGTTATGATATTTTATTTGAATCAATCTATAAACTGTCGTTGATAAGAAAAGATTTCCGTTTGCACTTGATTGGTAATACTAATACAGACTACGCTAGGGAGTTAAAAAGAAATTCCGCTTATAATAAATTAATAGAAGATGAAATTATTGTATTGAAAGGTGTAAAGTCAAATCCCTATAAATATATGAAACATTCGGATTTCATTTTAACTACATCTAGATATGAAGGGTTCCCCAGGGTTGTTAATGAGTCTCTTATATTGAACAAGTTTATAATTGCTAGTAACATTGAACCGAATGTTGAATCATTGGGGTCAGAAGGAGTTCTAGTAAGCTTAGATACTAACGCATATGTGGAAACAATTAATGATGTTCTTTCTAATAAACCGTATAAAGGTTATAATATAAGTAAAGTTGTAAAAACGAAAGAAACTTTTACAGAAGAAATGATTAAGTTTTTTGAGGAGGAGTAATATGAAAGTCTTAGTAACGGGAGCCGCAGGATTTATTGGAAGTAATGTAGCTCAAAAACTTGTGCTTCAAGGTGCGGAAGTTGTTGGAATCGATAATGTAAATGATTATTATGATGTGAATATAAAATATGAACGATTAAAAAGACTAAGTAACAATGATAAGTTTACTTTTGTTAAAGGTAATATTGCAGATAAAACATTTGTTGATGAAATATTTAAAAAATATAAATTTGACATAGTCATTAACTTAGCAGCTCAAGCTGGAGTTAGATATTCTTTAGAGAATCCCGATGCATATATCGAAAGTAATATGACTGGATTTTATAACATTCTCGAGGCATGTCGTAAATTTCCAGTTGATCATCTTATTTACGCCTCTTCTAGTTCGGTTTACGGAGCAAACGAAAAAGTGCCCTTTGAAGAAGAAGATAGGGTTGACAATCCTGTTTCTTTATACGCAGCTACAAAAAAATCTAATGAGTTAATGGCATATACATATAGCCACTTATTTGGTATTCCTATGAGTGGATTAAGATTTTTCACAGTTTATGGTCCTCTAGGTAGACCGGATATGGCTTACTTTTCTTTCACAGATAAGTTTTTTAAAGAAGAACCTATTAAAATATTTAATAACATGGATTTTGAAAATGATCTATATAGAGATTTTACATATATCGATGATATTGTTGAGGGTGTAACTCGTTTAATAGATAATCCTCCGACAGAAAGAAATAGAGCGCGACATGAAGTGTACAATATAGGTAATAATTCACCTGTTAAATTAATGGATTTTATTTTTACTCTTGAAGAAGCTCTTTCGAACTCGTTAAACAGAAAAGTTGAATTTATAAAGGTCTATGAACCGATAAAACCTGGTGATGTTCAAGCTACTTTTGCATCAACAGAAAAATTAGAAAGAAAAGTTGGTTTTAAACCAAAAACTGACTTGTTAAGTGGGTTGCAAGAATTTACTGATTGGTATGTTGAATATTATGGTAAAGAAAGAGGTATAAAACAATGAAAATTACGGTGGTAGGTACAGGTTATGTTGGTTTATCTAATGCGGTTTTGTTGTCACAAAACAATGAAGTTATTGCTTTAGACATTATTGAAGGAAAGGTTAAACTAATAAATGATAGAATTTCTCCAATACAAGATGAATACATAACTGAATATTTTGATACTAAAACGCTAAAATTGAAAGCGACATTAGATGAGAAAGAAGCTATAAGTCATGGCGAACTAGTAATTATTGCTACTCCAACAGACTACGATGAAACGAAGAATTACTTTGATACATCAAGTGTTGAGAGCACAATAGAAAAAATCATTAAAATAAATCCCGATGCAACTATGATTATTAAATCAACCGTTCCAGTGGGATATACTGAAGAAATGAGAAAAAAATATAATACCGATAAATTAATTTTCTCGCCCGAGTTTCTTCGTGAAGGAAATGCACTTTATGATAATTTATATCCATCGCGAATTATTGTAGGTTCGAATTCCGATGAAGCAAAAGAATTTGCTAGTTTAATGCAAGAAGGAGCTTTAAAAGAAGATGTTGATGTCCTGTTTACGGGCTCTACAGAAGCGGAAGCAATTAAACTATTTTCTAATACATATTTAGCGATGCGTGTATCTTACTTTAATGAGTTAGATTCATATGCTGAAGTCAGAGGACTAGACACTGAAGAAATTATAAAGGGTGTTGGAATGGATCCTAGAATAGGTAAACATTATAATAATCCTTCATTTGGTTATGGAGGATATTGTTTACCCAAAGATACTAAGCAGTTATTAGCAAACTACTCTGATGTACCACAGACTCTTATTGAGGCGATTGTTAGTTCAAATAGCACTAGAAAAGATCACATTGCGGATACAATCATAGGGATGGATCCAAAACGAGTTGGGATATATAGGCTGACGATGAAGACAGACTCGGATAACTTTAGACAATCAGCAATTCAAGGTATTATGAAACGCATTAAAGCAAAGGGAATTGAAGTTGTTGTGTTTGAACCAAGCTTAGATGATGACTATTTTTTCAATTCTAAAGTTTATGTTGATTTTGAATATTTTATGAGAGATTGTGATGTAGTAATTGCTAATAGGATGTCTGCAGAGTTAAAACCATATTCAGATAAGATTTATACTCGAGACGTTTTCAACAGAGATTAGGGTCATTATGATTTCGATAATTGTTAAAATATTTAACGAAGAAAAATACATATTAGGAGCGCTTAACAGTCTTATTTCTCAGGTTAGTGTTGATGATGAAATTCTTTTGATAGACGATGGATCTACAGATAATACAGAGTTTATAATACAAGATTTTTTGAAAGGAAATGAACTTGCTAACTTTAAATACTTCAAAAAAACAAATGGAGGTCCAGGTTCAGCATGTAATTATGGATTGAAACATGTAAGTAAAGACTATATTATGTTTTTTGATGCAGATGATGAATTATCACCAAATGCTATACCAAATATAAAAGAAGCCATTGAAAGACACTCTTCAGATGTTATTTCACTTAATAAAGAGTTCATTAAGTTAGATGGAACAGTAAATAAAAGCTCGTACTCGCTTGAGTATAACAAAGTATATGGTCAAGAGGTTATTCCTAAATATCTTTCTGAGATTACAAGTTTAACGAGTAATGTATACAAAAAAGAAGTGATAGATAGATTAGATTTTGATTTTTTGGAAATTATGATTGCAGAAGATATTAACTATTTGTTTAAAGCTATTCTTAGTGCGAATAGTTTTGTATATATCCCTGATACTTACTACCGTTATTTTGAACGAGAAAACTCACTCATTCATGGAATTTCAGATGTGGAAAGAAATTTAATGGTCATTAAAAGTGTCGAAGATATTTTAGATTATTATGAACTCAAACAAGAATTTGACAACTATCAAATAGAATTGTATAGAGTTTTATTTTTACATATTTTGGTTTTCCCTATAGTAAGAGTAATTAAGAAAACAAAGTCTGACAAAAAACTTCAAAATGATTT
>RRZT010450317.1_pt1 | contig 13056 bp, 9 predicted proteins | sample 2165551 | NCBI WGS metagenome assembly RRZT01 (sample SAMN10456910, study PRJNA506462) | wastewater metagenome | biome: wastewater; feature: sludge; material: wastewater sludge; isolation source: wastewater sludge with Escherichia coli K12::gfp cells carrying plasmid... | place: USA: Moscow, Idaho ... | reverse complement strand
GCGCTGGTCATCGGAGACGGCTTCATGGGCCAGCTCTTCGCCCAGATCGTGCAGGCCTACGGCGTGCATCAGGTGGACCTGGCCGGCATCTTCGATGAGAAGCTCAAGCGCAACCAGGAGCTGTTCGGCGTCACGAACGTCTACAACACCACGCGCGAGGCCATTCCGGCCGAGTCCTATGACGTGATCATCGAGGCCGTGGGTTTGCCGGCCACCCAGGCGCAGGCCGTGGCCGCCGCCAAGAAGGGCGCGCAGGTGCTCATGTTCGGCGTGGGCCCGCAGGAGGCGCACTTCGAGATGAACACCTACGATATCTATAAGAAGCAGCTGACCATTCAGGGCTCCTTCATCAACCCGCTCACCTTCAAAGACGCCATCAGCCTGCTCGAATCCGGCAAGATGAACGTCGCACCGCTCATCAGCCACGAACTGGGACTCGAAGAAGTCCAGGACTTCCTCGACGGCAAGATCCAGGGCGTCTCCAAGGCCGTCGTCAAGGTCGGCGAGTAGTTTCGGCACTTTGCCGGCTCCTCTCCCTGAGGGGAGCTGGCGGCGGAGCCGACTGAGGGGAGGCATCCGGCGGCGTGTATTACCACCCTCCGGTGCTGCGCACCACCTCCCGCCAGCGGAAGGAAGAGGTTTCGTCTCACGGTTTTCGCCGCCAATATAGCTTGGCCGCCGGCTTTCCCTTTTTCTTCCGGCGGCCGCATTTTTCCCTGCACCACCTCTACTGACAACGATGTTAATGGAGTCAACCCATGATTCGCTTTTTTGAAAAATTCGGTATTCCCCGTGTGTTGCTGCTTGGCTTCCTCGCCGTTGCCATCTTCATGACGGGCGATGGATTCGAGCTCACCTTCCTCTCCAAATTCATGGTCGACCAAGGCTTCTCGTCCTCGCAGGCCTCCCTGCTGGTCACTGTGTACGGCCTGTTCGCGGCCCTCGGCGGCTGGTGCGCCGGCGTGCTCGCCGAAATGTTCGGTGCCCGCCGCATCATGATGTTCGGTGCCTGCTGGTGGATCGGCATCCACCTGCTGTTTCTCGGGGTCGCCATCCCGAGTGGTCTGTATTCGCTGATTCTGGGCCTGTACGCCTTGCGCGGCATCGGCTACCCGCTGTTCATCTACAGCTTCGTGGTCCTGATGGCGCAATACATCAGCCCCGCCCGCCTGGCCTCCGCCACCGGCTTCTTCTGGACCTGCTTCTCTCTGGGCATTGGCGTGTTTGGCGCTTACCTGCCGAGCTTCATCATGCCGGTGTTCGGCGAATACAAGACCTTCTGGTTCGCACTGCCGTTCTCCATCGTCGGCACCGTCATGTGCTTCTTCTTCGTACCAAAGAACAAAATCGTCAAATCGCAAGGACTGAGCCGCAAGGAACAGCTCGCCGAGCTGGCCGAGGGTGCCACCATCCTGGTCACCAATCGCAAGGTGCTCATCTGCGCGATCATCCGCATCATCAATAACCTGCTGCTCTACGGGTTCCCGGTCATCATGCCGTTGTACCTGTGCACCACCCACAATGGCGGCATCAACATCTTCAAAACCGAGGAATGGATGCGTATCTGGGGCTTCGTGTTCGTGATCACGCTGATTTTCAACACGTTCTGGGGCTGGTTCATGGACCGCTTCGGCTGGGTATGGCCGATGCGCTGGTTCGGCTGCGCGGTGCTCGCGGTCGGCTCGGTGGCGTTCTACTACATTCCGCAGTGGTTCGGCGCGAATGCCATTATGATGATCGTCGCTTCGGTCATCGTCGGCATCGGCACCTGCGCGTTCTCGTCGCTGCCCACCATCATGACCCTGTACGCGGGCGGCAAGCAGGGCGCGGCGCTGTCCGCATACAACCTCGCCGCCGGTCTGACCACGTTCGCCGGCCCTGGCATCGCCACCATTTTGCTGCCAATTGTGGGCTATGAAGGTGTGTGCTGGACATACGCCGGCCTATACGTGCTCGCCTTCGTGCTTACCTTGTTCATCCGCCCGCAGCAGCCCGGCTTCGACGCCAAAGGCCACCGCATCAAAGGCGCAAAGGTTGCATCCGCAGAGTCCTCCGAGTCCTCGGAACCTACCGACAGCGCATCCGTGCACGTTTAGCTGCCCGAAGTAACCGTGGCCGCCGAAATGGTTGCCACTGCGAACTGATCGCAACATCATGTTGCGTCAGCAAGAAAGTATCGAGAATTGACTAGGAGTGCGGCATGGTTCTGCCGCGCCGCATACCTTGTCCGACTATCCTTAACCTTTATCCAACCACCACATTCAAAGGAGAATCACATGGCTAAGCCAATGACCGCGTTCACTACCGACCTCCAGCATTCCGGCATGATTGCCAAAGACCTGGATGAGACCATCAAGTTCTACCGCGAGGTTATGGGCTTTGAGCTCGCCGGACTGTTCATGAATGGCGAGAACCGTTGCGCCTTCCTGCGCTACGGCCACCTGACCATTGAAACCTGGGAAGGCGACCCCGCCCCGATGACCACCGGCGCCATCAACCACTGGGCTTTCGACACCCCGGACATCGAAGCCGCCTTCGAGAACGCCAAGGCGCTCGGCGTGGACTTCAAGGACACCGAGATCCAGTCCATCCCGAGTTTCTGGAAGCATGGCATCCGCTACTTCAACATCTACGGCCCCAACGGCGAGACCATCGAATTCTGCCAGATTGTGGAGGAGTAGTGGCTCCGATGCGCCCGATTCGCGCGCAATATGCGTGTCGATAGTGGCCGCAATATAATACTCAGCCTTTATTACGGGCTGGCCTGATAACTAACATTCAACGACCGGTGCACATGCGCCGGTCGTTTTTTTAGTGCCTGATGATTGTGCTGGGTTACAACAATGAGCAGCACGCTGGGCATAACAACATCCATGCAAGAAAGTATCAATTCTTGACTGTTTTCGCGCCAAAACACTGCTATTTTCGCAGCGAAACTTGTATTAACGCTCCAAAGTTGGGCGGATGAAAACAACGAAGTTTGCGTAGTAAAAGGAGACGGTCATGGCACAAGGACTGGCGCGAAAACTACTGCCGGGATTCTTGGCGATCGCAGTGTTCATGACAGGCGATGGGTTTGAACTGACCTTTTTGTCCAAGTATGTCGTCGATCAGGGATTCAGCTCGTCGCAGGCATCACTGCTGTTTACGATGTACGGATTGGTCGCGGCGCTCGCCGGCTGGTCCTCGGGCGTGCTGGCCGAACTGTTCGGAGCCAAGCGCATCATGCTTATTGGCGCGGGTTCTTGGATCGTGCTGCATCTGGTATTCATCGGTGTGGCATTGCCTAGCCACAGTTATCCGCTGATGCTGGCGTCGTATATGTTGCGAGGCATGGGCTATCCGCTATTTATCTACAGCTTCGTAGTGTTGCTTGCGCAAACTGTGGATCCCGGCAAACTGGCATCGGCCATGGGCTGGTTCTGGACTTCCTATTCCTTTGGCATCGGTGTGTTTGGCGCCTATCTGCCGGCGTTCATCACGCCGGTGATTGGTGAATACTATTCGCTGTGGGTGTCACTGCCGTTCTCGATTGTCGGCATGATTATCTGTCTGTGTTTTGTGCCGAAAACCCGTAACGCCAATCTTGACACGATGAGCTCTTCGGATAAGCTTCGTGAACTCTCTCGCGGCGTGACCATTCTCAAAGACAACCACCAGATTGCGCTTGCTGCCGTATTGCGTGTGATTTGCAATCTCACTTTGTACGGTTTTCCGGTCATTATGCCGCTGTATCTCGCCACGCATACAAACGGCGGCGGAGCTTGGTACCAGGTCACCGAATGGTCCACCATCTGGGGTCTGCTGTTCGTCGTCACCGTATTCGGCAATGTGTTCTGGGGCCGTATGGGCGATTGCTTCGGCTGGATGAGCCAGATGCGCTGGTGGGGCTGCTGGCTCTCCGCGCTCGGTACTCTCGCCATGTACTATGTGCCGCAGCTGTTTGGGCACAACCTGCCATTTATGTATGTGTGCGCCGTGGTGCTCGGCATGGGTATTTCCGCTTTCGTACCGATGGGCGCAGTATTCCCTGCTCTGGAACCTGAGCACAAGGGCGCTGCGGTTTCCGCACATAACCTCGCTTCAGGCCTGACCACATTCTGTGGTCCGTTCATCGCCACGGTACTGCTCAATACCGTAGGTTTTGCCGGAGTGTGCTGGGCATATGCCATTTGCTACATCTCTGGCTCGGTCATCTCATTCTGGATTCGCCCCGAGCAGCCGGGCATCACCCGCAAAGTGGCGGCGAACTGAGCGGTGCTCGCTGACTGTTCTCGTCAAAAACCAACAATACAAGACCCTCAAAAAAATAAATTCAACCAATATAAGGAGAAATACCATGAAAGCAGTTGTTCTCGAAGAGCAGGGCGTCATCAATGTGCGTGAGGTCCCGGACGTCAAGGATCCCGGCCCCGGTGAGCTGCGTATCGCACCCCACACCGTGGGCGTATGCGGTTCTGATTTGCATTACTACACGCACGGTCGTGTTGGCAAGTATGTTGTTGAGCAGCCAATGATTCTCGGCCATGAGGCAGCGGGCACCGTGTTGGAGGTCGGCCCCGGCGTCACTGATTTCAAGCCCGGTGACCGAGTCGCCCTCGAGCCAGGCATTCCGGATATGACTTCGCGGGCCAGCCGACTGGGCATGTACAACGTCGATCCGGCTGTGCGTTTCTTCGCTACTCCGCCGATTGACGGTTGCCTGTGTGAGGAGGTCATTCACCCGGCCGCATTCACCTACCATCTGCCTGATTCCATGAGCTTTGGCGAAGGTGCGTTGCTTGAGCCGACCGCCGTGGGCATGTGGGCTGCCACCAAGGCGCGCATCAAGCCCGGCGATGTGTGCGTGGTGACCGGCTCGGGCACAGTGGGTATGCTCACTGCCTCTGCTGCGCTCGCCGGTGGCGCTTCCAAGGTGCTTGTTTCGGATGTGTCTTCCATCAAGCTGGGTATTATCGGCCAGATTCCGGGCGTTATCCCCGTGGATTTGACGACGGAGGACTTGGTTGAACGTGTACGCGAAGAGACCGCTGGGTGGGGCGCTGATGTGGCATTCGAGTGTTCCGGCGCGCCGAAAGCTTATGAGACGTTCTGGAAGCTGATTGCCCCGGGCGGTTGCGCGGTGCTCGTCGGTATTCCGGTCAACCCGGTACCGATTGACGTGACCGAGCTGCAGGCCACCGAAGTGCGTATTGAGAACATCTTCCGTTACGCCAATGTGTACCAGAAAGCCATCGATTTGGTCGATAGCGGCCGACTTAACCTGAAGCCGTTCATCACTGACACGTTTGCCATGAAGGACGCCAAGGCTGCCTTCGACCGTATGGATGAGGGTCGTCCGGGCGATATCAAATTGCAGATTACGGTCAATCGAGACTAATCTGTGACGTGTTGATGACGAGATGATTGCCCGATGAAATCCTGCGGCATATGTTGGCGTTTCCCTTTTTCCGCCTGCACTTATGTGCCATATCCGTAGGATTCCGGCGGGCAATCATCTCGCCGTAGTTGTTCCATCGGTAAAGTACGAAATATGGCGAGCTGTACTGCGCAACGTTGACAAGGAGGTCTGCGATGGATGCGCGAAACTTGACTGCGATTCCTCATTCGGATGCGGGCTCGCTGGAAGTGATTGTGCCCGATGGGGATGCGGCCATACGTTGGTCAAGCCACGGGTATCCGAGCTCTCTGGCCAAATGGCATTATCATCCACAAATCGAAATTCATCTTATCCGTGAGGGAAGTGGACAACTCATGGCGGGGGATGGACTCATGCCATTCGTGCCGGGGCATGTGGCGATGATCGGATCCAATCTGCCTCATAATTGGTTGTCGGATATCATTCCTGGAGAACGGCTCTCTCATCGTGATGTGTTATGCCATATACGTCCGCAGACTATGCGACTATTGACCGCCGCTTTTCCCGAGACTTCCGGTTTCGAGACGGTATTGCGCCGTTCGCAGCATGCACTTGTATTGTTCGGTGATTCGGCACGTGAGGCCGGCGAGCTATTAGTGGCCATGGGAGAACATAGTCCAGTTAGACGGGTTGCCGACCTTATTGCTATTCTGACGGTATTCGAGCAGGCATCAGCGCAGGAAAGCCAGACCGTGGTAACGCCGGAATACAATCCAGAGATTGCGGTTGGCGCGGAGGATGGGATCAACGCCGCCATCACCTATATTTCCACACATCTGGATGAGGTCAGCTTGCAAGGTGCCGCTGATGCGGCGGCGATGAGCGTATCCACCTTTTCTCGCTTCTTCAAGCGAGTTGCCGGCATCGGTTTTGCTGATTTTGTTCGACGGCTTCGAGTGGGGCGTGCTTGTCGTTTGCTGACTTGCACAAACATGCCCATTGCCAAGATTCAACAGTTGAGCGGATATACGAATGCCTCGAATTTCAATCGTCGGTTTCTGGAAGAAACCGGTATGACTCCATCTCAATATCGCCGAGAACATTGATTGCCGCCCCGGTCTGGGCGGTGTCACGGATCCGTGCAAGAAAGTACCATAAGTGGGTTTCTTGGTATCAGATAGGGCCAATGCTGCCGTTTAGGCTTGAAAATACAACGAAGTGGTTAGATGCGCATAAAGTGCATCGGCTCCAAGGAGGCAGCAATGAATGATAATTCGGTATGGCCGGTAGTGACTGCGGTAATGGTCGTGCTTGCGGTGGCCGTATGCCTGGCCATGGCTGGTGACATCCGGTTTGCCGTGATTGGTGTTCTATGACTGTCTCCATGAGTCCCGAAACCGCTGCCGCCTAGGCGGAAATCAGCCGCGTACCGCAGCACCACAGATATCGTCGAGATAATTCTCGGCGAATCGCAATGCGGCACCGATGATGTTCTGGTCTTCGGCGCAGTAGCTCTTGCGCAGATTGAAATGGTCGGTGCCGAACGGGCTGCGTGCGATGACGCGCGCCTTCAGATCCTCGATGTCGCTGTCTTCAAGATGCTGGGCTGCTTCACCGCCGACAATCACGTCGCCCGCGATGATGGATCGCGCGTTGACGATGGCCTGCGCCACGTAATCCAGCCACTCATCCATGCGCTCGCGATGATGCCGTTCGCCCTGCTCAAGCACGCTGAAGAAGCCGGGAATGCTTTCGTAATCCTCGGGCAAGGTCTCCGGCGAGCAGTAGGTGTCCATGCAACCGCGCTGGCCGCAGTAGCATTCGCGGCCGCCCGGCACCAGCGTCATGTGTTCGATGGCGCCGTTGCACTGGTTCGGGCCTTGATACAGCTTGCCCCCCGCGATCACCGCGCCGCCCGGGCGTCGCTCCAGATAGACGCACACCGCATCGGTGAGCGTGGAGTCGAACCAGAGTTCGGCCATGGCTGAGGCATCGGAATCGTGGATCATCATGCACGGGTAATGGACCGATTGGCTGATGGTTTCGAGCGTGAGCCCAGTGTTGCCCATAATGGTGCCGAAGATGATGGTGGTGGCGTCGGGGGAGAGGATGCCTTGGATGGCGAACGAGACGCCGAGCACCTTGCCGTGCTTCTTTTCGACGTCGGCGGCGAAGTTGTTGATGATGCCGCCGATACGCTGGTAGTAAACGTTGGTGTTGCGGTAAGGCAGGGCATCGTTGCGTTTTTCGATGACGTTGCCGTACAGGTTAATCGCGCACAGGCGCAGTTCGTTGGACCGCATCACTACCCCGATGGCAGTGCGATGATCGGGATTGAACTCATAATTTTGCGCCTTGCGCCCGCCGGTGGAATCCTGCAGTTCGCCTTTGCGGATGAGTCCGTCATCTTCTAGGGCGCGCAGATTTTGGGTGATGGTGGGCAGGCTGAGGCCGAGCTCGCGTTCCAGTTCCTGCTTGGTGACATGGCTATGGCCATACAGATACTGGGTCATGGCACTGCGGTTGTGCGCTTTCACTGCAGTTGATGGCATTGCCCTCATATTTGCCCCTTTGTGCGATGAGATATATGCAAGTATACTTTATGAAAGTGGCTTTCATGTGCCTCGACGCGGAGATTGTGAGACAAAAATCGTATATTTGTAGGCGATTTGGGTACTTTTTTAAACCAATTTTCTAGAAATGTGGAGAAAATGAGTACTTTTGGAAACTTGATTTAAAAAAGTTGTCGGATTGCGTTGTTTGCAGGCATGTGATTTTCGGTAAAAAGTGAACAAAAAGTACCAAATCGCCGAATAAAGTGAGAATTTGTTCGATATTTCGCACAACTCTTAACAAAAACTGTTCAATATCGCACGTGAAACGCCGTCGATTTTGTGCGTGTGCATCGTGCCGAACCGTTCGGTATATTGTGGCTCAGGTCACATGTGCAATGTGACAACGCATCACCGGTCATTTTCGGTTACTGAGGCGGTATCCCGCTGGTGCAACTGAGGTGACGAGGCGATGGCCCAGAACTTTGCCATATACCCCAAGAAGATCGAGGAGGACCCCAAGTGGCAGAAGCAAAGAAGAAGGTCGAAGCTACCAAGCCGACCCCAGAAGAGAAGCAGGCCGCAGCTGAGGCCGAGGTTGACGCGCTGGTTGCCCGCGCCAAGAAGGCTCTCGACGAATTCGAGAACCTCGACCAGAAGCAAGTTGATCGTATCGTCGCCAAGGCATCCATCGCCGCTCTGAACAAGCACCTCGTTCTCGCCAAGATGGCCGTCGACGAGACCGGCCGTGGTCTCGTGGAAGACAAGGCCACCAAGAACATCTTCGCCTGCGAGCACGTCACCAACTATCTGGCCGGCCAGAAGACCGTGGGCATCATCCGCGAAGACGATGTGATGGGCATCGATGAGGTCGCCGAGCCCGTCGGCGTGGTCGCCGGCGTCACCCCGGTCACCAACCCGACCTCCACCGCCATCTTCAAGTCCCTCATCGCCCTGAAGACCCGTTGCCCGATTGTCTTCGGCTTCCACCCCGGTGCGCAGAAGTGCTCCGTTGAAGCCGCTAAGATCGTGCGCGACGCCGCCATCGAAGCCGGTGCTCCTGAGAACTGTATCCAGTGGATTGAGCATCCGTCCATCGAGGCCACAGGCGCCCTGATGAAGCATCCGGGCGTGGCCACGATCCTCGCCACCGGTGGTCCGGGCATGGTCAAGGCCGCTTACTCCTCCGGCAAGCCCGCCCTCGGCGTGGGTGCCGGCAACGCCCCGGCCTACGTTGACACCGATGTTGACATCGTGCGCGCCGCCAACGATCTGGTGCTCTCCAAGCACTTCGATTACGGCATGATCTGCGCCACCGAGCAGGCCATCATCGCCCACAAGGACGTCTACGACCAGCTCATCAAGGAGCTCAAGGTCCGTAAGGCCTACTTCGTCAACGCTGAAGAGAAGGCCAAGCTGGAACAGTACATGTTCGGCTGCACTGCCGGTTCCGGCGTCAAGCCCGTGCTGAACTCCGCGGTGCCGGGCAAGTCCCCTCAGTTCATCGCCAAGGCTGCTGGCTTCGAGATTCCGGCCGACGCCACCATTCTGGCCGCCGAGTGCAAGGAAGTCTCCGACGACGAGCCGCTGACCCACGAGAAGCTCGCTCCGGTGCAGGCCGTGCTCAAGGCCGACAACAAGGAGCAGGCCTTCGAGATGTGCGAGAAGATGCTCAAGCTGGGTGCCGGCCACACCGCCGCCATCCACACCAACAACCAGGAGCTCGTGCGTGAGTACGGCGTCCGTATGCACGCCTGCCGCATCATCTGGAACCAGCCTTCCTCCCTTGGCGGCATCGGCGACATCTACAACGCCATCGCCCCGTCGCTGACCCTGGGCTGCGGCTCCTACGGCGGCAACTCGGTGTCCGGCAACGTGCAGGCCGTGAATCTCGTTAACATCAAGCGCATTGCTCGGAGGAACAACAACATGCAGTGGTTCAAGATCCCGGCCAAGACCTACTTCGAGCCGAACGCCATCAAGTACCTGCGCGACATGTACGGCATCGAGAAGGCCGTCATCGTGTGCGATAAGGTCATGGAGCAGCTCGGCATTGTCGACAAGATCATCGACCAGCTGCGCGCCCGCTCCAACCGTGTGACCTTCCGCATCATCGACTACGTCGAGCCGGAGCCCTCCGTCGAGACCGTCGAAAAGGGCGCTGAGATGATGCGCGAGGAGTTCGAGCCGGACACGATCATCGCGGTTGGCGGCGGCTCCCCGATGGATGCCTCCAAGATTATGTGGCTGCTCTACGAGCACCCGGAAATCGCCTTCTCCGACGTGCGCGAGAAGTTCTTCGATATCCGTAAGCGCGCCTTCAAGATCCCGCCGCTGGGCAAGAAGGCCAAGCTGGTGTGCATCCCGACCTCCTCCGGCACCGGTTCCGAGGTCACCCCGTTCGCCGTGATCACCGATCACAAGACCGGCTACAAGTACCCGATCACCGACTACGCGCTGACCCCGTCCGTGGCCATCGTGGACCCGGTGCTGGCTCGCACCCAGCCGCGCAAGCTGGCCTCCGACGCCGGCTTCGACGCCCTGACCCACTCGATGGAAGCCTACGTGTCCGTGTACGCGAACGACTTCACCGACGGCATGGCCCTGCACGCGGCCAAGCTCATCTGGGACAACCTGGCCGAGTCCGTCAACGGCGAGCCGGGTCTCGCCAAGACCGACGCGCAGGAGAAGATGCACAACGCCGCCACCATGGCCGGCATGGCGTTCGGCTCCGCGTTCCTCGGCATGTGCCACGGCATGGCCCACACCATCGGCGCCCTGTGCCACATCGCCCACGGCCGCACCAACTCCATCCTGCTGCCGTACGTGATCCGCTACAACGGTGCCGTCCCGGAGGAGCCGACCAGCTGGCCGAAGTACAACAAGTACGTCGCCGACAAGCGCTACCAGGACATCGCCCGCATCATCGGCATCGACCCGGGCAAGACCCCGGCCGAAGGCGTCGAGAACCTGGCGAAGGCCGTCGAGGACTACCGCGACAACAAGCTCGGCATGAACAAGTCCTTCCAGGACTGCGGCGTGGAAGAAGACTACTTCTGGAGCGTGCTCGACCAGATCGGCATGCGCGCTTACGAGGACCAGTGCACCCCGGCCAACCCGCGCATCCCGATGATCGAGGACATGAAGGACATCGCCGTGGCCGCATACTACGGCGTGCCGCAGGCCGAAGGCCACAAGATTCGCGTCGAGCGCGAGGGCGTGGCCGCCACCGAAGAGGCGTCCGAGCGCGTCTGACGATGGCATGACATCACCCATCCCAGGTGATTGAACCAATGTGGGGGTCTTCCTATGCGGAAGGCCCCCACAATTATTTCAGGCCATTCCTGCCTCCCGCTGGCGGGAGGTGGCACGTAGTGCCGGTGGGTGGTCACGCGGATTCAGTGATTACCTCCACTAATCTTCTCTTCGCGACTACCCACTGAATCCGTCAATTACCTGCCTTGTCTCCCTCCGCGGCGGTGATCGCCTCAGCTATCGGATCATGCCGGAAATCGTGGTTGCGATACTCAGGATCATCCACCGGCAGATGCTGCACCAGCGTGTCGAACACCTGACTGTATATCTTGCCGTGATCGAGCACCGCGTCGAGCACGTGACCGCCGAACGTGCGATCGTCTGACAGAAAATGCTCGTGAAAACCGGCGACGGCGGCTCCATGAAACATCTCCGGCGAGAAATATCCCAGCATCGTGCCCTTCACGTCGTGCCGCAGGAACATCGCCTGCCGGTCGGCGACCTCCACCAGAGTCGGGTACGGGGCCTGCTGTTTGATGACCGCCCTCGTCTTGATGAAGCTGAAGGTGCCTCGCACGATGACCGAGAAGAACGTGTTGGCGCGGCCGTTCGCCTCGACGATGCGGTTGTTGAGATCCTCCAGGCCGATATCGCGGCGCTCGCACTGGTATTGGAACGCGGCGTGATGCACGTTCGCGAACGGCATGGTGAAATCGTCCGGCACGCGTTCCGCCACGCCGCTTTGTCCGACCTTATAGGCGACGCCGTCGAGGATGATGAGCTCGCCGTCGAGCCCCTCGCCGGTTCCGATGCCGGTGTCGCCGTGGGTGAGCAGTTCGCCGATGGTCGTGGTGCCTTCGAGCAGTCCGGGCACCAGCAGCGCCAGCGTGCCGTGCTGGTACAGCTGGTTGGCGTGATGCGCCGTGATGGGTTTGATCTGTGCAGCTTGCGATTTTGTCACGGTGATTACGATAATGCAGCACGCGGGGCGCTTCAACGCGGGCTTCGCATAGGGGAGCGCCTGCGCTGTGACCTGCCTCACGAACAACACAGCCACCTCATCCCGCCAAAGTCCCATCTGCGGCCTCTGAAATGGGACTATGGTCGGGGAGGGAGTCGGATAGGAAGGGGGAGGCGGATCGCCGCTATGCCAGGTGAGGACAGATGATGATGGCCGCTATGAACACCAGTAGCAGGCACATCGCTTCGGTGACGCCGGCGATCATCGGTTTCGGCCGTCGTTGCCCGCGGAATCGCAGCGGTATCGCCACTGACCGCGTCAGCAGGACGACCGCGACGACACCCAGCCACATATTGACGGCGAACCCGGTGATGGCAAGCGCCGCGTGCCACACCCATGAGGCCACCAAGTAGGATCCTTCCCGTATTCGCGAATCATCGTTTTGACGAACAGCACCGAGCCATACTGCGTCAGCGCGAAAACGATCGCGGCCGTCAACGCCGCCTTCGGCGCGGAATACGCCGGCCACCATGCCTGCACATCAGTCCAGGAACGCCAGTCAGGCAGTGCGCGAATGCCCTGCCGATACTGCGCCACGGCATCGCACGAAACCTGGCCGCCACCAGCCCCGCATAACGGCGGCAGCCGGTCCCCGAACGAGGCGATGACCACCGTCATCATCGATGTGGCGAGCACGGCCACGGCGTTGCCCCACAGCGAGCGCTCCCGGCGCAGCCATGCGGCGAACAGCCATACGGGTCCGCGTTGACGCCGCCCGTCAGCAGTGCGAGTGCCGCCAGGGCTATGATCGGAGCCGTGCTGGCGCCGGTCTTGGACAGCGGGTTGGACACGCCGTTCGGCTGCGTCGATGGCCTTCGTGGACTTGTCGGAGTAAGTCGCGGTAATCTTCAGACCAGTCGGGTCGAACT
>RRZT011706331.1_pt1 | contig 13058 bp, 10 predicted proteins | sample 2165551 | NCBI WGS metagenome assembly RRZT01 (sample SAMN10456910, study PRJNA506462) | wastewater metagenome | biome: wastewater; feature: sludge; material: wastewater sludge; isolation source: wastewater sludge with Escherichia coli K12::gfp cells carrying plasmid... | place: USA: Moscow, Idaho... | reverse complement strand
GTCGACAGTTCCATCGGGCAGCGCGTGTTGGGCGGCACGTAGACGAAGGACCCATCCGAGAAAACGGCGGAATTGAGCGCCGCGTAGTAGTTGTCGCCCTGCGGCACCACCGAGAAGAGATACTTGCGGACCAGCTCCGGATGCTCGCGCACCGCCTCCGAGAACGAGCAGAAGATGACACCCGCCTCGGCCAGCTTGTCGCGAAAGGTGGTGTGCACCGACACGCTGTCGAACACCGCGTCGACCGCCACGCCCGCCAGCATCATCTGCTCCTCGAGCGGGATGCCGAGCTTCTTGTAGGTCTCCAGAATTTCCGGATCGACCTCATCGAGACTCTTGTACTTCGCCGCACTCTTTGGCGCCGCGTAGTAGCGCGCGGCCTGATAGTCGATCGGCGGATAGCGCAGCAACGCCCAGGACGTCGCTGAACTCGTCGACCGCCATTACGCGGCCGGCTTCGTCACCGACATCGAATCGGACACCGTCCCGCCCGGCCTGGACGAGGACGTCATCCGCCTGATCTCGGCGAAGAAGGAAGAACCGGCGTGGATGCTGGAGTGGCGGCTGAAGGCCTACCGCAAGTGGCTCACGATGACGGAGCCCAAGTGGGCGAAGGTCGACTATCCCGCCATCGACTACCAGGACATCAGCTACTGGGCCTCCCCCAAGCAGGAAGGGCCCAAGTCGATCGACGACGTCGATCCCGAACTGCTCGAGACCTTCGAGAAGCTGGGCATCCCGCTGCAGGAGCGCGCCGCCCTCGCGGGCGTGGCGGTGGACGCCGTGTTCGATTCGGTGAGCGTGAAGACCACCTTCCGCGAAAAGCTCGCCGAAGCGGGCGTGATCTTCTGTTCCATCTCGGATGCGCTCCAGGAACACCCCGAGCTCGTGCGCAAGTACATCGGGTCCGTGGTCCCCGTGGGCGACAACTACTTCGCGGCCCTCAACGGCTTCTACCTGGTACTCGTTGGACGATACGGTCTGCCCATCTATGCGTACGCCGCCTTGCTGCACGAGACGGCGTGCGTCACTCTTGCTGCTCACCAATCCGCCCTGCGCCAGCACATCCAGAATGTTCGCCGGTGCTGTGAGTGATAGCATTGGTGCATCGCTCGGGGCTTGTCCATCATGCATGCGTGCCGCGTCCTGGGCTGCCTGGTCGGCGGCGTCGTCACCCTGGAAAATGCTCACGATTTCTCGGGCCAGTTTATGCTTGAGGTCACGGATCTCGATACGCCCCGCTGCCATATCGGCAAACAGAGCGTTGATCTCGTCCTGGCTCCAGCGCGTGACCAGTTCGGCGTAGTTGCGCATTACCGTGTCGGGTAAGTTGAGCACTTTGGTAAAAATAACGCCCGGCGGCTCGTCGATGCCGATATAGTTCCCCGCCGACTTGCTCATCCGCACGACGCCGTCAGTGCCTTCCAAAATGGGGAAGGTGAGCACTACCTGTGGCTTCATGCCGTGCGCCTCCATCAGCTTGCGCCCGGCCATGAGGTTGAACAGCTGGTCGCGGCCGCCGATTTGAACGTCGGTGTGCTGCGCGACGGCATCGTAGCCCTGCATCAGGGCATAGAAAAACTCATGCAGCCAGATTGCGTCATTGCGTTCGAACCGTTTGGCAAAGTTCTCGCGCGCAAGAAACTGCTGAACTGTAAAATTCGACGCCAGGCTCACAACGTCGCCAAATGAGAGCTCGCTCAGCCATTCGTGATTGTAGCGGATTTTCGTCCTGGCGCGATCGAGCACACGGAACGCCTGGTCTGCGTAGCTGCGTGCCTTAGCCATGGCATCGTCGAGCGTCTGTTGGCGCCGCGCGCCGTCCTTATCCGAGGGATCGCCGACCATCCCTGTAAAAGTTCCGATCAGGAAGGTCACGTCGTGACCTAAGTCCTGGAACTGGCGCAGCTTGCGCATCGAGATCGTATGGCCAAGGTGCAGGTCTGGTGATGAAGGATCGTAGCCGCAGTAAATGCTCAGCGGGCGACCCGTATCGTAACTCTCCTGCAGCCGCTCGCGCAGTTCCTTCTCCATGTTGGTGTACGTCTGAGCGTCGCCGAAATCAACACCGCGCATCAAGATGCGCATCTGATCGGCGACGGGCGGAAATTGGGCCATTGTACGTTTCCTATACCCTGGTTGGTTTCGCTCCCATTGTGGGCAGCTGTTCTGCGAATTTTAACACATTCCTGCAATGCCGGGCGTTCCGTGACGCCGGCCCACACCGCAGTCGCGCACACGGCGTGAAGCCGGAGTAGACGATATGGGGCGCCTGTCTTTTCGCCTAGCGGGCTTGTTCTGCTGCAACAACGTCACCAAACGAGTTTACCTGCAGTTTCCAATTGCTGCCCACCTGGCACTGCTCATACTCATTCAACGAGCGCACTGTATACGCGTATGTTTTGCCATCGCCGCGGAACTCACAAACATAGCGCTCGCGGCGATCGCCTAGCTTCTGTTCTGTCGCCAGATTGGCAACGGGCCATTTTGGTGTGAAACCCTCTCCTTGTGAGACGACCGTGTTGATCACGGCAAGCTGGAGCGTCGTGTAGCTGCACATGTCGTCGTACACCTGGTATTCGCAGTCCTGCACCACGCGTCCCATGCCGGTCCCTGTGTCGAGCGTATAGGGCGTACCGCACACCTCGCGCGCACCTTCCACCGGCTGGCTGGAGGTATAGCGAAATTCCTGGCGGCAGGAGACATTGGCCGCTGCAGCAGGCAGTTGATTCCTCCACGCCGAGCTGCGCACAGGTACAGGGGCAACAATGTCGATGCTGCGCTCCCAGTGCGCACTGGTAACCTCTGCAGTCGTGTCGCTGGTGCGGAAGCCCATGAAAACAAAGATGCCCAGTCCGACTACGACAAGCACGATGACGGCCATCAGAATCCAGCCCATGTTGCCCTTGCCCGAGTCGGCCGCCGGCAGGGGTGTCGTCTGCGGCGGCGCAGACTTGGCGAGTGGCGCGCCGCAGCGCGAGCAAGTTCTGGCACTGGCAGGGTTCATCATCCCGCATGAGGGGCATTTGACTTCCTTAGGGGCGTTCGGGTCAAATGCGCCGACAACCTGGCCAGTCTGGCGGGCCTTCCCCTCGCTGAGGTCGGCGCCGCACTGATGGCAGACCTTGGCCCCGGCAGGGTTGCGTGCGCCGCAAAAGGCGCAGTGAATATCTGGCCCAGCTTTAGCCTGGGCGAGCTTGTCTTGATCTTTGATCAACTCGGCCTGGGCCGGCGTCTCAAATTGGACGTTTTGAGGTTGGGCCGCGCCACAACCGCTGCAGATTTTCGCCGTGCCGGGATTGCGCGTCTTACAGGTTGGGCAGGTCCATTCCAGTTCGACGTAGCCTAGCTCTTTGGTATTCTTGTCACTCATGATTGTGGCTTCATTCTGTTGAAAGGCTGCCCAATATAGTGCCGGGCATGTACGCCGGGCATGAGCTTCCGACATTGTATTGTGTTTTATAAGCCGGGGCAAGATATTTTCCGGCACGTATACCGTTTGCCGATTTTCTCCGGGTGCATAGAATGGCTTGCATGGTGCAAAACAGACCGCCGGCCGTATCAATAGGCCAGATGAGCGCAACTGCTGCTGCAGGGGGACCATCGCTGAGCGCATATGACGTTCAAGTTGTTCGCCGTGCACTCGACGATGCGCTGGATACGTGGTGGCGTCGCGGACTCCTGCCGCCGCCGGCACTCTTGCGCGACGGTCTTCTGGTGCTCGAGGCGGGCCATTCCCTGGAAGAGGCGCAAGTCTCTTTGCTGCTCCGCACGGCTATTCTCCAACGTAAGGGCATGTTGACGGCGCTCAAATACCAGACAGATCCTGAGCGCACAGCTGTTATCCTGGCGGACGCGCTGTTGGCGCCGCCGCCGGCAGCTCTGTCACTCGACGAGCTTAACCGGTTACGGCGCGAAGACTATCGCAGCGCAGCCTGGCTCGCCGCCTTGCCTGGGGCACTTGTGGAAGAGACTAACAGCGCGGATGCAGCGCGGCGCCTGCGAGCCGCAGAACTGCTCGAAGAACTGCGTACGGGGTGGCCGGTGCCTGCGCCAGGAAGTGCGAGATTTGCTGCGGTGACCACAAGCTATGCCGATACCGATTGGGACGAAGTGTCCGCCGACGTATGGCCGACAACGCCGGTGGCAGGTATGCCTGCCGCGGCAGTGGGTGAGGACAGCCAGGGCTGGCTGCGCATTTCGTGGCTCAAAGCGGTAGCGGTCCTGGTCCCTATCATAGTGCTTGCGCTTGCGTTCCTATGGTGGCAGCAGCAGCAGCGTCTGGACAACATGGTGTTCGTGCCGGCAGGCACCTATCCGGTTTCATCTGAGGCATCAGGCGGTGCGCAACAGGCCGCGCTGGCGGCATATGCCATCGACCGCACCGAGGTCACGATCGCCGATTTTCGGAGGTGCATTGCCGCGGGGCGCTGTCCGCAGCCGACCAGCACCGCCGGGGCGACCCGGCCGAACTATTTTCTCGACCCGGCCTTCAATCGGTACCCGGTCGTGAACGTCGACTGGCGCACAGCGGGCGAATACTGCGCCTGGGCCGGCAAGCGCTTGCCCACCGCTGTGGAGTGGGAAGTTGCTGGAGGCTATGCACCCAGCACCGGCCGCCAGTATATTTATCCCTGGGGTGATCAATTCCAGGTCCAGCGTGCCAACAGCCAGGCGACGGGTAGCGGCGATACGCAGGTAGTTGGCTCGTATCAGCCCGGCGGCGACAGCCCATGGGGAGTGTCGGACATGGCGGGCAATGCTGCCGAGTGGACGGCCAGCAACATTGGCAAAGATCCTGAAGCGGCAGACGTTAACGCCCCCGACCGGTTTCTTGTCAAGGGCGGGTCTTTTCAAGATGCCGCCGACAAATTGACGATAACCAGTGCCGCGCAAGTAGCGGCCACGACCAGTGCACCATGGTTGGGATTTCGCTGTGCCGTTAACGTGAGCAGCGACTTGGCTGCTGCTCGGGCGGCAAGTCCAAATACAGGCTTGAAATGACTTGCACGCCAATCAGAGTGTGCTAAAATGCGGCGGCTCTAATACTAGGAAGCCACTATTCAAGTAGATCATTATGTTGGAACAACGGATTACCACCGTGGATTTAAGCGCAGAAATGGACTTTGCCGCCCGCCTGGCACGAGAAGCGGCAACGATCGTCAATACCTTTTATGTCGGGTCATCGGAGGTGCGGTACAAGTCAGGTGATGAACCGGTGACTGAGGCTGACCGCAGTGCGAATCAGCACATCATTGCCCGTATACGTGCCCGGTATCCTGAGGACGGCTTATTGTCGGAGGAGTCAAAGGACGATCTGTCGCGGCTCAACAAGGAGCGTGTCTGGATTGTCGATCCGATGGACGGCACCAAGGAGTTCATTGCGCGCAACGGCGAATTCTCGGTGATGATTGGTCTGGCGATCGGCGGGCGCCCGGTCCTGGGGGTTGTCATGCAGCCGACCAGCGACCTGCTGTATGTCGGTGCGGTGGGGCAGGGTGCCTACCTGTATGAACATAACGAGCGTGTAGCGCTTAGTGTCAGCGACTGTATCGAACCGGCCAATATGGTCATGGTCAGCAGCCGCAGCCATCGCCAGCAAATCGTAGACCGGATCCGCGCTACCCTCCATATTACACGTGAGCGCGTGTCTGGCAGCGTGGGGCTCAAGGTCGGCCTCATCACGCGCCAGCTTTCCGACCTCTATATCCACCCTAGCCCTGGCTGCAAGGAGTGGGATTTATGTGCGCCGCAGGCGTTATTGGAAGCCGCAGGCGGGCGCATGTCCGACTGCTGGGGCAATCCACTGCGATATAACAAGCGTGACGTGCGTGCACATAATGGCCTCGTCGCCAGCAATGGTGTCATCCACGACGAAATCATTGCGGTTGTAGCTCGCATTTGCGAAGAAGCGGGCTATAATCAAGATGATGGGTTTTGGTAATTTCCATCCTCCATTTGCAGCCGTAGCTCTGACTGGAGCTGCCATGAGTGTGTATGACCATGAAACATATCTGTCTGCGCTGACCTGGCGCTACGGCAGTGATGCCATGCGCCGATTGTGGAGCGAGGCAGAGAAGCGCCGCCTCTTGCGCCGCTTTTGGGTTGCTTTGGCCGAGGCGCAAGCGGAAGCTGGTTTAGTAACACCGGCGCAGGTTGACGATCTACGTGCCCACCAGGACGAAGTCGATATTGCACGTGCCGAAGCCTTTGAGCGTGAACTGCGCCACGACCTGATGGCGGAAATTCGCACTTTTGCCGAACAGTGTCCCGTCGGCGGACCGATCATCCACCTCGGGGCGACTTCTATGGACGTGCTCGACAATGTCGACGCACAGCGGCTGCGCAAATCGCTGGATCTCTTGGTCACACAGTTGGAACGCGTCCTGCAGCTGCTGGCAAAGAGGATTGAGGCGGAGGCGCACAAGCCAGTGATCGCCTTCACGCATATCCAGCCTGCTGAACCGACCACCATCGGGTACCGGTTGGCACAGTATGGGCAGGATTTGCTGATGGATCTCGGCGAACTGCGTCGAGTTCGTGATAGCATACGGGGTAAAGGCCTCAAGGGGGCGGTTGGCACCAGCGCTAGCTATACGCAGTTGCTAGCCGGGAGCGATATTTCTGCATCGGAACTGGAGCAGCGCGTCCTGCAGCGCCTTGGCCTTGAAGCATTTCCTGTTGCGACACAGACGTATCCGCGCAAACAGGATTGGCTAGTGTTGAATGCATTAGCCGGAGTCTGTGCCAGCCTGCACAAGTTCGCGTTTGACCTGCGGCTTCTGCAGAGCCCTCCTTTTGGTGAGTGGAGCGAGCCCTTTGGGGAGAAGCAGGTCGGCTCCAGTGCCATGCCGTTCAAGCGCAACCCCATCACGGCTGAAAACATCGACAGCCTGACCCGGTTAGTGGCCACCCTCCCGCGTGTGGCATGGGACAATGCTGCGCTTAGTTTGCTGGAGCGGACGCTAGATGATTCGGCCAATCGGCGGTTGATCTTGCCCGAGGCGTTGCTGCTCACTGACGAGGTGCTGCAGCGTGCGGAAAAGCTGGTGGGGGGGCTGCAAATATGGCCTGGCCCCAGCGCGCGCAATCTGCGCGACTATGGCATTTTCGCAGCAACCGAACGCGTTCTGATGGCGGCCGTCAAAGCGGGCGGCGATCGCCAGGTGCTGCATGAGGTGATACGTGAGCACAGTCTTGCCGCTTGGGCGGAACTGCAGGCGGGGGGTGCCAACCCGTTAGCTGGCCGCCTGGCTGGTGATGAGCGGATCGCGAAATATCTTTCTGCGGATACGGTTTGGAGCCTGCTTGACGCATCGGAGCATGTAGGCGATGCTCCCGAGCGCTCGTTGGCTTTTGCTGCTGCTATTCGCCAGGCTTTGGCAGAAGCGTGAATGCACCTATGGACGATATAAGGCAGCGCCCCACTCAACCAGAAACAACTTGGGCGGTACTCACATGTGATGACGGCTCGGTGGATCTGGCCGAACAAGAGCTCCGGCGCGTAAGTGCGCATAGTCATACCGCTGCTCACGTGGCGCCCGGGGTGCTGCTGCTCGATGTGAAAGAGCCGTTTGCGGCAGTGGCTGCAGCCTGGCGGGCTGCACCACCGATCTTTGTGCGTCATATCTGCCCTGTCCAGCAGGTCGTAGCATTGTGGGACAGCCCAGGCGACCCCGATGAGCTGGCGGAGGCGCTGATCAACCCACAAGGACATGGTTTCGTAGATTCGCTCCCGCCGGAGCAGCCTTTCTCCGTACAGACGCGACTATTTGGTGACCTCCCCTACAAGCCTTTTGACGTCAATCAGGCTGTGTCGCAAGCACTGGCAGCGCATACAGGGGCGGAACTGAATGTGCGCGCACCGCAGCAGGTGCTGTCAATCGTCTGTGTCGCCCTATCGCCGGCTGTGATCGAGCACATGCCTCACGAACTGCAGGCAGGACCCCATGCGGCGCTGTATGGCCTGGTTGGGTTATCCACCCCACGCCAGAATTTGTCCGACTGGGCGGGAGGGGCGCGGCGATTTGCGCGCGAAGAAGGGCAAGTCAGCCGCTCGGAGTTCAAGCTGTTGGAGGCATTCGAAGTTTTCGACATAAAACTGACTCCGCGCGGCGTGGCGCTGGACCTAGGCGCCTCGCCCGGTGGGTGGACGCGGGTGTTACGACAGCGGGGCCAATATGTCACCGCCGTCGATCCAGGCGCACTTGACGAACGTATTACCGCCGATCCCGGTGTGCGGCACAAGCGCATGACGGCCGAGGCATATTTGCACGACGAGCCCGATCAGTTTGATGTGATCGTCAACGACATGCGCATGGATGGGCGGGATTCGGCGCGGCTGATGGCTGCGTATGCCAGGCTGCTTTATCCACATGGGGTTGCCATCATGACGTTGAAGCTGCCTGAGGCGCGGCGCATGCCGATATTGGAGCATGCCATGGACATTCTGCGGTCTGCCTATACCGTAGCGGGGGCGCGCCAGCTGTTTCACAATCGCAGCGAGATCACACTATATTTGCGGCCAACTGCGGCCCGACGCTAGCCGCCAAGAATGGCTTTACGCTGCTGTTTGTAATCGTTTTTGCAGACCGAACAGGCAAATCCCGTTACCATTTGCCCATTCACGACGTGGGAAGATGATTGCAGGAGGCGCATATGAATCGGTGGCTGCACAGTTTGCGAGTGGGTGGACTTTTGGCCGTGCTAATCGTGCTGCTGGCCGGCTGCAGCCCTGCGCTCCTGCGGGAACAAGCACAGCGCCTGGCGCTGCGACCACCGGCAGTCGAGGCCGGCACTCCGCCTGCAGATCCCGGCAATCAGATCCTTCTCCAGGATACAGACGGCAACCTGTACATTGCCAGCCCTGACGGCAAGGAACGATTTGCGCTGACGACCGATGCTTCGCGGCTGCGTGCATACGGCCAGCCAACCTGGTCGCCCGATGGCGAGCATATTGCTTGGAATGCCATCACGCGCACTGGTGCCGCCCTGCTGGTGAGCCGTTACGATGGCCGAGAGCGCAGGGAAATGGACCTGCCCTTCCTGCCGTTCTATATCTACTGGAGCCCCAACGGGCAGCAGCTCGCCTATCTTTCAAACTGGCGCGTGGTAGACGGGCCTTCGATGGCGCTGCGCCTTGTCGACCTAAACGAGGGCAACGAAACTGTCAAAACGCTCGCCGCCGGGCAGCCGTTCTACTTTTCCTGGTCGCCTGACGGGAACAGGCTGCTGACGCATATCGACGGCGAGAGGGTCGAAGTGTACGACGTAGCTGCCGAGAGCAGTGCAGCAAAGTCACTTGCGATCTCGGGGAGTGCTTTTTCGGCGCCGCAGTGGTCTGCCAATGGCGAACGGCTTATGTATGCGGTCGCCGATCAACAGACCCAGCGACTGCTGTTGAGCGATCTTTCCGGCCAGGCTGTGCGCGACGTAACAGATTATGACGGTCGTATTTCCTTTCAGTTGAGTTCAGACGGCCGGCAAGTTGCTTATGTGGCAACGGGTGCGGATATGCAGGCAAGCACCTTGGGATCGTTGTATGTGGTAGATGTGGAGACACAGCAAACGCGCGAATTGAGCGACCGGCCCGTACTGGCCTTCTACTGGAGCCCAGACGGCCAGAAACTGGCTTTCCTGACGCTAGATACAATCAATGGGCACATTGGTTTGCGTTGGAATGTCTGGGACAGCCAGGTTACACGCCAGTATACCGGGTTCTTTCCATCCCAAGAACTTTTGGAGAACTACCTGCCGTTCTTCGACCAGTATGCCCAGAGCCATCGCATCTGGTCACCCAATAGCGACGCATTCGTGTTTGCGGGCACGCTCGAGAACGGGGAAAGTGGTGTCTGGGTTCAACCTGTCGGCTCAGGCGATGGTCAGCAAGAGGCTGTACCTGTGAGTATCGGCACCGGCGTGATTGCTACTTGGTCTCCGCGTTAGGCGAGTCGTTTGCGTTAGAGCCGTTGAGCGCGTCCATCTCGTCCGTTTCCTCTTCAAAGTCCGTTGTGCTGTTGGGATGAAGGGGCACGATCGCTGGCGCCTGGTGGCTGTCAGCGGGCGGCTTCCACTCGCTGATCGCTTCCTGTGTCGGGCTGCTGCCGATGGCGACCTGATGCAACGGCCAACGGCCTGTGACGCTGGCAATGACCGGCAGATCGTCGAGTGAGATAGCGGGCACTGTCCCGGCAGCGGCCGTGGCGAGCGCCGGCGTGCCCCCAGCAGAATCAGTGAGCGCCGGTACCTCTTCAGCCGGTTCTCCATCGGCCAGGCGCGGCATAGCACGGACTTGTTCGTACAAGGCAGCTAACAACTTATTGACCTGTGGGAGCGGCAGGTCACGGCGCAGCGGCGTCTCACTTGTCTCCCAAAGATGCTTGAGAGCAGGGAAATCCCACTCGGCAGTGACGACTCCTTCCGACACCTGGTTACCCATTTCGACGAGCACGCCGTTAAACCGGGGCGTGAGTTCTTGGGGGGCAAAGATTGCAGACCGGCCGATAAAGGTGCTTTCGTCGGCAGGATGGAGTTGGTTGGCGCCCACCAAGTAGGAACTGGCCGCAAACAACTGGTTGTCCTGCATGCGGGCCAATGTGCCGGCACGCAGCTTATTGTAGAGAGTTGGCGTCAGGCTTGCTCCCTGGGCCACCAGGATTTCTGCCCCTTGAAAGGCTAACGCCCGACCAACTTCCGGGTAGAGCACATCGCTGCCTACCATAATTCCGAGGGCGCCGACCTCGGTCCGGATCGTCGTCCAGTTGTTGCCGGGGCGGGAGAATGCTTCGTCCACGTGGTTAAGGAAGATCTTGGCCTGTGTACCGAGCAGGGAGCCATCTGTGGCGAATACGGCGGCAACGTTGCGGATGACCCCATCGATCGGGTCTGGTGCATAGATAGACGGCGCCACGATCACCACGGCGAACTCGCGTGCCAGCCCGCTGTAGACCTCGCAGTACGACTGCCAAAGGCGCACTGCATCGACGTCAAGAAGGCCGTGCAGCGAATCCTCGAAGCTGGCACGCAGCAAGCCGGCGGCACTGCCGGCCACGCGCCCGGTAAAACGCTGCCAGGCTGTTGCGCGCACGCGATGTCCTTGGTCGGCATGTTTGAGCAGCCGGGAACGAACGTCGGCGAGCATTGGCGGGGCAAGCATCAGGCCAGCGAGTTCAGGAAAGATGACTAGACGGGCGTTTTTGGCCTGGGCTGCGCGCAGGAAACGTCGTTGCAACTCGCGGAGTTCGTCAAGCGTACGGGGGAGGCGCAGTCGCTGCTGCACGCTTGCCACGACATAATGATCCAAAAGCAACTCCTCGCATAGATTGAAAGACGGCGTCTTGGCAGACGCCGGGTACATGAAAGTCTACCATAGGCAGAGAGGGGTAGAAAAATACCCCTGGGGGAGGCCCAATTTGACGAAAATGCCCAGGAGCGGCTACAATCCCTGATGCTGAGTCCTGTGAGTGCATGCCCGTATCGTCTAGTGGACTAGGACTCAGCCCTTTCAAGGCTGCGACCGGGGTTCGAATCCCCGTACGGGTACTGCTCAGCAAGAAGCCGGTGTCTTAGGACACCGGCTTCTCTTTTGGCGCATTGTTGGATTCGGCGCTGCCAACCTGGCGCTCTGCCATATAAAGTGCCTGACGCGCAATGGCCATAAGGAGTGCCGCTTCCTGGGGCTGCAGTTCGGCGCGGTAAGTGAGTTGGCGTAGGGTGCGCATAACCGCCTGTGGCCTATATTTGAAAAAGCCAATCGCTGCCAGTGCCTGCTCGCTAAGTGCAAACAGTTGTTCTAGCTGGGCTTGCACCGCCATTGGTGCCCTAAGCTCTACCGGCCCCTCCACAGCGGCAGATGCCGTCTGCCTGGTTAATTCGTATAGAAATAGCAGTACGGACTGGGCCAGATTGAGTGCGGGATAAGCAGGATTGGTGGGCAATGCCGCGATTGTATGGCAGCGGTCCAGCGCGGTGTTGTCCAGCCCATCATCTTCGGTACCAAAAAGCACCGCAACGAGCCCAGTCTGGGCTTTTTGCATCAACTCGCGGGCGAGCGGTTCGATGTCCCTGCGTAAGGGGCGAGCGGCATGCGCAATTGCTGAGGTGCCAACCACGTATTTAACATCTGCGAGCGCTTCGTCAAGGGTGGCGTAGATGCCAATGGCGGCGATCACATCATCGGCATGGTGAGCAACGCGTGCCAGATCCTGCGGCTCATAGGGCCGCGGGTTTACCAACCGAAGCTGTGAGAACCCCATGTTCTTAATGGCACGCACGACGGCACCGATGTTAACGGCGTCCTGAGGGCGGTCAAGCACGACCACAATGCCCGTATTCCTATCTGTATTCATAGCGAGATTTCCTGTTATAGAACTGCTTGACAGGCGACATAATTTGCGCTATTGTAACATGGCAAGATGTCGTAAGCTCTGACCTAGCAGTATTGGCGCCGCCAGACTTGACAGCCGGGGTGGCGTTTTTTGTGGGAGGAACTTTGCGACCTCTGAATATTATCCCGTACCATGTTGTAGAACTGCAGTAAAGAAGACACAGGAGTACTAACCTATGAGTGAGCAACGAGTCACCGGCACTGTCAAGTGGTTCAACGATGCCAAGGGCTATGGCTTTCTGGCTGTTGAAGGTGGCAAGGATGTATTCGTCCACTATTCCGCCATTACCAGTGAGGGTTTCCGCAGCTTAGCCGAAGGTGACCGCGTAGAGTTCTCGATAGAGAAGGGCCCCAAGGGCCCGTCGGCCGCGAACGTACGCAAGATTTAACTCGTATCTCGTTTCGTTAGTCTACCAGAAGGTGGAGAGTGGAGGCGCCGCTCTCCGCTTTTTTATTTCTACGGTATAATACAGGAATGGCAGAAAGAACACGTGTTCGCTCCACGCATGTACTTGTGCTGCGTCGCCGCGACGTAGCCGACGCCGATCGCCTGCTGACGGTGTTGACGCCAGGCGAGGGCAAGATCGAACTGCTGGCCAAAGGAGTTCGCAAGACGGTCAGCCGCAAGTCGGGCCATCTGGAACCATTCACCCACGCACACGTGATGGTGGCG
>RRZT011498005.1_pt1 | contig 13058 bp, 3 predicted proteins | sample 2165551 | NCBI WGS metagenome assembly RRZT01 (sample SAMN10456910, study PRJNA506462) | wastewater metagenome | biome: wastewater; feature: sludge; material: wastewater sludge; isolation source: wastewater sludge with Escherichia coli K12::gfp cells carrying plasmid... | place: USA: Moscow, Idaho ... | reverse complement strand
ATTCAAGGCATTTACGGGAGAAAAAATCGGCTCAAACATGAAGAAATGAAATGACTGAGTCAGCCGAGAAGAATTTCCCCGCTTATTCGCACCTTCCCTAGGAATGCCTGTTCGACAGGCACTGAACTAATCCAGGAAAAGCCGCTGGGGAACTGCTGCTTGGTGGATGAATTGATCAACAACGCCGATTTGAAGTGACATTGCTATCTCAATGTGAAGTAAGTCACTCTGGGGCTGGTTTATGTTAATTTTATGTTCTTGGGGTGTGTGAATGTTGATAAATCCATTGTTTAGTTTTTTGAATGATTTTATTTCTGAACGGGGTTTATCAGCACCTGATGGGCGAGCCATCTATGCATATCGGTGTAGTGATACTGAATTTTCTCAACTTGGTATTCTTTTGCGTACACATGCGCCGAGGAAAACAACAAAATTCATATTCATGAATTACACTGATGTTTTGTTCGTTCTTTATGCATCAGAGTACATCCGCCGTAATCATGTTGAAGGCCATCCTAAATGGGATGGGATCGTTGATTCAATCAGTTGGGGGCAGGTACCCACACCACTTTTGTACAAAAAGACCACTGATGGTATCCGATTCTGGAAGCGAGATATTAGAAGTATTGGGCACGCTTTAGGTTACTTACATACACTTGCATGCGAAGGTGGTTTGCCGATAAGAATGATTGAGAACGAAAGTGGATATTTAATAAACTACTTCCGGGGTATATATTCTGAAATAAAAGGTCAGCATGGTAATCGGCCAGCACTTGATATTGCCAAGGTTCTAGGTTGTAACATTCCTGCAACCATGCAGAATGATCTAGTATATGAAGTGGCTGGAGAGTTTTGTCATACCTTACACACCTTGTTAAGTCAGCAAGGCGGATCTGGTATGACATCATTGAATTTACTACGTAAAAATATTCCTGAATGGTATAAAAAGCTACCATTGGTTCTACCAGAAGAAAGTGCCTTAGATATTGTCAAGAAAATTCTATCTGTCGATGAAAGTGGTGTCGCGGGCACCCAGTTGTTTAGAGTGGAACGTCATTGGGTAGCAAGTGACGGCAGCTGGTATTGTGATGCAAAATTTCGCATTCCTAGAACGTTACGTACAGAGCAGATTACTGATCTGTTTGAGTGTAAAATAAATTCCAATCAATCACGATTAATACTATCTGCACAGTGGCAGAGTGGATGTGCACGTTTAGCACTGCTAACAAAAACAGAAGATCAACTCTGGCGAGTTGAGACATTGCCAGCAGCGGGAAAACCATTAACCGGTTCAGCAGCACTACAAAACATCATAGTGACCCTTCATGAGGGGCCGTGTTTGTTAGGGCAGGGTACACCTAAAGGTGGTGTGGCCTTGAACGAAGATATGCCATGGGTATTTGAGTCAATCAATGATAGTAATACTTCACTGCGCTTGATCGGGTGTGGGTCTGTCAACTCTACCAAAAGTGCTTTGTTTGTTTCATTGCCAGAAAATAGCCATCTTGACCTTTCTGGTGATGGTGATTTTGACGTGCCACAACAGATAAATAATAGCGGCCGATACCTGACAAAAATAAGAGGCTCATTTAACATTGTACTGCAGGATGGTGCTGTATGTAATATTAGCTCGGGACAGGAAGTTGATGCAGTTACCGAATATTATATTAAGCCTACGGAAGTTCTTAATATTAAATCAAATTATCCTATCCATCGTTCTTATCCTAAAATTGCATGGAAGAATGAGTTAGGCATCGGTCTGGTTCCTGAGCAGGAAATTATTTGGCGTCCAATTAAGTTAGGTAGCACCTCTTGGAATAGCATGAAAAATGCTATGCCCAAGGGACAAGTAGAGGTTCGGCATGTTGTGGGAGAACAGGTGTGTTTTAGTGGGCGAGTGGTCATTTTGCCTGCGGATTTTGATATTCAATTTGTTCCTCTAAACGCTCAGCAAGGCAGTATTATTCTGACTGGTGTTCAACAAGCTAAAGTTGAACGTTATCAGAATAACTCAAATGAAACTGTAAAGTCAGATTTGTTGTTAAATTCTATTGAAGTGCAATGCGACACCAATTTATCAAATAACGGCAATGTTGACCTTAGAGTTCATTGGACTGATGGTTGCTACTTGAAATTGTTGTTGCCATTGCCAGTAGCTGGAGGGCGGTTTGTTAATGCCACTGGTGATGTTTATTTTCAAGGATTGGCATCTGTCAATGCAATGCATGGTGTTGTGGCCGATCAGTCGGCAATTGATAGTAATGGAAACGCATTTATTAACCTGGTGTTAAGATCTTCTAGTCCTCTATCTACTAAACATCAAATGCTATACGTTGATGTTCCACTGGTAGGTGGAAGTGTTTCATCGCACAAACAGCTTTCTCTGTATGAACGTATGGGCTTGCTGAGATCTATTCTAGCCAGTTCTTGTTCTATCGACGATTATATTCAAGTTGAGATGTACTCTGATAATCATGGTCGTGATCCATCGACAATAAAAATTCAACGCTATGATGGCTGTTTTATCAATAAAAATGATCATCTTCAAATTGATCTCGAGGGTGCTATTACATTCCCATTAACGCGTCGCAATGAGGTGATCGTTAAAGCAGTTTCACTTAAAAACATAAGCAACGTCCCAATTTCATTGAGTCAAGATGTATTGGGATATAATCTTGACTCTTTGCATGATTCCGATGCACCGTGGTTGGTATTTGGTATCTTGGATGATGCTATTCGTATTCAGCCCATACTGCTCGGTTCTTCTATACAATATGAAGAGGCAAGCCCGTTGTTGAACGCATTATGTTCTATGGGGACAAAAGAGTATCACCGTGTAATCCATGGCGTGTTATCTAGTATCGAGTCTAACCCGTTCCACGCTGATTTTTATGAGTTAGCTCAACTGATGAAAGCATATAAAGCCAATCATGATTTGCCACTTTTGCTAATAGGTTTATTCCGTGAGCTGCGTAATTACCCGGTCGTGTTGGTACAGTTGCTGATCGCTGCATCCTTTGCAAGTGACTTTGAATCTGTCTACACCTATCAGGATGAGTTGCCATTCTCATGGGGCTGGATCCCCGAGCCAGTTTGGTGTACTGCCTTTGACCAGGTGATGGACGCATTGGCCGAGAAAATGGGCAACCCAATGCTGGCACAACAGGTCATGCTGCCATTTTTGAACCAACTTATTAAGACGTCCATGATAGATAGACGGTTAGCCGTGGTGGTTCGAAGTCTTGTCCGTAAGGTGCCCGCTTCGCTGGTGCCATCTCATGATATTCCAGTAGTTGACGATGACCTTTTCCGTATGGCCCAACAGGAACTGGTACGTTATCCAGATAACTTTGGACGTATCGGAACCTTCCCAAAACACGTTTGGTTGAAGGTTATTCCATCCTCGATGCATGCCGCTCTGAATAGGTATTGGTTGGAAAACCGATATCACAAACGTTTTGAAAAACTGTTTAACCTTATGTTAGTAGCATCACTGCTATGTCAGACAGAGACAAAACATCTAAGTGAATTATCAGTCTTGTTCGAGATTCACTATCAACAGGCACCACAGCAGTTAGGTGTTATTTATCAGTATTATTTTGAAATGGCTAGGAAGTTAATCTAATGACTATTCGACAGCTTCATTACGCGCCGTTATTAAAGCAATTGCATCAACGTGCGGTACGTTCGGTGATCAGTCAGTTGGCTTTACGTAGTAAGACCTTATCGACTTACTTGGAAAATCAGTATTTTCAAGAACCCGGAACAAATGGTGCATTGCTAGCGGATCCGGTATTCGAAAGTACATTTAGTTGGAAATTTGCAACTGAATCTATGGATGATTTGCGTGACAAGTTGATTTCCAGTCAATTAGTCAATGCAGTGAATGTTCCAGCACCATTTGCTCATCAATTGACAGCATGGCGCGTTATTCTTGAACAGAAGAAGTCCATGCTGGTTAGTAGTGGCACGGGCTCAGGCAAGACGGAATGCTTCATGGTGCCTGTACTCGAGGATTTGATCAGGCAAGCAAAGTTGAGTCGCCAACCGTTGGTAGGGACTCAGGCCATCTTTTTGTATCCCCTTAATGCCTTGATCAACAGCCAGCAAGAGCGTTTGCGAGCCTGGACCAAAGGTTATAAAGGTAAAATCCGTTTTGCACTATACAACGGTGAGACTAAGCATACCCGCTATGAGGTAGCAGAGGAGCAGGAGGAAAATCCTGAACAGTTGCTCAGTCGTGAAAGCATTTACGAAACACCGCCGTCAATTATGGTGACAAATACCACCATGCTGGAATATATGCTCATCCGGCATAAAGATGCGCCGATTACTGATAAGTCCCAAGGCATGTTGAAGTACATAGTGTTGGACGAGGCTCATAGCTATGTCGGTTCTCAGGCGGCTGAGCTGGCGCTGTTACTGCGCCGTGTCATGCAGGCTTTTAATGTTGGACCTGGAACTGATCACCCGGTCCAGATTATCGCCACTTCGGCGACCATTGGTGAAGACTCTGAACAAGGCAACCGAGAGCTGGCCAAATTTGTTGCCGACTTGGCAGGCGTGACAAAAGATCAGGTCGTGGTGGTTCGTGGGTATCGAGACATTCCTGCTCTGCCCGAGGCTTGTGAGTTGCAGCCTTACCCCCAATCTTTAGACGACTTAAACGAGCTCACGCCGGTAGCTCTGTATCAACAGTTGGGCAGTTATCGTGTAACCCGCGAGCTACGTAGATCGCTCAGTGATGGGACGAGCCAGGCCTGCAAACTGGGAGACTTGCTATTGGTGGCCAAGAAATATTGGCCGTCGATAACAGTTGATCTGTTGCTCAGGCTGCTAGACCTCATGGCCAAGTCTCGCTCGGAGGAAGGAGATAATGCTGTCGCATTTACGCCGCTGCGTATGCATGGATTTATTCGCACTCTTCCCGGTTTGTGGGCGTGTTCAAATTCGCAATGCGCTTGTAAAGACCTGGCGTTAGAGGGGGCGGATTGGGTATTTGGACAAGTTTATTTTGATTTGCGGATGCAGTGTGACTGTGGTGCCCCAGTATTTGAGGTCTTGCGCTGCGATGGATGCGGGACTGCCTATTTATCAGCAAAAGAAGAAATTAAGTCGGACAACTCGGTTTGGTTAAGTCCACAACCGGCCGTTGAGGATGACGACGATTTTGCGTTGGAAAACGACATTTATGCTGATGACGACGAGACTGCAGAGGATGAAAGCAGCAGCTACCTTGATCGTTTGCTGGCCAGCCAAGGAGAGTTAACACTTATCTCATCAGAAAAAGAGAGCGTGGGGCGCATCGACCCGCAGGGTAATCAGCATTTCAGTGTTCATCTGCTTTCGCCTAAACAAAGTGGTGAGAGAAAGCAGCGGGTTTTCAGTTGCATTTGTTGTGGCGACACTCAGCAGCGTAATAACCCCCTGTTCCGTTCCTTGCGATTGGGAGCCCCGTTTTTCCTGAGCGATATGATTCCTACCCTGTTGGATTTCTCGCCACTCCCGCAAAGACAAGAGGAACTTCGAGGGCCGTTCAATGGCCGCCGCTTGCTGACATTTACTGATTCCCGTCAGGGCACTGCACGCATCTCGGCGCGTTTGCAACAGGATGCCGACAAAGCTGCGTTGCGAACTTTGTGCTACCACGAGCTGGCTAATATTGTGACGCAGCAGCAGGGTTTAAGCGTCGAACAACACACATTACTGGAACAGTTTATTGCGCAGATTGCTTTGGTGCCGATGATGTTCGATGCTCCAATCGCCGTGCTGCGCAAGGCGATGGCGGGGGAAACGCTGAGTGCAGATGAGTTGCAGACGGTTGATCCGGTTCGTCGTATGATCATCTCGAGTAGTGACACTCATGCCCAGGCGGTTGATGTGCTGTTTTCCGGTTGTGCAGGTCAACAAATTAAGCCAGTTTCCTGGCAGATGCTGGCCGAACAGCTGGCCGGTAGTGTCGATTTGGCCGACAGGATGCGTAGCGCCTTCAAAGACTTGACTGACCTCGATCTCACCAAGCAGCAATTTGCTGATTTCTGTCTTTATAGCGAGTTTGGCCGCCGCCCCAAAAATAGCTGGACCCTGGAAAGTCTCGGGCTGGTTTCAATCCATTATCCCTTCCTTGAAGAGGTTACTCGTTGTCCCGCAGACTGGCGTATTTTGCTCACGGATCCAGCCAGACAGTTACCCGAATGGCGTAACCTTCTGAAGATTACATTGGACTTTTTTGTTCGCGAACGCAGTGCCGTTTTTTATGAAAATGAAGAATATCCACGCTGGATGGGGACGCGATTTCCGGTTAAGTGGTTACAAGGCCCAGATAAAAAACAAAAAAGTTTAAATCGTGAGCTGTTGTGGCCACGAATTCATGATCGTTACTTCAATCGGGTGATCAAACTGCTGGTGGCTGCGTTTCCAGCGATTCAACCTGAACAAACCTATTGGCGTGACCTGGTTAATAACTTGATGAAGGATGTGTGGGATGTGTTACGACCATATTTCCGGCAGTTCGAGTCGGGCTATCAATTTGATGTCAAGCAACAGGCTCATTTTTACAGCCCGAAGACGGTGTGGCGTTGCCCCTATACCCGCAGGGCTCTGGATGTGACCTTAATGGGATATTCTCCCTATTTGCCCGGTAGCAACGAAATCGCTCCGGAGCTCGCTCAGAAGGTGGAAATGCCAACCCTGCCTCTGCGCCACTGGCATTTGCCGGGCGGTAGTGACATGGCGCGTGAGGAGCGATTGAACTGGCTGGAAACCGAACCGCAGGTTAAGCAAGCAAGAGCGGAGGGGCTTTGGTCAACTCGCAGTGACCGCTTGGCCCTCAAGGATGGCTGGTATCGACTGGAAGAGCATTCTGCGCAGCGCACGCCGGCACAGAACCAGTACAACGAAAAGTTATTCAAGGATGGCAAGGTTAATGTTCTCAACTGTTCAACCACCATGGAGATGGGGGTGGATATTGGAGGTATGAGCCTGGTCGCAATGAATAACGTGCCACCGGCACCCGCCAATTATCTACAGCGTGCAGGCCGCGCCGGACGACGTGGTGAGACTGCTTCAGCTGCGATCACCTTGTGCAAGAGTACGGCGCACGGTATGGAGGTATTCAAAAATCCTCTCTGGCCGTTCAGTGTGCGCGCCAAGGCACCTCAGGTGCGGCTCGAGAGCGCTAGTATTGTCCAGCGACATGTGAATGCCTTGTTGTTAGGCCGCTTTTTGCGTGCTGAGGTACCGGACGCTACTAAGTTGAGTTGCAAATGGTTTTTCGAGGAAGATGGCAGCAGTAGCCAGTGCCAGCGATTTTTGCATTGGTTGGAAAATAGTCATAGCGAAATGACTGATAGTCTGACCCGATTGGTCAAAGGCACATCACTTGCTGCCTTGAGTATTGATCAACTGCTCGAGCAGACCGGTATTATGATGCAGAAGGTCGATAATGGCTGGCGCGCCCAGCTTTCCACCTTGCTGCAAAACGCTGCATCCTTGAGGGCTGACAACAATGATTGGGAATCAACCCCAGCCGGTAAGGCCGTCACCTACCAACTGCGGGACTACCGCAGTGCTTATCTATTTTCCAAGTTGATGAGTGAAACCTTCTTGCCCGGGCATGGATTCCCGGTAGGTGTGGTGAATTTCAATTACTTGACCATGGATGAGCTGGAAAAGCGTAAGGCGCTAAGAGCCAGTCAACGTGATCAGCAAGAGGGAAAGGAGAATTTCGCCCGCAATATTGAAAAGCTGCCAAGCCGGGATCTGCCTACTGCGCTACGGGAATATGCGCCAGGGGCTGATGTGGTGCTAGGAGGTAAGGTCTACCGTTCGGCAGGAATCATGCTTGGCAAGGTGTTGGCAAGTGGACAAGAGATATCTGGTGACCATCAGATCCCTTGGTTTTGGCACTGCACACACTGCGGTGCTGGCGCAACCAGCGCGACTTATCCGACAGGTTGTTCGCATTGCGGTGCCGAATCGGCTCAGTTACGAATCGTGCGCTATCTGCAACCGATTGGCTTTGCTACCGACATTCGCTATAAGCCGCACAATGATGTGAGTTCACCTGCTCAGTTGCCATATCAGGATCCTCGTGTATTGGTGCCTTCCTCCACCTGGGTGGCGCTACCGGATGCCTCGCTTGGTCGTTATCGCTTTAGTAACAGTGGTGAACTGTTCCATTTCAGTAATGGAGAGCATGGTGCTGGATATGCCATTTGTCTCTCTTGTGGCCGCACTGACTCTCAGACTGAAGCTGGGCGTACACCAGAGAGTCTTAGCAATCCGGCGCTAGAGAATACCCATCTATTGTTGCGAGGTGGCAGTAACAATCACACCAACAAGCTCTGTTATGGACATGTTCATAAAGACCTGTGGCTTGGTTATAGCAATCGTACCGATATGGTCGAGCTGCAACTGAATGATGAGAACGGCCTACTCATCCGCAGCGAGGTCGCAGCCCGCTCGCTGGCTGTTGCGCTGCGCGAAGGCTTGGCCCATGTTCTGGGGATCGAGAACACTGAGCTTGGTGTGACCACTCAGCAGACAACGGATGCAAATAATGCTACTGGCTACTCGATCTTTATTTATGACAACAACGCGGGTGGTGCAGGCTATGCCGTCCAGCTGATTGACCTCTGGGGGGATGTCTTTGATTATGCCGCCAAGTTGCTCGACTGTGAGTGCGACAAGTGCTGCCACCACTGCTTACTGGGGTATGACAGCCAGCACTATGTCAGCAAGCTTGATAGATTGAGTGCTCTGCCATTAATGACGCCAGGTCGTATTCAGCGCCTGAAATTGGCTCCGGAATTCCATCATTTTGGGCCGCAGAGCCGTGTTGAGACCTTTCCGCTGATGTCGCGTCTGTCTCAGCGTCTCTCATCTGGGGTGTTCCATTCCTGTTCTCTGGTATTGGGTGGCGATCCTGAAGTCTGGGATTTCGCTAGTTGGCCGTTGCTAAATGACCTGATGCACTTTGTCTCGGTCGGTGGAATGGTCGAAATCATGCTGACCGTGCCAAGCAGTAAATTACCCGATCGAATTCGGCATCAGCTGGCCGCATTGGCCGCGATGCCGGGTGCGCGGATTGTTATTCAATCTCTGTCGGCAGCGCCGCGCACATCGCAGCAAGGCTACTGGCTCGCCCAACTGGTGGGTGAGCAAACCATGCAGTGGGCTGCCAGCAAGGATGTGGTGTGTGAACCGGGTAAGCAGTGGGGCTTCAGTGCTCTGACGCCAGTGGTGACAACAAGCAAGAGTATTCCTGCAGGACATGAAGGTACTCGGATGACTGCTGATGAACTGTTACCGGCCATACCGGCTGGAGCGGTGCGCATCAATCTGGCGGATCAGTTGGATGGCCCTCTGGCTGGATTCGGTAGCCGCTTCTGGACCTTAATTACCCGGCATAGCTCGGTGTGGAAAAAGGCGTTTACCAAAAAGAGGCAGATCGTGCGTGTTCAGTACAGTGATCGCTATCTACACAGCCCATTTACAGCGCGATTGCTTGGAGAGCTATTAACGGAGCTGGTGGAACAGGGCATAGCCGATCAGGCGGCATTACAGATCAACGTGAAGAAGCTTGATTTCAATACCCCTCAACATGATGCCCTTTACAACAGTTGGCAGAGTGAGGCGGATCGCCAGGCGGCTATTACCATGTTGCTTGAGGAGGGCTATGTTGGCCCCTCTTGGCAGGGAAGCATAGATCTGAACTCTGGCGACAAGTCGGCGACCGGCCACGGTCGGGAACTGGTGGTGACCTTCGAGGACGGCTCGGAAGCTTATCTGCTGTTGGATATGGGATTGGGCTACTGGCGTTGTCAGGGGGCGAGCTATTTCGACTTTGACCAGCCTGTTGCGCGTCAGGTAGAGCTTATTGCTGCCCATACTGCGAAGCTGGTTTCTCCCGAGAGTGGGCTCGAGAGTTACATCATCGCTGGCTGAGAAGAAGGCCTCGTGTCTACGAGGCCTTCATTGTTTCACGATGAGTTTTTTATCTAGCTGAAAAACGAAAGAATATCTTATGAATCATGGCCTTTGTCATTACAACAGGCTTGACCTCATGGTACTCTTTTGTTCCCTTTTTATCGCAGTGCCCAGTGGTTAGCGCCCATCGGTATTGGATGGGCAAACGTTTGGTCACACTGCTCATACAGAAAGATAAGACAAATGAACGAGCACAATTTTGCACCCGGTATGCGGGTGGTGATTCGGGATGCGGAGTGGCGTATTCGCCGTGCGGACAACAGTGGTGATGGTGGCCACCTGCTGACCTGTGATGGCATCTCCGAGCTGGTACGCGGTAAAGAAGGGCTGTTCCTGACCAAACTGGAGCAGAAAATTGAGATCCTCGATCCGGCCAAAACCAAACTGGTGGAGGACGACTCGGCGAACTACCAGGCTGCGCAGCTCTATATCGAGAGCCAACTGCGTCAGCGCGTACCGACCGATAATCTGGTGCACTTCGGCCACCGGGCGGCGATGGACTCCATGCCGTTCCAGCTTGACCCGACCAGCATGGCGCTGGCGCAACCCCGGCAGCGGATCTTGATTGCCGATGCGGTGGGCCTGGGAAAGACACTCGAAGCAGGCATATTGGTGTCGGAGTTGATCCGGCGTGGTCGCGGCAAACGAATCTTGGTACTGGCGGTCAAGTCGATGCTGACCCAGTTCCAAAAAGAGTTCTGGAGTCGTTTTGCCATCCCGCTGACCCGTCTGGACTCTGCCGGACTGCAACGGGTGCGCAATCGTATCCCAACCAATCACAACCCGTTCCACTATTTCGACAAGACCATCATCTCGATTGATACCCTCAAGCAGGACATCGAGTACCGCCATCATCTGGAAAATGCCTGGTGGGACATCATCGTCATCGACGAGGCACACAACGTCGCCGAGCGCGGCACCAGCTCGTTGCGCAGCAAACTGGCCAAGCTGCTGGCAGGGCGCAGCGATACCCTGATCATGCTCTCGGCCACGCCCCATGACGGCAAGCCGGAGAGCTTTGCCAGCCTGATGAACATGCTGGATCCAACTGCCATCGCCAACCCGCAAGAGTATGAGTACAGCGATTTTGCGGATAAGAATCTGGTGGTGCGCCGCTTCAAAAAAGACGTCAAGGATCAGATGGTCGGTGAGTTCCCGGAGCGCCAGATCAGTGCCCTCAAGCGTAAAGCCAGTGCGGCCGAGGAGGAGGTTTATCGGCGACTGGTAGAGAGCAAGCTACGCGATGATGATGACGACGATACTCCCGCGACCAAGGGGCGGCTGTTCAAGGTCACCCTGGAAAAGGCTCTGTTCTCCAGCCCGATGGCATGTGCCAGCGTGGTGGCCAATCGGCTCAAACGGTTGGAAAGCCGCAAGGAGATCAACAGCCAAAGCCAGATCAACGAACTGCAGTCGCTGCTTGCCGCGCTCAATAACGTCGATGCCAGCCAGTTCAGCAAGTACCAGTTGCTACTGGAGACGATCCGCGCCGATTTGCAGTGGAAGGCCAATAAGAGCGATGACCGTCTGGTGATCTTCACCGAAAGCATCAAGACCCTGGAGTTTCTTGCCAATCAGTTGCAAGCCGACTTGAAACTCAAGGACGATCAACTGGCTACGCTGCGTGGTGATCAGGGTGACACTGTGCTGATGGATACCGTCGAGGCCTTTGGTAAAGAGCAGTCCCCACTGCGCTTGCTGATCTGCTCGGATGTCGCCTCCGAAGGTATCAACCTGCACCACCTCAGCCACAAGATGATCCACTTTGATATTCCCTGGTCGCTGATGGTCTTCCAGCAGCGCAACGGTCGTATCGATCGTTACGGCCAGAAACAGGTACCGCAGATCCGTTATCTGTTGACCGAAGCGGCCGAGGCGCAGATCAACGGTGATATGCGCGTACTCGAGGTGTTGATCAATAAGGACGAGCAGGCGCAGATAAACATCGGTGACAGCTCGGAGTTCACCGGCAAATACACCCAGGAAGAGGAAGAGCAGCAAGTCACCGACTTTATGATGCGGGATGATGATGGCGCCAGCCTGTTCGAAGCCTTGCTCAACAGCAATGTGACTCAGAGCCCTGAGCATGATCTACTTGGGGCTCTGGCGAGTGGTGTGAGTAGCGATAGCACAACGGCAACGGCCAGCGACACCTCGCTGTTTGCCAGCGAGCAGGCCTACTGCGAGAAGGCGCTGGGCTTTCTCAAGACCATTGGGAAAACCAGCGGCCAGACCATCCAGTACGATACCTTGCCGGATGGCACGCTCTCACTGGTGGCACCAGAGGAGCTGCGCCGTCGTTTTGCGCAACTGCCGCCGGAAATCACCCCGGAGAATTGGGAGCTCTACCTCAGTCAGGACAAACAGGTTATCACCGAGGCCATTACCCGTTCACGTGGTGAGCAGCATGCCTGGCCATCGGTGCACTACCTGTGGCAGATCAACCCGGTGGTGCAGTGGCTGGATGACAAGATGCAGGCCGCATTCGGTCGCCATCAGGCACCGGTGATCCGCCTGTCGCATACCCTGTCGCCGGACGAAGATCACTTCATCCTCTCCGGTCTGTTCCCGAACCGCAAATCGCACCCCATGGTCAACCCCTGGCTGGTGGTCAGCTTCAACCGCGAGGCTTTCACCGGCAGTGTACCGTTCGCGCAATTTGTGGCCGACCATCCGCAACTGGCAGGCAAGCTCTCCAATGCCGGTGGCCTGCAGCGTAACCATGAGCGTCAACAGCAGTTACTTGAAGCGGCCATCAACCACGCCAAAGAGGTTTTTGTGCATGAGCGCAATGCCTTTGAGGAGCAGATCAACCAGCGGCTGACCGAACAGTTGGAGAAGCTCGATGTGCTAAAGGGGCGTCAGCTCAAGCAGCTGGATCTGGACTTTGCCGATAACAAGCAGCTCGAGTCGGTCAAACAAAACCGCAAAGAGCAGCGCCAGCGCGAGATAGAGCACAACTTCGAAAGCTATCTGGAGTGGATCCAGGACACCATGACCACAGAAAAAGAGCCGTATATCCAGCTCATTGCAGTCATTACCGGGGCGGAGGGTTAATTTATGGCACT
>RRZT012959853.1_pt1 | contig 13059 bp, 24 predicted proteins | sample 2165551 | NCBI WGS metagenome assembly RRZT01 (sample SAMN10456910, study PRJNA506462) | wastewater metagenome | biome: wastewater; feature: sludge; material: wastewater sludge; isolation source: wastewater sludge with Escherichia coli K12::gfp cells carrying plasmid... | place: USA: Moscow, Idaho... | reverse complement strand
GTTCTTTAAAAATTCAGGAACTTCAATGTCATCGTCTGCAGGCAGTTCCGGCTGAGCTTCGCCGACTGTTTCGGCAGCCGCTTCCTCCACCTTCGCCGCAGAAGCGGACGGAGACGCATGATGAACGGAAGTCTCCGGTTCCTGCGGAGCTTCTTCTGCAGCGTCGTCATCGTCAGGTCTCCGCGAAAGTTTTCGGGTCGGTCGTTCCATATCGACGACGCCTTTCTTCTTTCGGTTCGATTTACGGCGACTCCGCGGCGCAGTAGCCCGCGCGGTACCGGCGCTCGGTGGCCCGATCTCATTCTGCAGGGGCGGAATGGGGATCGGAACAAGGTGGCCCCGAGCGATCTCCTCCAACGCACGCCGGACCCCGGCTTGCGATTCCTCGGTCTGCGGTTCTTGCGTCGCCGACGCCAGAGCCCGCACCCCGAATGCGACTAGATTATCCGTAATCGCCTTGTGCTGCCTAGCCTCCTCCCAGAGCTTATGATTTTCCGCGTTCAGCCGCTGGAGGGTCTTCTCTTGCCCCACCAGCGTCCCCTGTTGCGACAACAACGTGGTGCCTAGAAAAAACACCACGAGCGTCACCAAGGCGTAGCCGACCGCCGACCAGTAAGCGGCGGCACGGATCTCGGCCACCATCTCCAGCAGCACGTAGGAGGCGGCCCAGCCGGCAAACGTCAACAGAAACGCGCGGAGTCGAGTCATCCGTCCTCGCCGTCGTCAGGAATTCCCGCCGTCGCGGGGATTAAGTCCGGAGCCTGCCCGCCGGCGCGGACCGTCTCTTGCAACAAGTCCAGCAGTTCGAGCACGTCCTCCTCCGGGTAGATCGACTCCACCTTATAGGTCCGCTCGGGCGTCGTCAGCAACATCTGTTGCTCGTCGAACGCCGTCACGATCAGCTGCAGCTCGGCCCGCTTGGTCAGCTCGGGATGCCCGTGGACCATGGCGTGCCAGGTCTGCTTGCCGTCCCGCGTCGGTTGCAGATGCAAAGCGTCCAACGTCGCCATCCCCTCGGCCGGATCGCGCGCCAGACTAACCGCCGCCCGCGCCAACCGCTGCAACGACGCTTCGTCGGCCGGCGGCAGCGGTCGCCGTTCCAAGGCCTCCGTCTCCCGCAACAGCTGCTGCTGCAGCGCCCGTCCGGGACGGGCTTCATACTGCTGCAACAGCTCCCGCAAGGCCCCGAGATCGCCGTGCAGCAGCTGCTCGAACTCGCCGTCTGGCCCGCGGACGACCAACCGCCCGTCCGGACGCTGCGAGGCGTAGCCATGCAAGTCGGTCCGCAGCGTCTGCTGACAATAAATCTTGCCGTTCTCGACCAGCAGGTCGGGCGTCGGACCGCCCTCGCTACGATGGTCGCCGGCGGACGTGTGCTGAGCGCACCGTCTTTGATGCGGACAGTCGGCGGCGACGCAGTCGGTGCCGGCCAGTTGAATCTTCATCTCGGTCCCTTTCATTACGTTGACGTTCGACCTCCTCCAATAACTCGCGGTACGTCCAATGCGCTTTCCCGAACTCATCCCTGTAAGGCTTCTTGCGTTTCAGAAACCTCCGCCCGGCATCGGTCAGGGCGTAGGTTTGGTACGTGAGGTTCGGGATCGACTCCCGTTTCACGAACAACAGCCGAATCAAACTCCACGCCGTGCCGGCGGCCAAGCGTTGAAACCCGCACCACCAGCCGGCGTTCTTCTCGTACACCAGATCGGAGCCGGGCTCGTCACGCAGTCGGAGCAGGATCTCGTACTGCTTCGGGCTGAGCTTGATCCGGTTGGGCTTCTTTGCACGGTCCGAACTCATAACCCATCCACCGGAAAAGAAACTGCTTGATCGCCTCGATATCGCTGCCGTACGGCTTCTTCGGCGTCGGCCACGAATACAACTTAGCCCGGTCGCCGTTGCCATGCTTGGCCCAGATGATCGCCTCCTGCCCGTCGGGCCTGCTCCCCGTCAGCCGGAGCGATCCTTGGCCGCCCATGCTCGTCATATTGAGCAGCTGCAACAAAGGTTTCGCCAACAGATCAGGATCGGCGTCCTCCTCCGTTTCGTACACGATTTCCGAGACCTTCGCCAGCCGCGGTTGGCCGCCGTGCAACGACGCCAGCACAACCTGCTGCTCCTCGCCGGGCGTCGCGTAATTCCAAACAACGACATACTTATGGGCCGGAGCGCCTTTGAGGGAGACTCGCTCCCAGAAGTTCGCTACGGTTGGGTCTATGTTTTGCTGGGACATGAGTCTGCCTTTCAATGACCGGTAAGCGAATTACTTTTGCGGACGTCTCCGGTAACCGCCGAACGCCGTCGTGAGCCACGGCGGATCGGCATACAGCAGTCGCTTATGAGCCCGCAGCCTCGCGCGGCTGTGCTCGCTCAGCAACGGTGCGAACTGCTCCAGCTTCTCCAACGTCTCCACCGGCGTGAGCTTCACGTCGGTCTTGGGGATGTTCTGCGCCGACGGCTGCTCCGACCGCCAGCGGCCGATCCGCAACGCGTCGTACTCCCCTTCGGTCAACGCCGGTCGCGTCCGCAGATACTCCTCCACCTCCGGCCGCATCCGCAGCCAGGCCGCGTGCTCTTCCGGCGTGGCGTCCCGCAGATAGCTGCCCATCGAGTCCAACACGAGCATCTGCGGCTTCGGCTCGACGGGCAGCTGCGGCATCAGCTGCGGCCACGGCTTGCCGATCCGCTCGGCCGCCAGACTAACTCCTCCGGTCAGGGCGACGCCGACGGCGGCCGCCACCGACTTCAACCAATCGCGTCTACGCATAGCCCGCCTCCGCCATAATGTTGTCTTGCTTCATCTGCTCCACGCTGCGGATACCGGCCCACCAGAGCACGCCCTGGACGAAGCCCAGCCACCGCATCGCCTTCTCGATTCGCCCTTGGCGAACCAGCTCGATCGTCTCCAAGCACATCCAGTGAATGTGCTCCGCGCGGGCCGCCGCGTTCTCCGCGTCGCGACGCGGGGATACGGCGGCAATCTCCGGCAACGCCAGATAGACCCGCATCACGTTGATCACGTCTTTATCGGTCATGCCTTTGCCTTCCGTTTCTTTCGCGGCAGAACTTCCACGGTGACCTGCAACTGGTCGCCGTCGCGCAACGCACAGCGCTTAGCGTCCCACTTCCCTAGTATCCCGAGTCCCGACAAGATCGTCGAGAATCCGGAGATGTTCGAGGCGTGGTCCGTCTCATAGGCCTCGGACTCGCGAGGCTTCTCCGCGGTGCCGTAGTTGTACACTCGCACCTTGACGATCCCGGTCGCTTTACGTTTCAGAGCCACGTTTCCCCTCCCGTCGTGCCAATATACGCTTTGTGTTGGGGACTGTCTTGCGGGTCAGCAGGGCCGTGTCCAAAGCCGCCTGCAGAGCGACTTTGAGGTTGTAACCCCGCTTCAGCGCCGCGATCCACAGCCGATCCGAGTTGCCGTTGGCCAGCGAGGCCGGCGGCAAACTGTGCACGGCCGGGCACTCCTTGATCCAATCCGGCAACGCATCCAGCACGGAGCGCCCCGTGCCGGCGTAGTTCAACTCGGGCCCGTGCTTGGCCACCTCGGCCCGAGCTTTCTGCAGCTCTTCCTCGAACGTCTCCCAGCCGAGCAACGCCTTCTGGGCCTTGGTCAGCTGCTGCGCTTTCTTCTCCTGCGTCGCCGAGCGGCGGGCGATCGCGGCCGGATCGTTCTTGACCGTCACCGCCACCAGATCGGTGAGTCGCTTCTGGTACGTCGCCAGCAAGCACTCCAGGTCTTCGACGTCGTGCAACTGCTGTCGCTGAACGGACTCCGTCACCGGATCGCTCGGGTGCATCGCCACCGTCGAGCGACGATACTTGAGCAGCCGCTCGATCGCCGGGATGAACTTCCGCAAGAACTCCGGCTGGTGGGCGTTGTTGCCGCTGCTGACGTTGTAGAACAGGGCGCCGTCGCCCCGCTCCTCGAACGCATGCAACGTGCCGCCGCCGTCATGGCCCCAGAAGGCCGCGTACTCCTCCGGCGTCACGTCGCCGTGAATCAGCCGCGGGTCGTCCGGGATGGTTCCCAGCTTGATCCGCGACTTATGGCGTCGTCGGTGTGCGGTCATCGTCTACTCCTAAGAGTTTCTTGGCGGCCGCAATCAGCGCGCTGTTGTGCTTGTTGTCGAAACACTCGATCTCCAACACGAACTGCTGAAAGGCCTTGCGCAGCGCGGCGAGCGGATGCTTGGGGCAGTACATCCCGTGACGCTTGATCGCCTCGCGACGCGTCTCGTCGACCTCCTCGTCTCGGCGGCCCAGCGTGGTGCCGCAGAACATGCAGTTGATCTCCATCCCGTTGTGGAGCTTGTCGATCCATTCCTCCAGCCGCTGCATCTCCAGCATCAGCGGCGTGTCGGTCACGGCCATCGTGGCGACCGCGGTCTTGGCCATCGTCTGATAGAACGCCCGCTGACGCTGCGGGACGTCGTTCAGCTCGGCCGGATGCGAGCTCCACTGGGCGATGCGGGTCAGCGTGAGCTTCCCGAGCAACGCCTGCTGCTCCATGATCTGCATCTTCCGATAGGCGTTGACCCGCTCCAGCGGTAGGTCTTGCCGCTCCAAGAAGACGCGAGCCTTGTCGACCTGGTGGTCGTGGTTGGCCTTCCAGTGCTGCACGGTCCGCTTGAGTACCGCGTTCTCCTCCGCCAGCTGTAGCGCCGTAACCGGCGAGTCGCCGGCGAGCTTCTCCAGAGCTTGCTCGGTGCGTTTGAGCTGCTCTATGCGCCACACATAGACGCCCAGCAGCTTGTCGAGCCGCTGCCCCTCCGGCACGCTCTCGTCCAGATCGGCCCGGTCGGCGGCGTCGATCGTGTTGAGCAGCATCTGCCCGAACGACGCCATCCGCAACTGCTCCTTGTCAGGGTGGATCGCCCGGAACATCAGCTTGGTTGCTTCCAACGCGCGGATCGCCGGTCGCTCGCGCGGCAAGAACGTCTCCGGGTCGCTGATGACTCCGATCGCCACGGCCGACTCGATGATGGCGGCCATGGCCGCCTGGTCGACCAGCTCCGGATGTTTGACGGGGTCCGGACCCTCCGCATGAATATCGTCGGTCGTCACAACCACGTCTCCTAAACGGAACTCATTCACCATAACCCAGAAACTCCAACGCCCAGGCCCCGGCGACGAGGCCGTCGTCGGCGGTCAAGCGCCACAAGTCGGACAGCATCTGCTCGATGCCGAGCACGCGCTCGCCGTAGGCCATGTGGGCCGTCGAGCGGGTCGGCGTCTTGGCCAAGCTCATCGCCAAGGCCCGCAACGCCGTGGCGTTCATCGCGCCCGGCAGCGGGACCGGCGGGCGTTGGGCCGTTTCCGGCAGCGGCGCGGGCCGCAACGTCGCGGGCGGCAGCACGATCGTCGGGCCGGTGGTCTCTTCGTGTTCGGACATGCTTACGTCTCCTGATTAAAACGGACGGTTAAAAACTCGACGACTAGCGACCAATCCCAACCGTGAAAGTCGTAGTACGCCATCACCATGCGGATTTCGTTACGACGCGCGGGCGACATCGGCCTCCCCCTCCTCGCGTTTGATCCGCAACCCCTTGCGGGCGAAGAACTGCTTCGACGCCGCCAGCGTGCAGACGTGCTGGAACGCGGCCCCGGTCTTGCCTTCGTGGCTCGCCACCAGCGGTTCGATCAGGTCCGGTTCGTCCGCACAGATGCGCTCGGCGATCTTGCGGAGCCCGTCACCGTCGGGCGGTAGGAACTCGACCTCGAAATCGGTCCGACCTTCGCGTTTGAGCGACGGGCAGAGCATGTCGATGTTGTTGGTCGTGATGAACGTCAGCACGCCGTCGTGCGGCTGGACCCCGTCCATGCACTGCCGCAACGTATCGAGCGTCAGCGGCGACTCCGCGTTCTTGGGCTTATCCAGATCGAACACGGCGTCGATGTCCTCGAACAGCGTCACGCAAGGCGTGTTGGCCATCGCGATCTTCCAGGCGTCGCGCAGGTCGTCGTTGGTCATCGTGGCCAGATCGAACATGTAGATCGGCAAGTCGTGCTTGTAGGCCACGCCCCGCACGAAGGCCGTCTTGCCGCAGCCCGGCACGCCGTGCAAGCGGGCGCCGAGCTTCCAGGTCACCCGGCGTTCGCGATACCAGTCGCGGCTCCGGAACCAGACGTCGATCGCCTCCAACAGCTCCTTGGCGTCGTCGCTAAGGGCCAAGTCCTCCAGACGAGCCGTGGCGTCGCCGTCGATCCCGATATCGGTCACCGCCCAGCCGAGCGGCCGCAGACCGACCAGATCGTGTCGCTCGCGCGGGCTATCGGAGCTGGCGTACAGCCCGCTGGTCGGCCGTTGCTTGTTGTGCTCCTGGCTCTGCGATTGGTACAGCGACCAGGTGCCGCCCAGCACCTGCACCTTGAACCGCTCCCGGTCCGTGGCGCCCTGCATCACCCGATTGTACTCGCGGGCCGACGCCTCCAGCAGCTTGTCGGCGTCGAACGTGCCGCGGAGAAACGTAATGCTCATATACGACGAGTTGTTTTGTCCACCCTGCGCCGAGACCCGCAGCGGCCGCCAGCCGTGCCAGAACAACGAGCCCATCGCCAACATCTCGGAGACCAGCATGGCGTGCTGCCGCGTCCGCCGCATCGGATACTTCTGTGACCGGTAGGTCCGAATCCCGTACGGGCTCCGCTTGTAGTGCTTAGAGGCGTACTCGGCCAAAGCCCAGGCGACGTCGCCGTCGATGTTGTGCGACACGACGACGTAGCTGACCAGGTAACCCCAGAACCCGCGCACGTAGCCCCACGCACTGTACACCGCAGTCAACGCCGCTCCGCCGAGCAACCACTTCCCTGCATCGAATTCCATGCCTTACTCCTTAGAAGGTTTTTTGTTACGTCGAGCCAGCGACCGTTTTACGGGAACCATGTCGGTCGGGGCAATCACAGGCGGCGGCAGCAGGGCGCTCAGCTCGGCCGCCAACTCTCGGCACCAGATTTCCACGTAGCGAAAATCGCGGTAGGTGCCGTTGCCCAGCGAGAGCCCCGGGAGCAGAGCCGCTATCGACGGCACCAGATCGCCGAAATGCCCGCAGTCGAAACCGAACAACCACAAGTCCTGCTCGTCCTCCGGCTCCAGCTCGAACGCGATCACAGACTCTTGCCGACCGGTGTAGGTGATGCCGCCGTGCGCCGTCAGCTCGACCGCCAACCGCCGGTGCAGCGGATGTCCGGGCGACACGCCCACGTAGCCGCACAAGTTGCCGAGCTCCGTCCGTCTCGCCAGGCAGGGGAGACCCGTTTCCCGGTCCACCCACTGCCGGCGATCCGGTTCGTCTCGCCACGGACCGTCGCCCCAGGGCTTGCGGTCCACGTCGCCGTTCCATTGCTTCGTTCTCATTTGCCTAACCCCAGCGTCGTCGCAATGTAGCTGCCCCAGATCATGTTGGTCGCCCCGAGGGCGATCATAGTAATCCCGAACAGCGGGTCGCGACGGTGGTGACAGAACAACTCCCAATTACGGACGAACTTCCAGTTGGCCAGGAACATCGAAACCGTGGTCAACGCCAGCAGCATCGCCTCCGGCAAGTACCGCGGATCAGGCACCGGGCACCTCCGGCGGCCGCGTGACCTCCTCCGTCTCCAGTAGGCGCGACAACAGGTCCGTCGTCGGCGGGCGAGTCGCCAGCCGCTCCAGCACGTAGTCGCGGACCCGTTCCGGCGAGAAGAGCACCACCAACGGGGCGCCGTCGGAGATCAGCAGCACCTCGGAGGACCGGGCGAACGCCTCCTGCAGCGCGTCGATGAATTTCGCCGTCGAGCCCTGGCCGGTAAACAGCTCCTGCATCTCAGTCAGATTGATCGTCTTCAAAACGACGCTCCCGGCCCGCGGACGGGCAGCACGGCCGTCGCTTGGCGAATGAACGCGTCGCAAGCGGCCTCGGTCAGAAATGGGCCGTGTACCCCGTCGACGACGAGTCGACGCACAGGCCCGAACCGAAACATCTTAACCCAGCGGCGGTGGCGGTACACGGCCCAGGCCGTGAACCTATACCCCCGGACCAGATTCCACAGATTTCTGAACATCGGACTTCTCCTTGGGGATGATCATTTCCAACTCGTAATCCAGTCGCGACGGCTCGTTGATAAGGTCCGTCAGTTCGCGGGCTTCGTCCCAGCGAGCGTGCATGGCGTAGAACAGGGCGGCCCGGCGAATCGCCGGAATCGCTAGAGCCCAACGCAGCACCTCGGGATCGGTCGGGCGGCCATACACCAGGTCATAGAGAAACCAGATGTGCCCGTCGGGCGGCTCGCGGCCGCGTAGATAGTCGCCGACCTCCTCCAACGTCTCCACCGCGGCGACGGCGGTGAAATCGTAATCCGACCACGATTCTTTCGGGCCGTGTCGGATCTCGTAACCGGGCAGCGCCATTAGTCCCGATTCAGGCCGCGATGGGCCCGCCGGGTCCGACGCACCAGACTCATGAACTTCTGGTCCGAGATGTGCGTGGCCGCGTAGTTCTGCTCTTCCAACGAACCGGCGCCATGCTTCCCCAGCAGCAGCTTGTACTCGGTCAGTCGCGGGTCTTCAGCCGGCGGCGGCTCCTCGTCCGCCTCGGCGTCGTAGGGCGGCGCTCCGAGGTTCACCCGGATCGTAAAGCCCGGGTCGTCGGCTCCCAAATAAATCGAGCCGCTCTTGTTGTCGTTGTCGCTGTCGATCTTCTCGCCGGGGAAGGCCGCCATCAGACCGTTCGTCAGCGCCGTCATCACACCGGCAATGTCCATCTTCATCCGAGTTTTCTCCTGAGAGCCGCGATTCGTATCTCCAACTCCTGCAGCAACGACGACAACGTCGATTGCTTGACCGTCAACCGTCGCCGCGGCATGTAGTCGTCGGCGCCGTTCGTCTTGTGCACCACTTGCCAGCTGTAACCCATCTGGCCGCCGGGAAACCGGTAGCGCTGGGCCTCGATCTCCACGCCGTCGACACGAGCCCGCACGGTTTGCGAGCCGAGCAGCTCGATGAACTTCGCCGCGTACTTGTTGGCCTTACGCCAAGAGGTCGCGCGGTTGCGGCGTCGGCGGTACTGCTCGCGACGCCGCCCCAACGCTTTTAGCTGGGCCTCCACTTCCTTCGGCAGCCGGCGTTGGTAGAGGTAGCCGCCCTCGAACACGAACTGCCCGCCCTGAAAGCGGATGTCGAACGAGTGTCCGTTCAGCAACCAGCGATCGAGCTCGCTCGACGGTGAGGCGCTGCCGGTCAGGTAGTGGTCGTACTTCCCGCCGTACACCGCTTTGTAATCGCGATGCCCGGCTTGGATGTCTTCGCCGCAGTGCCGCAACGCCTCTTCGACGTAGGGATGCTCGCCGTAGCCGATCTCCGCCGTCTCCGGACACGCCGGGGCCGGCTTGCGGACGTAGACCACCCGCAGCCCGCCGCCGGAGCGGAAGGCGTGCAGGTTGTGGCCGTCGCGCAGAGCCTGCTCGATAAAAGAGAGCTCAACCATTGCAGCCGGCGTTCAGCAGATGGTCGCCGAGCGTGACGATCTTGCCGCCGTTGGCTTGGATCGCCCGTTCGAGCTCGTTCATCACGTCGACCATGTCGTGCGGGGTCGACTCGCCCAGGGCCTGGCCCATGCCGATCAGAAAGCGCTGGGCATGCTGGGCGGCACGCAACAGCCGTTGATGGCTGATCGGGTCCACTGCCGGGGCTTGCTCGTTCGTCATACGTCGTCTCCAAAATCAAGCATGTCGTCCTCGATGTTCTCAACCGTACGCCGGCTGAGCTTCGGGGACTTGGTGGGGGTAGGTTTCTTACGGCGGTCCAGTTTGCGCGGAGGCGCCATCTGGCTCCGGACTTCGTCGGTCGCGGCGTCGAGCAACTCGCTCCGCGACATCTTCTTGCGTTGCCGTTTGAGCATGCGATTCTCCACGGCGTCGAGCTCCTCCATCACGGTGTCGCGAATCAGAGCTTCGAGCGGTTGACCGGTCTTCTGGCCGTGAGCCCACAGCTGCGTCAACGGCTTCAGGATCTTCAGCGTCAGCCGGTCCTGCCGCTCTTCGTCGTCGACGGCGGCGTCGGTCGGTACGATCTCGTCGCCGGCAATCGTCTCCTCGCGCAGATCGCACTCCGGCTCCGGGAGGGTCTTCCGGGCGTGCAGCACGAAGGCCGCTCCGAGCTTGGACAGCGGTACGGCTTCCGACTTCGCTTCGGCGGCCAACTCGTACACCTCCCGCGCAAACTCGCGTTTGGCCATGTCGTCATAGTCCACCAGCAGCTCGACGGCGGCGTCCACATCACGGGCTTTGATGATATTTCCCACGCGGCCCTGGTATACGGACAACCTCCGGGCCGCCGCCAATCGGTCTTCATCCGGCATCGGGCGTCTCCTGGGGTAAACGACGGCCGAGCTTGCGCACCGGCCGTTCGAGGTCTTGCGATTCGGTAATCTGCGCCGTGTTCGGCGGATGCAGGTAGGCGTCGGCCCACTCTAAAATCTGGAGCTTCTCGTGCACCAAGCGACCCTCGGCGCTGCTGTTGATCCGCTCGCGGTCGCGGCCCAGCAGCACGAACTCCGACTGGAAGTCGATGCGGTCATAACAGAGGAACTCCGAGGACTCGATCCGGCCGTGCGACCAGCGGATCTCCACCGAGCCGCCGACGTTGCCGCGACGGGCCTGATTGATCCGCGTGACGACGCCCACCGTGCCGCGACGCAGCTCGACCGGAGCGTCGCCCGTCTCCTTCACATACATCACGACGTCGTCGAGCTTCAGCTCGTCGGTCGCCACAAGATCGCCGAGCCCGACCGTGTAGGTCGTACTGGGCCGGGGTTTGGGCATTACTTCCTCCTCCGGGCTAGGGTTCGTGGGGGTCGTTCGAGGGTCTGCCTGACTTCTACAAAATCGCCGAAGTCATCGGCGATAAAACCTTTCTCACGCAGCTTGGCCACTACAGCCTCACCCAGCAGCTGCGTCGACGACCAGGCGTTCTGCTTACGATGCGTGAGCAGAAAGCACGGCTCGCGAATCATATCGCCGCTCTTGCGCAACTCCAACGACTGCGGTCGCCAGGCGGTAAACGGCTCGCGGCCGGGCCGCAGCTCCAGCTTCAACAGCAGCTCGCCGCCGTTATCGTGCGTCGAAATGACGCGGACGATTTCGGCCAGGCGTCGCTCGCTCCAGCAGTAGGTGTCGAACACCGCCTCATCCCCTTCACGCAACTGTGACGCACACAGCCAGTTGCCGAGGATGTTCTTGTTGCGTCGCGGCATTAGTCCTCCTCCAGCCAGTGTTTCTTACGTCGTCGCGACGGCAGCTCGACCCTCGGTTTCAACTCCAACAAGACCTTGCGAGCTAGTCGCCGTTTGGGTCGTTCAAGTTCGGTCACCTCCTGCGGCGGCGGCTGCTCGGGCGGCCCCGCGTAGGCGAGCTTCTCCGAGACGCCGTGCTCCAACCACTCCACCGTAACGCCGGCCGCCCGTAGCATCCGTCGATGGTTCGGCGGACACTCGCGACGATCGTGATCGGTCACCACGCGGCCGACCAGCAAGTAGTTGGTCGGCTGCCGCGGATGCTTCAACCAGACCGCTCGCTTAGGCCCGAACGCATGGAGCGGATACTGCTGCAGCCGGACTTCCTTCTTGGTCACCTCCTGCACGCGAAACTGCTGAGCGTACCAGCCTCGCGTCTTGTCGTGGCAGTACCAGCCCCGCGTGCGGTCCGGGTGATGAATGTCGGGCCGCTCGACGAACTCGACGGCGTAGACGTCGTCCCCCTTCTTCAACTCCCGGGCCGTGAGCCAGGTGCCCAGCGGCGGCGGCGCTCGTCGTCTAGCCACGGGTCCGCCTCGCCAGCAGGCGTTTGGGGCGAGTGAGCAACACGGCGCCGGCCTTCTGCGATTCGTACTCCTGCAACACCTGCGCGATCAGCCTCTCCGGGTACGCATGTTGCGTAACCAGACCGCCCTTGCCTACGCGACGCTCGCCGACCAGCACGAATGAGTGCGGGAAGCCGGAGGTGTCGTTCTTACTCCAGTCCAGCCGGGTCTCGCTGACCAGGGCGTCCCACAGCAGCGTCAACCCCTCGGCATGCACCTCCAAGACATCGGCCTGCAACCCGACCCGAGCCTTGCTGACGCCGAGCATCAGCTTGTGCTCCGGCAGGTACAACACCCGGTCGCCGTTACGCAACTGTCGGGCCGTCACCCGCTCCCCGAGTTTCATGGCTTCCTCCGATCCAGCACGCGTTTCGGATGCTCCACGGTCTGCGTGAGCAACCGTAGCCGTTCCTTGTCCACGATCTTCCCCAACGCCTTGGTCGAGAGCTTCTTGACTCGCGGGGCGTCGTCCTCGTCGCTGTAGATGCGCTCCAACAGGATAAATCGCTTGGCGGCGACTTGCTGCGGCTGGTCCCAGTTGATGACGGTCTGCCCTTGGCCGTGCATGTGCTCCCAGTCAAGCGTCACCGTACCGAACCGGCGGTTGCCGGTTCGGGTCGTCACGCGCGCCGTCTGGGCGCAGAGCTGCGAGCCGAAGGCCGCAGCCGTATCGTCGCCGTCGATCGGCAGGAACACGACCCGATCGCCCTCCCACAGCTCGCTGGGCGAAACACGCTCACCGACGTTTGGGACGCTTGGTTGCTCTACGGTCGGCGGCGACTTGGGTGCGACGCTGGGCTTGGTCTTGGGCTTGCTGAAGGCCGCTCGCAGGGCGCGGTTTTTGGCGAGCCGTCGTTCGGACTTCAGCGTCTCCAGCATCTCCGCCAACGACGGAGGCCGTCGCTTCTTCTTGGCCATTGCCTCTCCTCGCTAGTAGACGTTTCGGACGATGTAAACGAACTCCCGGAGCGTTCTCGCCGCCGCGGCCCGCCAAGAGCCACGTCGTGCCGTGATTCTTTTTGTAGTTTTCCATCCGCTTCGGTTCCGGCGTTTGCCGCAACATGGTAAACGGCTCTTCGCTCGGCTCGCCTTGCCACTCCAGCCGCACGCAAGTGTCGCCATTTTCGTCACGGTACCGATCGCTGATCACCTGGGCCTGTCGCCCGGCGTGTTCGCGGTCGTACGGGCTGTCGGAGCGCGGCGGCTTGAACAGCAGC